>OHPX01000743.1_pt1 | contig 14801 bp, 14 predicted proteins | sample 1577801 | NCBI WGS metagenome assembly OHPX01 (sample SAMEA3879584, study PRJEB24766) | human gut metagenome | biome: human-associated habitat; feature: feces | place: USA | collected 1985/1987 | reverse complement strand
GGCAATATAATCTGAAAAAGCGAGGCACGTCCCGCATCCCGTGCATTTTTCCGCATCGATTCGTAATCGTTTCATCGTCGTCATCTCCTTAACCGATTTTTTTCACAGCCTCTGCGTAGGCCTTTCCCAATCGAACAGTCGTCATGATTTCTTGGGCAAGCTGCCCGTCCCTCGTCACCACCGGCGCATCAATTATCTTTTTCAAAGCATCGACTACATTCATGCAGGTCATCAAAACATCCCGATCCTCCCGAGTATAACGGGCAGTGTCACTCCCTCGTGCTTCGATCAAGGCCTCGGAAGTCCGAATTGTTTTGGCCAGCAGCAGGTTCAGCCCGGCGATGACCGAAGAAATCGTTTCGCATTGCCCGATCATGATATCAATGGCTTTGGCGATATTTTCCGCCTGCGCGTAGACCACGCCGGCTGCCCGCAGCTGCTTCACCGACTCAGCGCGAAACTGCTCGGCATCATCTAACAGCGACCGGCCCAGCCCGCCTTTCAAGAGGGACATCATCACCTCGGAATCGGTACATTGGCCCTTGGGAATGATGGCCATCCGCTGCAGACAGTCAACGTATTCTTTTTTCAACGGGATAAGGGCTAATGCCCCCTTCCGTTTCTCGGCTTGGAAATCGATTTCGATGATCTTCTGATAGAGATCCACAAAGCGGCGAAAATTAGAAAGGGTCCCCCATTTTCGTTGAACGATGCGCTCTAAGGCCGCCTCTAATTCCTGCGATTTCTGCCTCACCAACAGCCGAGCTTCCGTTTCTCGTTGAAAGGCCTTCATCATGCGTCGCCGCGAATCTTCGTCCATGTTGCAGGCCTTATTCAAGTCATAAATAAATTTCCCTACTATCAGCGCCGCGATTGGCCACATGGCCCCAACCTCCTTTTTTATCAGGCCCTTCAAGCTAAAGGGTAAAGCCTTTTCGGTCCTTGGAATCAAAATATCGATCAAAGGCATCTCGATTCCTAAAGCAACATTCCTCGTCAAAATAAGCCAAAATTCGATCCAAACCGGCAAAAATCTCATCGACATCGTCGGCTAAGGCCGATTCCAACATCTGCTCAAATCCCAAATGGAAAGCCTCATATTGGCGACCCTTTTCAGCTTCATCCACGGCGTCCAGCCATTTCTCCAGCTCTGCCAGCACGACTTCCATGGCCTCCGTCAAACGCTGAAAGGAAGCCAAATCCTCTTCAGACGCGGTTTCCACGAAATCATGAATCGCAGCCATAAGATCTTCCATCAAGTCGTCCTCTGCGCCGCGCTCCATACCGGCGTCATGAAAATTCCCGTCGAGAACCTTCAAATGGCCTTCACGCGGCTGCCCACTCCCATCCGAAGTACGCTCTTTCGTATCTCCCACGACATACATGGCAGTCATCTCCTCCTGTGTCTTATCAGTCTCATTCAAAGAAATATGTCTCTTCCGTTCTATGTCCATAGAATCACCTCATCTCAAAATACAACCTTTGCCAATGAGCCCCCATGCGCCAGCCTTTCGATACCCATCGCACCTCTCAATAATCGGCAGCCGCATCATCGCCGACGCCCAAAGGACTCGCTCCTTTCTTTCAATTATACAGAACTGCCCTGACAGAATATGTCATGGCTCACAAAAATTATCCTGCCGCCTATACATCCCATTTCTCCCGGTCTCATAAAGCATTTACCCCTCATCGAGCGCAAAAAAGACTTACCCGTCAAAAGGTAAGTCCTTTTTAGATTCCTCATATCCGATTTTTTTGTTTCCATCCACACGCCTCATAGGAGGCACGACCACAAAGAACATAAAACCAATCAATACGGCGCGTTGTTTCAATCCACGCGCCCCCTGCGAGGCGTGCCCATGGCTTGTAGCTCACCGATAACCACCGACCCGTTTCAATCCACGCGCCCCTTGTGAGGCGCGACTACCGATTAGAGTTTGTGTTTCTCGATTGTACTCGTTTCAATCCACGCACCTCAATATGAGATGCGACATATTATATCAAATCAGCTATTTAGAATGGCCGCCACTCATGCTTCATCCGATGATGAGAGTTCTATGAGGGCCTCTTTCAAAAAATCGAGGGCCGGACTGGAAAAATCAAAACACTTTGCCCGAGCGTCTTCCCCAATCTTCAATCCTACGAAGCGATCGGTTCCCGAAAAATAGGCATGCAATTTATTTTTATGGGCTGTCCGCAAGGGAGTTTCCCGGTTCTGTAAAACCGCATATAGATATGAATCGGACAGCTTCAACAGTTTCTGTCCTGAACATTCATCAGAATCCTCTTTTAAAATCTGGCAGCACAAATCTTCCAACGTGCCGTCACAAAAGGCTCCCTCCGTATTTTTACCCGGCAGGAGTACAAAGCCGAAGCGGATGCCGTCAGGATTTTTAACAAATTCCCCGTCCAGCGGAATATCAATCCCGAAAGCCTCATTCATATGGTGCTGCAAGGATTGCGCTGCACCACCGGCATCGGATTCGGCATCTCGTATAATCAGAAAACCTCGCATACGATCATAATGCTCTACGGAGTGGAGGACACGCAGCTTCTTTTGCAATTCTTCATTTCCGCCCAAATTGATAATATTGAAGGTATCCGGAACCACTTTGCCTTCAACAAGATGGGACACATAGCAGCGCAAAAAAAGCTCTTCATCCCGTCCTTCACACAAGATGACATGGGGAATCTTCGGTATAAGTTTTATGGAGTCGCCCTTTTTAGGCATATCACCGCACCTCCAATTCCGCATCTAGTGCCACTTCCAGTTCATCACCGGAGAAGGCATAGGCTTTTCGCCCTTTGTCAGAAACGCTGAGACGCTGATAGCACAGGGAATCCAACTGATTTAATTCTTTCATCACCGCCACCGACTGTCGCAAAATATCGTCATTATGTGTCGTAATCACCAGCTGGCAATGAATGCGTAAAGCCGCTTCGTACAGGGTACTCAATACCTTCGGATAGACGCTGTAATGGAATCCGTTTTCGATTTCGTCGAGCAGCACAATCCCATTGGGGCTGGTCAAGATAATCAGCAACAAATTCAGCGCCTTATTGATTCCATCGCCCATATAGGTAATCGGCATTTTCATCCCATCGTCTAAACTGACGTACACATAAGGATGGTTGTTTTCTACCAAAGTCATGATGTCTGAAATCCGCCCGTCAAAGAGGCGTAAGACAGCCAATAAATCGTCTTTCCGCCCGTCTAAGATAAACTTACCGACCCATTCGGCAATCACTCCGTTATCTGGAATATACAGATTTCTATAAAAGCTTACCTTCACAAAAGATGCATAATCTTTTTTTGGATTATCAGAACTGGGCATATTACGAATCTGTGTATTTTCGAAAGAGTACCTTCCCTGAATAGTCTGATTCTCTTCGGTATGCGTATACTCTAAGGCAAAAAAGTAGTGATCCAAATCCTGCAAAGCATATCCTTGCTTAAAAATACCAGACACAAGCTCAGTATTAATATCAAGGCTGACATTTTCATCAGGGACTTTCTTCATCGTCAATACCGATGTTTTGCCGTTATCTTGCTCTACCGACAACGAAAATTCGTCTGTTTTCTCAAAATTGAAAAACAAGGGATTCCAAATCCGTTCCGGTGAGGGTAATTGCCCATTACTGCTGCGGCTAGCAGCCAATGCTGAAAAAACGTTCCCATTCCAATAGCTAAACGACAAAAAAATAGCTTCCAAAATCGCGGACTTCCCGGAATTATTCCGTCCGCCCAACAGCGTAATCGGTGCCAATTTAGTAACCGACAAATCTTGAAAACACCGGAAGTTATGTATATTCAGTGTTGTAATCATGTTTTCACCTGCTTCCATATTAACTTTCCCGTAGTGATGATGCTATTATATTTATTTTAACATATTATGATACGCTTTTAGCATAATTTTCTAGTTTTATGTGGGTACATTTTTTTCGAGTTTATACATATGTGTTTATAATCGCTATCACGCTCTTCCCTCAAGATTATTATCCATCCCCTATGCGATGACTAATGGCAACTGATGGGTTCACTCATCCTGCTGATCTATTGCATAGCAAATTATTTACTAACCCGTATTTATTTCCACCTTAGATTTAATAACTACAACATATATTAAAATATAGTTGAACTACATAACTTCATGGCATATATCAATGGCGTCGCTAGCTTCTCATTTCGTGCCTAAAGCCTATCCTGCCCCTATACATCCCATTTCTCCCGGTCCCATAAGGCATTCGCCCCTCATCGGGCGCAAAAAAAAGACTCGTCTTCAAAGTGAACCACCCCTAAAAGTTAGATTTTTAGGTTCAACTTTAAGAGGCAGTTCAAAAAGACAAGTCCTTTTATACTCTGTCATCCCTTATTCGTTTTCATATAAGCACCTCTCGCGAGGGACGTCCCGGCTCACTTTGACGCACAAGAGGCGATAATCAGGCAGATAACTGCAAAAGCAACCACTCGCGAAAGCCAAGGCTTTCTTTTTGGTTCATCAGGTAAGCCTTTGAAATTGGGATCTTTCACTTGAGCCAATAATCGCCTGACTTTCTCACCATCCGCATCGTCAGGATCAATCAAGGTTAAGGCTCTTTCTAAAAAAGGAATGGCTTGCTTCTTGTCGTGGGTATACGTATAGGCAATGCCAAACTGATAGTAGACCCAAAAAGCAGGCTTCAAATATTCCATTCTTTTATGCGACGATTTTTCTATATATTCAATAAACTTGTCCTCCTCGCGAAGGAACATGCCAAAAAAGTTCTTTAGCGAGCTCTGATTGCTCTCTTCATTCCCCGCTTCAAATTGAAAATTGTCGGCAAACACTTTTAACAGCCATGCGGCATGATTATGCAAGTCCTCAGCGTAGGCGTTAACGCAGTACTCTTCTTCGTTGTCAAGAAATACCTCATTTTCAAAGGGGTCACCAACTTCCAACAGGAAGTCATAGGTCTCACGTTGATATGGATTGGCCAGTTCACTATAGGCCTCCTGCAGCAAGGCCATCTTTTTTTCTGCCTCAGCCCGGGGAAGAGAGGTCGTATCGGGATGATACTTTTTGGCTAAGGCAAGGTAGGCCCGGTGAATCTCTTCCGTGGATGCCTTGGGGTCAACACCTAAAAGCTCGTAATAATTCTCCATATAATCAGACATGCCGAGTAACACCTTCTTTCGAACAAAAAGACGATTGACTTCCCCCCCCTATAAGTCTGAATACGATTCCCCGCTTCCAAAAATGCCCCTATCTCAAGCGCTGTTTTTTACCTTCTTATAGCCCCTGGTACTCAAATACCCAATCCCCAAAATCACGCCAATTTTTACTGCCGTTTTTACGATCTTCGGCAGCATAAATCCAAACCCAAAACCGATCATCCGACGCATCGTTATCTTCTTCATCAGCTTCACCCTCCTATGGTTGAAAAAGAATGGTCTCCTAATTATCGCGATTACACGAATAGTCATTGCGTAACGAAAAGAAAATTGAGGCCCCAAACGTCCCCGTCAGAAAGCATTTCCGCTTCCCCTTAATATGATTCAGAACATCCTTTTATGGGTTTTAAAATACCCGCCTTCCTCAGTCCTAGAAATTCGCTCACAGTCTGCCATTCACATCTTGCCGAATACGCATCCTCAAAGGCACCTTCACTTTTTCTTTCGCATTCCCGGACAGTTTGGCCGCCGGCCCACCGCAGCCATCGGAAATCTTATGTTCCTTTCACCTAAGAAGTCTTTATCTCGGCTAAGGCCTGCCGTACGAGTTCCTGCAGTTCTTCATCGAACTCGTAATCCATGGCCGCTTTTTTATACCATTTTATCGCTTGTTCACGATCTTGTTCGACGCCGGTACCGTAACGATAACAGTTGCCCAACTGACAGGCTGCCCAAGGGTTGAGGAATTCACGTTCCACCGCTTTTCGATACCAGGCGATGGCTTTTCCATAGTCTTGTTCGACGCCTTCTCCGTGATAATAACAGTTCCCTAAATGATATTGGGCCACATCATAACCTTGGTCGGCTGCTTTTTGGTACCAGGCTGCAGCTTTCCGGTAATCCTGCTCGACGCCCTTCCCTTCATAATAGCAGAGCCCCAACTGATTCTGCGCACTGTCATGGCCTTGGTCGGCTGACTTTTGGAACCAAGAAAAGGCCTGCTCGTAATCGCTGCCGCACATTTGTCCCAAAGTGAATTGTGCGCCGGGACTTCCCAGGTCAACGGCCTCCCGATAGAAATAAGCGTACCATTTAGCATACATCCAGTCCTGCGGAGTCTCATACCGGCCGCAGAAAACCTCACCGACATCGTCTCGCCACAACGCAATTTCAGCAGCATCGTCGATCGTATGGAGCCTCAAAAAAAGGGTGAACGGCTCCTGGGAAGAAGAAATCTCTTTTGCCATCTCGCGATTACAGGGAATATGAACCCGGGTATCGGCCAACAATAAATTTTCAAAGATCGGTCTTGCATAATCGCAAAAAGCCCAAATATAAAAGGGCAGCCTCTCCGTCTCGGCATCATAGTCATCCGGGACAGCCTTAGCGCAGCCAAAGGGCAGCAAAGGCATGCGGCTGATCCTTTCATCATAGGCTTCCTCCGTTTCATAAGGAAAGGGATCCCAACAGAGAGGCTGAACGGCAATCAACTCGTCGCCATGCTTCAGATACACCCGGCTGTAATCACAGCAGACCTCATCGTCATACATCATCAACTTTGCCACCAACTCCCCGTCGATGACCGTATCATCGCTCACGCCGGTCACATAAAAAGCTTCGACAGGCGAAAATTGGATATCGGGATTATGATCGATATGGTACCGCAAAAAACAGTTGTCCGTATACCCGTCGCCGTCCAGAGGGGGATTAAGAATGGCACAGCCGATATACACGGGCTCCATGGCCTTTATCCGCTGCCGGAAGGCACTCGGCGTTTCAAAAACCCGGCGAGACAGGGACGGCACCTGCCGCGACGCTCCCCCAGTGCCCTCGGACGGCCTTTCTCCCTGTTCCAAATAGCGGCTCACAGCGGGAACATCAGCGGGCAAAAAGTCTTCCGGCCGATAGGACTTTCCCTTATACATCCCATAGGCTACCGTCAGGATCAACAACCGGGCCAAGCACGACGGCACATCCCCATCCTCCCGGCCATAGGGCTCGATCATACGGCGAACCTCATGGAAATGGCGGCTCAAGCCTTGATCCACGAACTGATTTTCTTCTAATTCATTGATGCCCTGAAACAACTTCAGATAAGCAGCCCCTAAATCATGAATCATCCATCTCATGGCCCGGCGCATCTCATCCATGGCCTCCTTAGCCTCGGAAGCCTGCTCGGCCCAGACGCAGCAATCATATAAACGGGGGAAATCATGCTCCAAAAAACGAAATCTCGATACCGTCATAACCCTATCCTCCCCATTGGCGAATTTTTCACGAATTCCATGGCTGTTATAAAATCAATTATACAGAACTACCATGACAGAATATGTCCCTGTCAAATATTCAGCTTGCCTGATAGCCCTTTCTTTACACCCGGTTCAATCGGTCATACCTTTCCTATCTGTCATAAAAACTTTCCCCATGAAAAAGCAAATCTCAATGTATGCTCCGGAGTGCCTCCATTTAGGACAGACAACCATCATTTCACCCTTACCCGTGAATCAATAGAATAACCCCAAATATACAAATGCCGGTACCGGGCATCACAAAACAGATGCCCGTACCGGCATTTCTCATGCACTCTTCATTTTTGCGCCTAGCAGCATACCGGCCCCTATTGATAGAATCCTTTTCCTAAAAAATGTAACGGTCTTGTTAGTATGGCTGACCAAACTTGTTTGGCGGTTTCAGTCCCCTTACGGGGATTTTGGTAACGTACCCCTGTCTCCCAGTACCCGCTCCCAAAGTGGGTTCACAGGCGATTTTTTCAAACCTCCGCATTACCTCGACTTATCTCAAGTATACGTTTTCCGCTAAACATTGTCAAACAACCGCAAGATCATCCCATAAAGCCTCCCTAGGAGCAGCCATAACAACAGTCCCGAAGATGATAGTACCGTAACCAACATTGCTGTACATCATTAATAAATAGTTTCTACGATTTCAGTCCCCTTGCGGGGATTATGGTTCTTAACTTTCTCGGCAATATTGGCTAAACACAACTACGAGGAAGCGATGAAATGAACGATAAGAAAAGCGCCGTACAACAAACAAGGATAATAAAAACTTTTGGAATGAAATGAGAGGAATAAACAAAAAGGCGAAGCGGTTAACTGCCAGCAATAAAAGATTGACAACTATCAATAAAAGATTGATTGGATTAAATTTTTTAATTCTGATTGCACACTTAGCAATAGACTTAGTATTCCAATGATGACAGCCGCATAATACGCTTTCTTAGCATAGTCAGCACTTTTAGCAGAGGTTATTAAAGATTGTCTGGCTATTTCCTCACTACGAACGGCCATCGCTTCTAAGCGCTGCTCTTTTTGCAATTCGTACAATCGGTCTTCTCCTGTGACATTCAAGATAAAAGTATCAGTTGGCTTGAATTCATATAAATAGAAGAAGTTTTCCGGAACGGTCTTGAATTGAAAATAAGTATGTGAAAACTTGCTTGGCATATCGTATATTGCAAATTGGTCTCGCCCCACTTTTGGTGAATCTAAAAGATACGTACACAGAGTAGGCGAATTCATACCCGGTACAGTAGCTTGCAAGTCTTTATAAGTGTTTTTGCCACATTCAATAGAAAGAATCAAATCATCTATTTCTTTTTGGGTCAAATAAAAACCTTTTTCATTGTACATGTCGAATTGTTTTTGGAATGAGGCTTTTCTCTTTTCCAATATGGCCTCTTGGTAGTGAGGATTTTGTATTAAGCCGTTAACGCTTAATGATGAGATTTTTGTGAGAAAATCTTTTGAATCATCCATAATGCTATCACCTCCCTTTATCAACATTATATCTAGAAAGTGAGATGAGTCAATGACGATAAAAGGAGGCGTACCCATGAAATAGCTAATATCTGACCTTTTCTGTAACCCAACAGAGGCCGGCGCCTTGTCAGGATACTACGTGAGACAATCAGACAAAGTCACACCGACGGTGTACGTCAGCCAGTTTCCGTCCCCTTTCGAGGATTAAGGTTCTAAACGAAAACCAAACAGTTGGAATATGTGGTCGTATAGGCCGTTTCCGTCCCCTTTCGGGGATTGTAGTTCTAAACAGGATCACAAAAACGCCGAAGGTTACCGGCAAGGGGGTTTCCGTCCCCTTACGGGGATTCAGGTTCTAAACTTTTAGTGGGGACGTTATCCCGCCTGACCGGGAGAAGGGTTTCCGCCCCCTTTCGGGGATTATGGTTCTAAACTACCGGCAAGATAAAAGTGAACAGCAGCTGCGGCGTAAGAAGTTTCCGTCCCCCTATTGATTAGCTCCTTTCTTACCAAGAAAGGAGTCCAAGTAGGTTCGGGAATTATGGTTCTTAACTAATGTCACACAGAAAACGATTGCAGGGCTGGAAGCGTTTCCGTCCCCTTGCGGGGATTCCTTACATAAACTCCCTTCTCACAAAGAAAGGAGTCCGTTCAGATGTTCTTAACGCTGGCGCGAAAACTGGGAAGCGATGGCCAGCAAGACTGTGTTTCCGTCCCCCTGCGGGGATGTGGTTCTTAAGTCATCGTCGAGAAACGTGTATTCTTTAACACCTACGTGTTTCCGTCCCCCTATTGACAAGCTCCTTTCTTACCAAGAAAGGAGTCCAAGTAGATCCGGGGATTATGGTTCTAAACTGTACGATGTCGAGTTAATTATGGGCAATGGTTATACTGAGTTTCCGTCCCCTTACGGGGATTCAGGTTCTTAACAGCCCCCTTTACAAATGGCTTAATTACGCCATCGAAAATCGTATTTGTGGGGCGGATTTTATTTTTCGGCTGTTTTCTGATTTTCCGCTGAAATTCGCTTTCAAAAATCCTCAAAGGCCGCCATTCCATCCCATCGGGGCAGAATGGTATAAAATCCATAAATCTATTCATATTATACCATATTTTGAAGTCCTTTGTCGTATATTGAAATACTTTTCGACGACGCCGCCACGAAACACGTTATCTTTAAAAGCTCTCTCTGAAAAGAGGTCCTCCCGACATTTGTCCACGCAAAAAAGAGACTTGCCCATCAAAAGGCAAGTCTCCTGCATTCCCCACCATCCTTACTTAGGAACGGCAATATGATATTGTTCATTCATAGCCGGATCGGGCTGAATCTTAATTTTGATGTTCCGTGAGATGAGGCCGTGTTTATAGAGGGTTTGGCTGATTTTTCCGCTCATATAGGCCGGGTGAGGCCAGTTACTGGCAGTATCTCCCTTGGGCACGCGGAGTATCATTTCAGTCTTTCCTTCGCGATCAGCTGCTTGAATCTGTTCGATCAAGTTATAATCGATTTCATAGCAAGTAGAAGGCGGCACTTGTCCTACCGTGCTTTCAGCATAGCCTCGAGGTCCAATGCCGGCTTCAACGGCAAAGAACAGCACCAGAAAGGGTACCAAGAAAATGCCCTTGACGTTGTTCTTCAAGGCATAGGCTAGGGACAGGACAATCCATAAAGCGGTCCAAATGATGAAGGAAATAAAGACATCACTGCGGCCGATGTATCCCGGGCCGGCCTTAGCACAAACGAATAATAAATAGAGAGCAGACACGAGCGACGTACCAAGATACATTCCGAGGATCGAATCGTAAGCCTTATCTTTTTTTCGATAACGGCTATACAGAGCCGCTGCGATAGAAAGAACACCTACCACGACAACATCGACGCTTATTCGCCCAATCATAGACAAAAAGATTTTTCCTGTTTCGCCAATCTCAGAAATAGACAGGCTCCTGCCGATATCGTGGGCCCGGCCGCCATGAGATTCAAACACGAGGGCAATGAGCCAAACTACGATGATGCCGATATAAAAAGCATTTTTCTTTACAAAAGCCCTATATCCGCCATGTTCTTTGAGATAAGCGAAGAACCGGAATCCCAGCAGGCAGCTAACATAGGCCACCAAAATGATATTGGATAAGGCGTTGGAAAAAATCGCCAAGTATATACAGAACAGCAGGACACTGCGTCGTCCCGGCATTAAATTCAGGGCTTCATGAGCGATATCAAATCGGGCTAAATACAGCACGACACAAAGATTGACTAAGGCCGGGATCACATAGTGATAGATGCAGGTCAAATTACCACTGCCAAAGAGATACGGCACAGGCGATGATTTTTCATAGAAAAGGACAAAATGGAAGAGGAAAAACAGGGCCGTGACCATCATATTGGCATAGTCGGATAAAGAAAGCCAACGTTCTACGAATCGAAAGAAGAGATACATATAGAGGCTGACAAGGCCGCCCATGACCAAGGCCGACGTCAAGGCAATGGAGCCTATATAGTCGCCGATGAGCGGATATACGACATAAGCAGCAATGAGTCCGACTAAGGGAAATAGGGTCTCCGGCAAGACTTTAATCGGGTTATAGGCCCCGGTCATGGGAACGGCTTTTCGCATGGAAGCGAGGTTCAACCAGTCGTCCCCATCATAAGGAACTAAGGGATGGGCCGTCGTAAAAAAGATGACGATACTCAGAAAAATGAGTCCAAAAAATATTTCTCGCCGATAATTAAAGATGCTTTTACTTCCCATATTTGCAGACCTCCCTGACCTTATCCTGATTCATGACCCGGTCACCATTGACGTCTTGCACTAAATAAAGAGGCCGGAATTTGCTTTCATTGAAGACTCGTCCCAAATATTCCCCGATAATTCCGAGGAAGGAGAGCTGGACGCCGCCGATGAAGAGGATGGCTGAAATGAGGGACGGATAGCCCGGCACGTCTTCGCCAAAAAGGATTGTCCGCCCGATGATAAACAGCATGTAGATCATGGCAATAAAGGCCAGGAAAATACCGACATAGGTTGCAGCCCGCAAGGGCGCCGTGGTAAAGCTGGTAATGCCTTCGATGGCCAAGTTGAGAAGCTTCCAATAATTCCACTTGGTTTTGCCGGCAGCCCGGGCGTCGCGGTCAAAAAGGATTTCTTTCTTTTCAAAGCCGATCCAGCTGAAAAGGCCTTTGTTGTATCGCTGAGATTCACGCATCATCCGCAGGGCGTTCAGGCACTGGCGGTCGAGGAGACGAAAATCACCGACATCGCGCTGCATGGGCGCATTAGACAGTTTCTGCAATATCGTATAAAAGGCATGAGACGACCATTTCTTGAAAAAGGTTTCCCCGGCCCGGCTGCGCCGCTTGGCACTGACGTCCTGATAGCCTTGCTCCCACCAATGAATCATTTCGGGAATGAGTTCCGGCGGATCCTGCAAATCGGCATCCATGATGATAGCCGCATCACCCGTCAAATAGTCGATGCCTGCCGTCATGGCGATTTCCTTACCAAAATTACGGGACAAATTGACGTAAGACACGCGGTCATCCTTCTCGTGCAGCTCCCGCATAATAGAAAGCGTCCCATCTTTGCTGCCGTCATTGACAAACATAAACTGGAAATCATAAGACGGAATCCCCTCGATGACGGCTGCCGTGCGACGATAAAACTCGTGCAGCACCGCTTCTTCATTATAACAAGGCACTAAAATCGAAATCAGCTGCCTTCCCTGTCGTCTCTCCACTTCACTCATATCTTCAGCCACGCTTGCGTCCTTTCATAAATTAATCGGTCTCATCGACCAAAAGTCCGGTAAAAAGCGAGTCCTATCGATTGCATAGAACTCGCTTTCGTCTTCCCCTAAATATACACCGTCAATTACCGTCCCAAGACCTTATCTACCATCTTCAAGGCACTTTCAACGGTGTCATCCATATCGTAATACTTATACTCTGCCAATCGTCCGCCGAAGATGACGTTCTGCTCTTTTTCGGCCAAGGCAGCGTATTTAGCATAGAGTGCCTGATTGGGCGCATCGTTGATTGGATAGTACGCTTCCTGGCCCGGTTCCCAGTCGGCCGGATATTCTTTGGTCACATAGGTTACGGGCTGGGTCCCGAATTCAAAGTGCTTGTGTTCAAGGATACGCGTATACGGCGTTTCGGCGTCGGTATAATTCATGACAGCCACGCCCTGATAGTTTTCTTCTTCCAGCCGTTCCGTTTCAAAACGAAGGCCGCGGTATTCCAAACGGCCGAGCTGGTAGTCGAAGTATTCATCGATAGGACCCGTATAGACGATGTTTTTGGCAATGCCTTCATAGTCGCTGCGCGAGGCATTATAATCGACGCCGGTCCGGACTTCGATGCCTTCCAACAAGCCCTTGATGAGGACATTATAGCCGCCGATGGGAATGCCTTGATAGCGGTCATTGAAATAGTTGTTGTCAAAAGTATAGCGAACAGGCAGGCGTTTGATGATAAAGGACGGAATTTCGGTGCAGGGCCGTCCCCACTGCTTTTCCGTGTAACCTTTGATGAGTTTCGTATAGATATCGGTACCGATAAGGGAAATGGCCTGTTCTTCGAGGTTCTGAGGATCCGTGATTCCTGCTTCTTCCCGCTGCTGAGCAATCTTGGCCGCCGCTTCTTTCGGCGTGCGGACGCCCCACATCTTGGTGAAGGTATTCATGTTGAAAGGAAGATTGTACAATTCGCCCTTATAATTGGCTACCGGAGAATTGACGTAATGATTGAATTCCACGAACTGATTGACATAGTCCCACACGACCTTATTCGACGTATGGAAAATATGAGCGCCGTACTTGTGAATGTGAATGCCTTCCTTTTCCTCACAGTACACATTGCCACCAACATAGTCGCGCCGTTCCAAAACAAGGCAGGACTTCCCGGCATTCGTCATCTCCCGGGCAAAAACAGCCCCAAACAAACCGCTGCCAACAATCAGATAATCATACATAAGGCAAACCTCCTGTAAAAATACCGCATAATGATTTTATTATACCATATGGCCCATTATCTAACCAGCCGGCCATTTATCGGCTAAACGCAAAAATACCTTGGATTTATGCTGATATGATTCATAAATCCAAGGCTTCTCTATATGTTACTCACTCTAACCAGCCGGTCCTTTCTCTGTCATATGACGTCTCAACTTTGACAACCCCTGTTTTACTTGGTATCCGACACCGGCTTTGCTAAGGCAGTGTTCTTTTGCCAGCTGACTGTAGGAATCGCCGTCAATGACATGCTTCACAATCATCTCTCGATGAAGTTCCGGCAATATCTCTAAGGTCTGATCCAGCTCCAGGCTTATTTCGGTCTGCAAGTATTTATGTTCCGGGCAATAGCGTTCAGAAGCCAGTGCGTTTTCGGGTAAATCCGTCACGGTATCCTTATCAAAGATATTTTTTTTAATTTTTTTATGATAGCATGTATGCTGATACGTTTCGCGACGAAATTGATTATAAACCGAAGATACCATCACTTTAGTCACGGGCTCCGGTTGATTCAGATCATACTTAAAAATGCACTGAAGGGCCCCCTGATACGCCGTAGAAAGGGCTTCACCAAAACTCTGATAATAATCTTGATATTCCTCCTGATATGCCTTAGCCAGCTTACAGAGGAAGGGATCAAATTCCCGAATCACTTCTTCCATTGCCAAGGTATCGCCGCGTTGTGCCGCACGGACACAGTGTCTCAACTGGACCGTCATACAATCAACTCCTTACTTAAATTTTTTAGATTAGAAACACCCCTCACTACTTCCTCACATTTCTCATCAAAAATTCAGATAGTCGCCTCCACCCGTAAAACGGGTGGCTCGACGGGCGGCTATAAGCCTTTATTG
>OHPX01000738.1_pt1 | contig 14891 bp, 10 predicted proteins | sample 1577801 | NCBI WGS metagenome assembly OHPX01 (sample SAMEA3879584, study PRJEB24766) | human gut metagenome | biome: human-associated habitat; feature: feces | place: USA | collected 1985/1987 | reverse complement strand
GATATAAATCTTGTAAAAGAAAAAATAGAAAATTTAGGGTTTAAAATATTAAATTAGTGTATTTATAGTAGAAAAAGATAAAATTATATAAAACGGGATTTTAAGGACCACCCCTTAAACCCGATTAAGGTGGAAGTATGAAAAAGGTTATTTTAAATATAGAGGGAATGACTTGTAGTGCTTGTTCTAATGGCTTAGAAAAATTTTTAAGTAAGCAAGATGGTATTATTAGTGTTTCTGTAAATTTGGTTATGGCAACAGCCTTAATAGAATATGATGAAAAACTAACGGTAAAGGATTTAAATAGATTTGTTAAAGAAGCTGGCTTTAAAAGTTTAGGTGAGAAAAAGGAGAAAAATAATAATGCTAATTTTGTAATTTTAATTGTGTTTTCTATATTAGGTATTATTTTAATGTATATATCTATGGGACAAATGTTTAACTTACCAATTCCTAATATACTAAATATAGTACAAAATCCAAAGATATATGCAATATCTCTAATGCTTTTATCTTTATTATTCATTTTTTATGGTTTTGATATTATAAAAAATGGCTTTAAAAATATAGTTCACAAAATGCCCAATATGGACTCTTTAGTGGGTGTTGGTGTAATTGTGAATTTTGTATATAGTCTGTGGAATACAGTACAAGTTTTTATGGGGAATACTAATTTGGTTCACCATTTATACTTTGAATCTTCTGCAATAATTATTCTTTTTGTAAAAGTAGGTAGATTTATAGACAAAAAGAATAAAGATAAAGCAGTAGATACGATTAAAAATTTAGTAACAATAACTCCTAAAAAAGGAACAATTTTAAAAGACAATAAAGAAATAGAAGTAAATATAAACGAAATAGAAAAAGGAGATATAGTTGTAAGTAAACCAGGAGAAAAAATTGCAGTAGATGGAACTATAATAAATGGAAAAACACATACAGATGAATCTTTTATAACAGGTGAAAGTAAACCTGTAAGCAAAAGTATAGGAGATAATGTAATTGCAGGAAGTGTAAATTATGATGGCTATATAAAATATAAAGCAGAAAGAATAGGAAAAGACTCTAGCATTTCGAATATAGTAACAATGGTTGTAGAAGCAACAAATACAAAAGCACCAATAGCAAGAGTTGCAGATAAAATAAGTGGATATTTTGTACCAACAATATTTATAATTTCTCTAGTTGCATTTGTTCTTAATTTAGTATTAACCACAGATATTAATGAGGCGATTTTAGCATTAGTAAGTGTTTTAGTTGTTGCTTGCCCATGTGCTTTGGGGTTAGCAACTCCACTGGCAATGGTGGTAGCAATAGGAAACTGCAGTAAAAATGGTATATTGGTAAAGTCTAGTGAAATATTAGAAGCGACAAATAAAATAGATACAATTGTGTTTGATAAAACCGGAACTTTAACAACCGGTAAAATGACTATAGTAGATGGTGTTTATAGCAAAGAAAATTTAAAGATTTTAAAAAGTTTAGAAAAAAATTCAAATCACCCATTAGCTAAAAGTATTTATAATGACGAAAAGGATATTTTTAGTGTAGAAGAATTTAAAGAAGAGCCAGGTTTGGGTGTAAAAGGAAAAATAAATGGAATACAATATTTTGCAGGCAATTATAAATATGTAGAAAAAATGCAAGTAGAAAATAAATTAAAAGTGGAAGAAGAAAAGATTATAAGTAAAGGCGAAAGTATAGTATATTTATTTAATAAAAAAGAGACTCTTTTAATTATAGGTTTAGCAGATACAATAAAAAAAGATGTTGTTAAAACTGTAAATGAATTAAAGAAATTAGATAAAAAGATTTTTATGCTTACAGGTGATAATGATAAAACAGCAAAAATTATTGCAAAACAAGTAGGGATAGAAAATGTTATAAGTAATGTAAGCCCTAAACAAAAATTGGAAAAGATAAAAGAACTAAATAGTAATAATAATTGTGCAATGGTAGGAGATGGGATTAATGACAGCCCAAGTCTAAAAACTGCAACTATTGGAATAAGTGTAGAAAATGGAACAGATATTAGTGCAGATTCTTCAGATGTTATTTTGCTTAATGAGAATATGAGCAATATCTTAAAATTATTTAAGATAGGAAAAAATACAATAAGAATAATTAAACAAAATTTGTTTTGGGCATTGTTTTATAATATATGCATGATACCACTTGCAACAGGGCTATTTCCAATATCTTTAAATCCAATGATTGCAAGTTTAGCAATGACATTAAGTAGTTTAACAGTTGTATTAAACAGTTTAAGATTATTAAAAAAATAAATATAAAAAAATAGCAAACCAGATAAAAATTTATGGTTTGTTATTTTTTATGCAATAAAACTATAAAAGAGCTGAAAGCACTTCGGAAATAAGGAATACAGCAAATAGTATATCAAAAAATGGTAAAATTATTTACTTTTGTAAAAAATTGTAATATAATAGTTCCGTAGCGAAAAGGAGGATGAAAGATGAAAAAAATAACTTCTAAAATTATAGTAATGTTAATGGCTGTTATGCTTATTTTAAATCTAAATACTATTGTAAATGCTACAGCCGAAGATATGGCAGTACTAGAAAATACCGATGGAGATTATTTAATTTATTTAAATGAGTACTTAAATGAAGAATATTCTTATGCAATAACAACTAGTGCGGATGTTAAAGAAGATAATTTAAATTGGTATACAGCCAAAGATACAAAAGGAAATAAAGTGATAAAAGTTTCAAAAGATCAAAATGGATTATATTTATGGGTAAAAGTAAATGACAAGATTGTAAAAAAAGCTGAACCTATAAATATATCAAAAGTATCAACTGAAGCAGAAATAAATGAAATGAAAACTTTAACAAATAGAATTAAAGTTGATGCAAATCAAACTACAACAGAAGAAACAAGAGAAAATAATGTAATAAGAAAAGTAACAAAAGGAACAGTAAAAATTACAGATGATGAAAAAGCAAAATATAGTTATGATGTTGTATCATTAAATGGTAAAAATTCAAATTGTGAAGAATTAGTTAAAGTTATGGGAAAAATAAATGGAAATATGAATATATTCGAATCAATTAAATTATCACAAGAATATGCTAATTTATGGAATAATATTATAACAAATACAGAATGGAAAGAAGTAACAAATGCAACAATAGCTCAACCAGTTGATGCAGAAAATGGTACACAATATGTTGTTTTATTAAAGAAAGAATTAAATGGAAATACAACATATGATGCACAAGTTTTAACTTCAAAAAAAGAAACTTCAGAAGATGAAGTAAAAGAAATTGTAAAAACGGAAACAAAAAGCGAGCTACCAGTTACATTTGATAATCCAATATTATTTGTTATCTTAGGAATTGCAGTATTAGCAATAATAATAGTAGCAATAAGAATTAAAAAATTATCTAAAAAAAATGAAAAATAAAAAAATAATATTTTATAAAATATTACTTATAATTCTTATTGTTTTTACAGTCATTGTAATTGCTCTTATAGCTAAGAAATATATTGGAAATCAAATTAATGAAGAAAAAAACATACAACTTATAGAAGAAGTTAAAAAACATGAAAAAACAACAGAGTCTATTAATATTAATAATAACGCTATTATCGGGATTATTAATATTCCAAAACTAGAATTGGAATATCCAATTCTAGATAGAACTACTAAAGAAAAAATGAAAACATCAATAACTAGATTTAGTGGTGGAAATGTTAATGAAATAGGAAATTTGGCATTAGCAGGGCATAATAATTATGATAATACAATGTTTGGCAGAAATGATGAACTTATAATTGGTGACGAAATATATTTAACAGATTTACAAAAAAATACTGTAGAATATACAATAAATTCTATTTTTACAACAAATCCAAATGATGTAAGCATTTTAAAAACACAAGATAAAAACATAAAAGAAATTACTTTAATAACTTGCAAAGATGGAAGAAAGTCTAGACTTATTATTAAAGCAGAAGAAACAAAAAAATAAATTATAGGGGGATAATTTATGAAAGGGAAAAGTTTAAGTAAGAAGGCTATAATTACCATAGTAATAATTGCAATATTATTAATTGTAGCAATATCAATGGTTGTAGTATTCTTAAAAGATCAAGGTAAAACAGAAGCTACAGCTATTTCAGAAAATAATAGTAATAGTTCACAAACAGAACAAGCTGTACAAGAAGAAAATAGAAGGGAAGAAACAAATCAACCTGCAAATGAAGAAAATGCAGAAGCTGAAGTGGAGCAAACAGAAGAAATAACAGATAACTCTCAAAATGTTCAAACTAATGTAGGAACACAACAAGCACAAACAACAACTACAGCAGATGTAGATAGCCAAACAACTACAATAGATACAACAGTAACAGTTCCAACAGAGGAAGTAAACTTAGGTTGGAGTAATGTGACTGTTTCTGGAGGAGAACTATTAGCAAATATTGATGCAAATGTAACAGATGTAACAGCACCTATTAGATTAGCTACAAATATTTTAAAAAATGGTGAATCAAATGATTTGAAGGAATATTATGTAAAACGCAAAGATGAAATTTTAATGTACATTGCTGTAAACGAAGAATTAGTACACAATCCTACATTTACATTAATAAATGATGGGAAAGAATATATAATGGAAGATTCACTAGTAACAGTAAGACAAGATAATGAAACTAGATGGGTTTATACTGTAATTTATAAAATTCCAGAAAATACAACTTTTGTAGATGGAGAAATTACTTTAAAAATATCTAATATAGAAGATAAAGCTGGAAATAAATTACCAGATGAAAATGGACCAACAAATGGACATAGAGTATTTTACGATGGTACATTACCAGAAATTCATGTAAAAGGAACAGAAGGTTACATAGAAGAAAAAGAAAACTATGTAGGTAATAGCGAAAAAAATATATATAGTAAAGTAAGCTTTAAATTAAAAGATAATTATAAAGTAGTAGAATATGAAGTAAATGATACATTAATAAAAATAACTCCAAATTCTTGGACAGATGCAAATTATGCAAACATTAAAACATATTTAGTAGAAGGTGAAAATACAATTATTGTAAGAGATATAGCTGGAAATGAAGCAACATATAAATTTACATATGATTCAATAGCTCCAGTATATTCAAAACTAGGAATACTAAATAAAACACGCTATGTAAATAATGTAAAAGATTTAACATGGGCAAAAGAAGGAGATGAAGTTCGTATTTTAATTTCTTTCCCAGAAAAATTAGCTATTGAACCAAAAGTTGAAATATTTGGAAAAGAATATACAGCAACATATCGTCCATTAAGTTCAAGTCCAGAAAAAAATAGTTACTATTATATGGTTGATTTTAAATTAGATAAAACTATGCCAGAAGGTGAAATTCCTTTTGAAATTTCTGGATATGCAGATGAAGCAAAAAATGTTGGAGAAAAATTAAATAATGCAAATATTAACCATGACCAATATACTAAAGTTGTTTATGATTTAACAGCACCAGAAATAATAGTAAAAGAAGAATCAAAAGGAACAGATCCATACTTTAGTAATGTAAGCTTTAAATTACATGATAATTACTTAGTAAAAGAATATGAAATAAATGGAAATGTAGTAGAAGTAACACCAAATGCATGGACAGATGCAAATTTCCAAAATATAAAACAATATTTAGTAGCCGGAGAAAATACAATTATTGTAAGAGATATGGCAGGAAATGCGACAACAAAAACGTTTATATATGACACAGTAGCACCAGAATATTCAGCAATGGGAATATTTAATTGGACAAATAATAAAGATGGTGAAGATGTTAAAATTGCAACAAAAAATGAACATATTAGATTATTTGTAGCATTTCCAGAAATGTTAGAAATTAATCCAAAAGTTGATATTTATGGAGAAAATGGTGTAACAACAACTAAAGAATTAGAATACAGTGAAGCTGCAAAATTTTATTTTGTAGAATTTGACACCACAGAAGAATTAAAATTACCACAAGGTAAGATTAGTTATAAAGTTTATGGTTATGAAGATATAGCTGGAAATGTTGGAAAAGATTTAACAGAAAAAGATACTACAGATATAAGATATCCAGAAGTTATATACGATTCTGTTGCACCAAAATATATAAAATTAGGTATAGCTCGTAATAAAAATACGACAGATTTAAGAGAACAAGAACATGCAAAAGTTGGGGATAGTGTTCGTGTATTAATTTCATTCCCAGAAAGCTTAGCGGTTGAGCCAAAGGTAAAAATGTTTGACAAAGAATATGATGTAACATATCGCCCAGACAGTTCGAATGTAAATGCAAATATTTATTATTATATGGCAGATATTGAAATAACAGAAGATATGCCAGAAGGTGAAATTACTTTTGAAATTTATGGATATGAAGACATGGCAGGAAATGTTGGTGAAAGATTAGCAAACCAAAATATTAATAACGAATTATATACAAAAGTAATAATAGATAATACAGCACCAAAAGCAACAGTAACATTTTCAAATAAGAATGGTGCAGAATTAACAAATCAAGATGTTTTAGCAACATTAACTGCAGATGAGGCAATACAAAATATAGAAGGTTGGACTAGAATAGATGATAGAACATTTACAAAAATATACTCTGTAAATGGAAAATATTCAGTAGAAATAGCAGATTTAACAGGAAATACTTCAGTTATTAGATACGAGGTAAAAAGAATAGATAAAACAGCACCAGAAGCAACAGTAACATTTTCAAATGATAATGGAGCGACAATGACAAACCAAGATGTTACAGTAACATTAAAAGCAAATGAAACAATAAGAGATATAGAAGGATGGACTAGAGTAAATGATAGAACATTTACAAAAGTATATTCTGAAAATGGTAAATATTCAGTAGAGATAATTGATAAAGTAGGTAATACATCAACAATAAAATTCGAAGTAAAAAGAATAGATAAAACAGCACCTGTAATTACATTACCAACTAAAAATACTTTTGAAGTTGGAGTAGATATTTATACATATCCAGAAGCTGGTTCTGTATATGATGAATCAGATAAAGAAATTAGTTTTTCTAAAGTTAATATAGCTTGGTTTAAGGCTACAGCCAATGGTGAAAAAGGTGAAAGAGTAGATAGTTTTGAATGGAATACAAGTTTAAAAAATAGAGATTTAGGTACTTATTATATAGAATATTGGGTTGCAGATAAAGCTGGAAACGTAGGAAGAGCACATAGATTACTTACATTACAAGACACTACAAAACCAACAATAATATTAAATGGAGAAAATAAACAAGAAATAGAATTAGGAACAGGAACATATCTAGAGCAAGGTGCAACAGTTACAGATAATAGAGATGAAAAAGTGGAAAACATTGAACCTTATAAAATAGATTGGTATAGTCAAAATGGACTACAAGAATTTAACGTTTCAAAAGTAGATATTAATAAAGCAGGTCAATATAACGTATTTTATCAATACACAGATAAAGCGGGAAATTATAGCCAAATAATAAGAAAAGTATTTGTAATAGATAGTAATGAATTAGAATTATCTGAACCAAAATATACTACTTTAGATAATGGAAATATTCTAGTAACAATAAAAGCTAATAAATTAATTAAAAATATAGATGGATGGAAATTATCTGAAGATGGAAAAGAAATTTCTAAAGAATATACAAAAAATACAGATTATTTAGGTGAAGAGATAGTAATATCAGATATATATGGAAAAACTAAAAAATTAACAGTAAAAATTTCAGATATTAAAGAAAATGGAAAAGCTATTGTTTATGTAGGATCTAGTGATACATTAAGAACATTAGCTAAAGACATAAATAATGGAAAAGAATTTAAGAATACTATAATTAAATTAACAAAAAATATAAATTTATCTGGTAAAGAATGGACTCCAATATATTCTACAAAAGGAGTTTTACAAAACGCAACAATAGATGGAAACAATTTTACAATTACTGGTATGGTAACTTCTAGGAATCCATATATAGCAAATGGGTCTTTAGAAAAACCTTATGGAAATGGTTTTATAAGTGATAATACATGTACATTAACAATTAAAAATATCAAATTTAATAATGTTACAATAAATGATCCAACTGGAGGTACAGGAACTAATTATTCACAACATTATCAGGGAACTGTTGTAGGACATAACCAAGGACAATTAAAATTAGAAAACATTAAAGTAACTAATGCAGATATAAATGGTAGTTGGCAATGTGGTGGTTTAGTAGGTTTCTCAGCAACAGATTTAGTATTTAATAGTTGCACTATTTCAGATAGTTATATAGGTGGACCTAATGCTACAGCTGGAACAATATTTGGTTTAGGTATTATAAATGCAACTATGAATAATTGTAAAGCAGAAAATATCAAACTTTATACAGATAGCCTTACATTTGATACAAATGCAAAAAGAGGAGAAGGTTTCTGGGTTGGAAGTTTATATCCATCAAATGGAACAAAATTAACTGTAAATAATAGTGTAGAAACAAATGTAACAGTTGTTGACAAAAAATAAAATCTTCAAAATATGAAAGGTAGAATTTTATTCTACCTTTTATTACCAAATATAGACAATGCAATCTCATTGATGTAATTTTATATGAGAAAGGAGAATTTAATTGGCAAAAAGGTATAAAGACGAAAGCAGAAGAAATTATAAAGTGAATGAGAAAATTAATATAAAAAAAATTGTAATATGCCTAATTATAATAGCTGTTGCTTTGGGAGTATTATTTATAATTAAACATAACAATAAAATAGAAGTGGGTAATGCAAAGATTAATACATATAAAATAGCTAATTTAAATTCAGACTTACTAATTCCTAAAGATTTAAATGAAGAAATAAAAAAAGAGTTGAATATAGAAAATATAAAATTGGTAAAGATGAATTATAAGTTAAAAGACTTAGAAAATGGAAAAGTAGAATTATTTTATAAAATAAATGATAGTGAAATATTAAACTTAATAATTAACTTAAAAGATAAAAAATTAGAAAAAGCAGAAGAACTTCAAGATAATGAAATGTTAGAGAAAAAAGAAGTGATAGAAAATATTAATGAAGACATAAAAACAGATTTTGAAGAGAATAAAAAAAGATTAAAGCCAGATGAAGGCAAGAATATTCTAAATATAATTATAACAGATACAGAAATAATAATAAATGCAAGCCAAGAGTAATAGTAATTAAGCTAAGCTGTAACAAATTATGTGAAAATATAATTTGTTACAGTTTTTTTATCTAGTAGGAGAACTTTCTGTACGATAGAATTATGGCGTGCTTAAGATTTTCTTAGAATGTACATTTGTTAGGAAATCCTAGGTATGAGTTTGGTAGTATAAAAAAAGAGGAACTTTGAAGGATCTTCCTCACAATTCCTTATATATTAAACAAAAACATTTAATAAAGTTAAACAAATTGCTGCTAAAATAGCTCTAGCAGAAATTGTTATAGTTTTTTTAACTGCTTTATTAATTACAACTAATCTATGTTCTTTTCGGATTGTTAAAGCTAAACAATCAGTTTTATTATAATTTTCCATTGTATTTCTCTCCTTTTTATCTATAGTATCTATGTTAAAAATCTTTAGTATTTTTCATAATATAAATTCATTATAGAACAAACATTAAAATATGTCAACATTTTTATTACAAAAATGTAATAAAGAAATATTAAAAAAGTAATATTGGAAAAAATTGTGAAATTTACCAAAAGGACATAAAAATATGATACAATTTAAATACAGGAGGAATAATATGACGAAAGTACTATTTGTTTGCCTTGGAAATATATGTAGATCACCAATGGCAGAGTATATTTTTAAGGATATAGTAGCAAAAAATAAAAAAGAAAAAAACTTTTATATATCTTCTGCTGCAACGAGTACGGAAGAAATTGGGAATGATATGCATTATGGAACTAAAGAGAAATTAATTGAACATAATGTACCATTTCAAAAACATATTGCTAAAAAATTAACAAAAGAAGACTATAATAAATATAATTATATTATTGGTATGGAAAATAGTAATATTGTAAGAATAAAAGCAATTGTAGGAGAAGATACAGAAAATAAAATATATAAATTATTAGATTTTACAAATGATAAAAAAGATATAGCAGATCCTTGGTACACAGGGAATTTTGCTAAAACTTATGAAGAAGTACTAAAAGGATGTCAAGCTTTATATAATTACTTAACAAAGGAGTGATTGTTATGTCATATATAGAATTTAAAAATGTATGTAAAGACTATAAAATGGGAGAAGTTGTAATACATGCATTAAGTAATGCAAACTTAAATATAGAAAAAGGTGAATTAGTAGTAATAGTAGGACCAAGTGGTGCTGGTAAAACTACAGCACTAAATATATTAGGTGGAATGGATAATGTAACAACTGGAAGAGTAATTGTAGATGGTAAAGAAATTTCAAGTTTAAAAAATAAAGGATTAATAAAATATAGAAGAGAAGATATTGGATTTGTATTTCAGTTTTATAATTTAGTACAAAACTTAACTGCAATAGAAAATGTCGAACTTGCAACTCAAATATGTAAAGATTCTTTAGATCCAAATCAAGTTATGGAAAAAGTAGGGTTATCTGAAAGAAAAAATAATTTTCCATCACAATTATCGGGAGGAGAACAACAAAGAGTGGCTATTGCAAGAGCTATAGCTAAAAATCCAAAGTTATTACTTTGTGATGAACCAACAGGAGCTTTGGATTATAAAACTGGTAAACAAATTTTAAAATTGCTACAGGATATGTCTAGAAAAGAGAATATGACAGTAATAATAATTACTCATAATGGTGCAATAACTCCAATGGCAGATAAAGTTATAAAATTTAAAAATGGAACTGCAGAAAATATGATTATAAATGAAAGACCAAAGCCTATAGAAGAAATAGAATGGTAAAGGAAGGTGAAAATATGAAAAAAGCACTACTAAAAAATAGTTTTAAAGAAATAAAAAAATCGTATAAAAGATTTATTTCAATTTTACTTATTGCACTATTAGGAGTAGGCTTTTTTGCAGGACTTAGAGCTGCATCACCAGATATGGTAGATACTATAGATAAATATTATAAAGAATCTAATGTATATGATATTCAGATAATATCAACATTAGGTCTTACAGATAACGACATAACTGCTATAAAAAACATAGAAAACGTGCAAAATGTTTATGGAACGTATTCTGGAGATATTTTAGTTGATATAAATAATAAAGAGTTAGTATCTAAAATATTAGCAATAGAAGATGTTAATAAGCCTACTTTAATAGAAGGCAATATGCCAAAAAATGCTAATGAATGTTTAGTAGAGCCATCTTTTTTAATAACATCAAATAAAAAGATAGGTGATACTTTAGAATTAGAGCTAGATAAAGATAATAAATTTCTTAAAGAATCAAAACTAAAAATTGTAGGAACTGCAGATAGTCCAATATATATATCAAGAGATAGAGGTACAACAACATTAGGAACAGGAGCAATAAATAATTACATATATGTATCAAAAAATAATATAGAATCAGATGCATATACAGAAATATATGTTATTTTAAAAAATGCAGATAAATATAAAACTAGTTCTAATAAATATGAAGATTATGTAGAAGAAACAAAAAAGAAAATAGAAGGAATTAAAGAAGAACGCGAAACTGCAAGATATAATGAACTTATAAATACAGCAAATGAAGAAATTCAGAAAGCAGAAAGTGAATTTAATACACAAAAAGCAGATGGAGAAAAACAAATTAATAATGCAGAAGAAAAATTACAAAGTGGAAAAAATGAAATAGCAAATGCAGAAAGTAAGATAAAAGAAAACGAAGAAAAGGCTAAAAAAGAATTTGCAAGTGCAGATAAAAAAATAAAAAATGCTAAATTAGAAATAAAAAATAATGAAGTAACATTGGAAAATGAAAAAATAAATGTAAGTAATGCAATAAATAATGCAAATGAGAAAAAGAAAAATTTAAATGCACAACTAACCGAATTAAACAAAAATTTAGAAGAAATAAATAAAAATTATAAAGAAATTTTAGAAAAACTTAATAATGGTAATTTAACGGAAGAAGAAAAATTTATATTAAATAATAAGAAACAAGAATTAGAATTAAAGCAAACAGAATTAGAAAAAACAAAATTACAGATACAAGCAGGAATAAAGGAAATAGATAATCAAATAAATAATGCTAATAGCACAATAAACGAAACTATATTAAAACTAAAAACAGCAAAGTCAGAGTTATCTAAGCAAGAAAATAGATTAGCAAAAACCAAAAAAGAAACATTAAATCAATTAAGTAGTGCAAAAAGCAAATTAGAACCACTAAAACAAGAAATTCAAACAGCTGAAACAGAACTAAATAGTAAAAAAACAGAATTTAGTACAAAAATTTCAGAAGCAGAGATAAAATTAATAGATGCAAAAGAACAAGTTAATAAAATAGAGCATGCTAACTGGTATATACTAGACAGAAACCAAAATAGTGGATATGTTAGTTTTGTACAAGACACACAAAGTATAGATAGTTTAAGTATAGTTTTCCCAATTGTATTTTTTGCAATAGCAATATTAGTTTCTTTAACCTCTATGACAAGAATGGTAGAAGAGGATAGAACAGAATTGGGAACATTAAAATCATTAGGATATAATAAAGCACAAATAATGTTTAAATACATATTGTATTCTAGTTTAGCTTGTATAATTGGTGGAGTAATAGGAATAATTATAGGCTTACAACTAATACCAAGAGTTATTTGGATGATGTATAGCATGATGTACACAATTCCAGAATTTGTAGTAGGGCTTAATTCAGAACATTCATCATCTGGTTTAGCACTTATATATATTTGTATTGTAGGTGCTACAATATATGCAGTAGCAAGAGATTTAAGAGAAAAACCAGCAAATTTATTAAGACCTAAAGCTCCAAAAATTGGAAAAAGAGTTTTACTAGAGAGAATAAAATTTATATGGAAAAGATTAAACTTTTCACAAAAGGTTACAATTAGAAATATATTTAGATATAAAAAAAGATTTTTAATGACAATTATAGGAATATTTGGATGTACATCATTAATATTAACAGGTTTTGGAATAAAAGATTCTATATCTGCAATATTGCCAAATCAATATGAGAAAGTATTTTTATACGACTTTCAAGTAGGATTAAAGACTAGTTTAAGTAATGAAGATAAGCAAGAAGTTATTAGTCAAATACACGATACTGGAAAAGTAGATAATATTGTAGAAACATATATGGTTGCAGATCTAGCAATAAATGATGAATATTCAGAGGATTTACAAGTAATAGTACCAAAAAATGCAGATGAATTAAAAAATGTAATTAAAATAAATAATGTAAAAAATAAAAAAGAAGAAGTAAATTTACAAGAAGATGGTGTAATTTTAACAGATAAATTAGCACAGTTACTAAATGTAAAAGAAGGAGATTCAATAACATTAAAGGGTACATTAGAAGATGATAAAAAATTAAAAGTTAACTATATAACAGAAAATTATATATCACATTATATTTATATGACAAAAGATATGTATGAAAATATATATGGAGAAAAATATAATACAAATGGATTATTAGTAAAAGCGAATAACTTAAATTTAGAAGAGCAAAAGGATCTTTCTAAAAAATTACTAGAAGAAGGAAAAGTATCTACAGTTTCTTTAAATTCTAATATAAAAAAGACAGTAGATGATATGATGAGTTCACTAAATTATGTTGTTATAATATTAATTGTTTCTGCAGGTTTACTTGCTTTTGTAGTATTATATAATTTGTCAAATATAAATATTAGTGAAAGACAGAAAGAACTTGCAACAATTAAAGTATTAGGATTTTATGATAAAGAAGTGTATAAATATGTTACAAGAGAAACTGTATTATTAACAATAATAGGAATTATGTTTGGACTAATGGGTGGATATTTTCTAAATTATTTTATACTTGGTACATGCGAAATAAATATGCTTAGGTTTGCAAAAGTAATAAATCCATTAAGTTTTTTATATGCTATTCTTATTACAGTTATTTTTACAATTATAGTAAATGTAATTACATATTTTGCTTTAAAGAAAATTGATATGATAAGTAGCTTAAAAAGTGTAGAATAATGCAGTAAAGATGATAAAGGAAAAGGCCTCGTCGAATTTCGACGAGGTCTTTAAGTTACTTAAAATGTTATTGTTGGGAGCCAGTTTAAAAACTGACTTATAAGTTCTCCGAATTCAGAGAAGATGTTATAAATGGAAGTAAAACCATCTTCAAACTGTAAAAAGAAAACCTGAAATAATGCACTGAGAGCTGTGAAACAAGCTCTTATTATAAATTCGTAAAAAGTTAGGATTCCTTCGCAAATTTGAAAGAACACTGGACAGGTATTCAAAAGATGTGGGCAAAACTGAACAACCAACATGGCAATTAAGGCTAATACTAAGTTGAACCGTAATGTTCTGCTTACAGAATACATTATAGAGTGATATCTTTTACCTACTGCCTTTGATGTATTTGCTCTAGCTTCTTTGCTACCGAATCTTTTGGTAAACCAAGCTTTAAACTTGTCTACTGGTGTGGGCTGATATTCAACCTTTGGTGGTAAAGTAAGTTTAACGCCATCTGGTGGTGCTATAATAGCATCTAATCTTCCTCTCCGGATTCCTTTGGTTGTTGTACTTGTTGTTTTGTTCATAACTTTTTTCTCCCTTTCTTTAGATGGTTGCCAATGTCAATAGACATTTAGAAAAGCAACAGTTTTTTAGTTAAAATTTATTATACCATAATTATGTAAATAATGCAAATCTTATAAAAGTTTTAACTGTATAATATATAAAAATA
>OHPX01000737.1_pt1 | contig 14897 bp, 17 predicted proteins | sample 1577801 | NCBI WGS metagenome assembly OHPX01 (sample SAMEA3879584, study PRJEB24766) | human gut metagenome | biome: human-associated habitat; feature: feces | place: USA | collected 1985/1987 | reverse complement strand
TTTGGTGGTGGTTTATCAGACGAATTTGGTGCGGCATTAAAAGAATATGATAACTTAATGTCTGGTATTTCTGATAAAGCTAAAAAAATTCGTGACGCTTTGTTTGAATGGATTGGAATTATTCGATCTGTAAACGAAGAAACTGTCGAGGTTTCATTTTCTCTTGCAGAAGGTGGATTTCTGGATCAGGTTCGTGATGCCATCGAAGCAGAAGATTGGTTCCAAGTTGGCGAATTGTTTGCAGAAAAAATAAACGAAGCACTTTCTATGTTTGAAAAGGCATTGGAAATAAAACAAAAAACCTTAAAGAGAGAACATCCGGATGTTGTTCAGTCCTACGGAAGTATCGGGTTGATTTATTGTGAACTGTAAGAATATGGCAAAGCACTTAATTATTTATATGAGACCTTAGAAATTGCAGATAGAATCTGGTCCGGATCGTTTTCCTTTAAGGCGGATATTTATAATAATTTGGGGCTGGTATATCGGAATACGGGGGATTATCAGAAAGCCGAAGGATTTTATGAACGTACCCTGCGTATAAGAGAAGAAATCTATACACCAAACCATCCTATGGCTCTGGCAACTAAAAATAATATTGCGCAGGTTTATGCCAGTGAAGAGGGAGATACAGAGGCCATTGATATATGTACCAAAGGTTTGGATATGCGTAAAGCTATTTAGGGGGAGAAGAGTATCGATTATGCATTCAGTCTGAATAACCTAGCCTTGATTTACTATGAAATGGGAATTCTTGAATACGTAAAAGATGTATTTAGTGATGCCTTAGAAATCAAAAAAGAGTTACTTCCTGAAATACACGGTCAGATTAGTGTTGGCTATTTTAATTTGGGTTTAGTGTATGACAAACTCGATCAGGATAAAGAAGCGTTGGAAAATTGCAGGGTTTCTATGGAAGTAGATAATAAATTGGGGGCATATGAGGATGTTTTGCTGAGAGCAGAATATGTTACTGAAATATATGAAAGAAATAATATGCTGGAGGAAGCAGAGACATACCGCACACTTTGCAACAGAAATGGTGATAGTTGAAAAGAAGAAGAGAAAAGGAAAAGTAATATGGAGACAGTAACTTTGATGAAAACGATTAGTTCAATATCCAAAATATTAGTTGAATATTTTTTGTATTCAAAGAGAAGGCGATTTTCCATGGAAATGTTTAGGAAAATTATCTGAAAAATGTGTTAAGCGTAAATAGCACCATAACGCTTCATTATGGTGAACAAATTAAATATGTCAGTATTTCTTTTACTTGTAACATCTTTGTTCCACTTTTGGGCACAGTTTTTGATTTACAAATCACGAGGAAAGATGTATTATATAGATAAACCACGAAAGGAGGCAAACTAATATGGTATTTTGTACTTGCCCTAAATGTGGGGCTAAGTTAAAAGTAGAGGAAAATGATACTATACCTGGATGTAGAGAGATGGAAGAAGTTTTTTGTCCTGTTTGCTACGAAGAAGTGACAAAGGTTTTTACAAGTGGTATTCCCTCTGTTTATGTGGAAAAAGAATAATAAATAATGTAGATTACAAAAAGAAGTATTGAGCATAAAACTCAATGCTTCTTTTATGGTAAATTTTAAAATATTATAATATGGTAATGTTAAATGACGATATTTAGAGCTAGTTTCCAGTTGATGGTATAATATATGGGTTAGATAAAATTAAAAGAATGATTATATTGTTACAAGATTGAATTTGATTAATAAAAACGATAACAATTAGTTTGACGAAAAGCAGTTAGTCTTAGGATTGACTGTTTTTTCAGAATGGATTGATATATTGAATAATATTTTTGAGGATATGCAAGTAAGGATTAGGTGTCAATATATTTCAGATCTGTCTTATAAGCAAAGTACTGTTTGGTTTTAATTGAAGTACTTAAAGTTTGTCAGCTATACTATAAACAGTTAGAAGATTTTTTACATTATGTATAACCAATCAACACCATATCACATTCATCTTTGACACCAAAAGCTCCCACTGGAGATGGGGTGCTCTTTTGGGCGATAGCTAAAACACGAAAGCAGACAGCTTTTATGTTTGGGGTTTTTAAAGTGTTTAGTTTGTGCTAAAATTTGTATTATCATTAACGCGTGAACGGAGCTTAAACAGTAGATTGGAGATTGACTATGTATAAGATTTTGATAATTGATGATGATAAAAATTTATGTATGCTATTAAAAAAAGCTGTTATAACTGAAAAAATTGAAGCAGACTGTTGTTACACAGGGAAGGATGGAGTTGATATGATTGCAAACGATAATTATCAACTAATTGTGCTTGATGTAATGATGCCGGGGATGAATGGTTTTGAAACATTAGAAGAGATAAGAAATATAAGTAATATACCTATTCTAATGTTAACTGCAAGAAATGATAGTGGCAGTAAAGTAAAAGGATTGAGGTTGGGAGCTGATGATTATCTAACGAAACCTTTTAATATGACGGAATTTATTGCACGAGTTGTAGCCCTTATTAGACGTTATACTAGGTTTAATGAGAATGAAAAAGATATTAAGCAATTGACATATGAAGGGTTAACTATTGATTTGGATCGTCATTCGGTAATAACGCAAAAGGATACTTTTGTATTGACAGCAAAAGAGTTTGATGTTCTATTGCTATGTGCAAAGCACCAAGGGAAAATATTAACAAAGCAACAAATTTATGAGGCTGTTTGGAAAGAGCCTTATATTTATGATGATGCCAATATCATGTCTGTAATCAGCAGGTTGCGGAAGAAGATTGAACCGGATCCTTCTAATCCTACATTTATTCAAACAGTAAAAGGGATTGGATATCAATTTAATATGGAGGTGTAAGTAAATGGTAAAGCTGTTTTTGGTTGTTTTAATCATTTGCTTAGCATTCAGTCTATTTGCTTGTTTGCTTAAAATTTTTCATATATATGGGAAAATTAATGAAGTGACAGAAATATTGTCTGAAGTTGAAATAAATAGCACTAATCGCAAAGCTCTTATAAAGGATACGGAGTTATTAGCACCATTAGTTTACCAAGTTAATCATATTGTATATACATATGAAGAGAGATTACATGATTTACAAATTGCTGATGAGACGAATAAGCAGCTTATGACGAGTCTTTCTCACGATGTTAGAACTCCCCTTACAACATTGATTGGATATTTGGATGCAGCACATAACGGATTAGTAGAGGGGCAAGAGCGTGAGGAATATATTGAAACAGCACGTCAAAGGGCATATGATTTAAAAGAGTACATAGATGTTTTGTTTGATTGGTTTCGATTAAATTCTAATGAATTTTCTCTTTCTGTAGAAGCTACGGAAATAGCAGAATTGACTCGCTGTATTCTGAAAGATTGGATTCCTGTTTTTCGAGAAAAAGCGTTGGGTTATGACATAGAAATTCCAACGAAACGGCTTATGGTTAATATTGATGTGGATGGATATTCACGAGTTATTAATAATTTAGTGCAAAATGTCCTTGCACATAGCCATGCAAATGAAATTCAAATTATTATGCGAAATATTGAAAATTATGTAGAAATTCGTGTGCAAGATGACGGAGTAGGTATCTCTAAGGATGATTTGCAACATATATTTGAACGACTTTATAAATGCGATAAGGGACGTTCAGAAAAAGGAAGCGGTTTGGGATTAGCTATTGCCCGGCAAATTATAGAACGCATGGGTGGAACTATTTCAGTAGAAAGTAAATTAAATGAATATACAGTATTTATTATAAAGTTTTTTCTTATATGATAAAAAGTCTCATGCTTTGCATGGGACTTTTTAAATTGCAAGGTTAATGCAAGGTTTATATCAGGTTAATGTTAGATAGGAGTGCTATACTTATTATAAAAATAAGCAAGGAGATATAAAAATGAATGAATATGTGATTGAAACACGGAATTTAACAAAGCAATATGGTGTGCAAAAAAGTGTTTCCGATTTGAATATCCATGTAAAAAGGGGACGTATTTATGGCTTACTAGGGAGAAATGGAGCCGGAAAAACTACCACCATGAAAATGCTTTTAGGTTTGATAAAGCCTACTTCTGGAACAGTAAAAATTTTTGGGAAATCGATGATAGGAAATGAAAAAAAAATATTGCCTCGCATTGGCTGCTTGATTGAATCTCCTGGATTTTATCCGAACTTGACAGGAACTGAGAATCTCAAGATTTTTGCACGCCTTCGTGGTATACCAGCTAAAAATGCTATTAAATCAGCGCTTGAAGTGGTGGGATTACCCTATAATGATAAAAAACTTTTTTCACAATATTCTCTTGGAATGAAACAAAGACTAGCAATTGCTTTGGCAATTATGCATGATCCGGAACTTTTGATTTTAGATGAGCCTATTAATGGTCTTGATCCGATTGGAATTGCAGAAGTTCGTGATTTTATCAGGGAATTATGTGATGTAAGAGGAAAGACAATTTTGATTTCTAGCCATATCCTTTCAGAAATTTCGCTATTGGCGGATGATATTGGCATTATAGATCACGGTGTATTGCTGGAGGAGGAAAGTATTGCTGAATTAGAGCAGAAAAACAGTAAATATATTCATTTTGTTGTTTCAGATGCAGCACAGGCATCAAGAATTATAGAGAAGGATTTTAACACACGGAATTTTGCAGTAGAAAACGATCACAGTTTACGTATTTATGATACTGATTTATCGGTATCGGCAATTAACCGTTCTTTTATTGAAAACGGTTTGGAAGTTTCGGAGGCGCATACTTGTGAAGATAGCTTAGAAGATTACTTTAAGCATGTGACCGGGGGTGAAGGAATTGCTTGATTTGGTTTTGTGTGAATTTTTTAAATTTAAGCGTCGGTCAATTTTTGTACTAGCAACATTGGCAGCATTAGTATTTCCAGTAGTTATGACAGCATTATATTGGAATATTCCTACGCAGGTTAGTTATGATAACTTGTTCTCTGGTATTGTAGATTATGGTGACTTTCTTCTGTTGCTTCCTATATTAACAGTGATTGCCACCTCGCTATTTTTTACAGAACAGGATAATGATACTCTTAAAAATCTAGTTACAATTCCTGTAAAAAAAAGCAGAATCGTAATAGCTAAAATTGGTGTAATGGCAATTATTTCAGTAGCATATACATTGGTTGGATTTTTTGCCAGTACCATTTGCTCCGCACTATTGGGGATACCGATGGATCATATGATACAAAAGTTTGTTTTGAGTTTTATGTTAGGGCTTATGTTATTAGCGGCTGCACTACCATGTGTAGCATTAGTAGTATGGTTTAATAAAAGTGATTTGATTTCTATTGTAATCACACTTTTTTACACTATTGTAAATTACGTTGTTCATGTGACGGATACAGGAATGTTAACACCTGTCGGGATAAATATCGGAACGGTTTTGCCAATTCCTCTTATTAATCGTTGGATATATCAATTTTACGATGAAGGTAATGGAGCTGCCGCAGAATTTTATAATACTATGCGTCCATATTTTGTTCAAACACCAGTTTGCATTTGTATTATTTTAGTAATTGCATTAGTATCAATTTTCGCAATTATTCAGATTTATAAGAATCGTGAAATATGAGAGGAGGGGTAGATATGCTAAATTCAATTATAACAGAGTTCCAAAAATTAAGACGGTATAGCATTATTCTAATAGGTATAATTGGCGTAGCCTGCTCCCCGATTATTACAATTACTAGTCAAAATATTATGACTGATGATGCAAAAAGTATTCTTAATTATACATTTCCAGATTTAATGAATAGTACCATTTGGAATAATATGACAATTTTTTTTCCAATGATCCTAGCATTGATTGGCGGTTATATGATGAATCGGGAATATTCGGATGATACTCTTAAAAATATATTAGTAGTTCCAGTTTTGTTCCCTAAAATGATTATAAGTAAATTGGCTGCTTTAGGAGTTTTGTCTGTGCTTTTTGGACTATTTAATTCATTGATAACGGTTATTGTTGGACTTATTGCCTGTCGAGAAAATATGACAGTCACTACAGTACTTACCGGAACTATACAAATTACCATTATGGCATTATTTACCTGTATTGGGGAAATGCCGCTAATTGCATATTGCGGAAGAAAGCGTGATGCTTTTAAAGGAGGAGCTATTATTGCATTTCTTTTAGGGTATATTAGTATTTATTTTAAAAATCCAATGATTCGTAATCTTTATCCACTTTCTGCTGGATTAAGTATTGTTAATTTTGAGGGAGAGGGATTCGTTTCTGACACTGCAGGAGCGTATTCGGCTTCCCAAAATAGTCTGATTGGTATAGTGGTAATTATAGCTATGCTGGTGCTGGCAATTGTTATTGCTTATGTTCCTAGAAAGGAAAGCAAAATTAATTCTACAATTCAAAAAGAAGGAAACAGGAAAAAGGGCCGTCGGAAAAAAAGATAGGAGGCAACCATGCGAAAAACTATTTGGCTTAGTTTAGTTTTATGTTGTGTGCTGTCTTTGACAGCTTGCTCAAAAGATGAAATTATAGATGGTTTTAATCATGTATTGGAATCAATTGGTAATGACAATCTTACCAGTAATAAAAAATTACAAGGTAATCGGGAGTTTGGTGAAGATAGTTATGTAGGAACATATAAAGCCGATTATGATAATTTTACCGGAAAAGAGATTCTTTTTGGTGGAACTTCATTAGATAGAGATGCTGGAAATGAAATCCATATATCTTGTGATTTAGATATTGGTAGTGGAACAGCCAAAGTGATTTTACAAACTGGAAATGATGAATCCAAAATTCTTTGCGAGACATCTCAACGATATTCTGAGGTGATTGAGTTGTCTGCTGCAAGTAATTACATTATCATTCAAGCAGAAAATTTTAAGGGTAGTTGTGAGCTAACAGTTGAGTAAGAAAGGAAGGAAGATATCAATGAAGGATAAAGTATTGAGTGTTATTTCACTTATCACAGTTTTTATTCCAATTACAATGTTATTTGTTTGGCGACCAACAGCGTCTAATGCAACTTCTATTGCGATTGGATATGGAATATTTATTTTGATTAGTTTTGCTTATGCTCTAATTTTATTTTGTAAGAAGCAATTGCGAAATATCTATGTAAAGCTTGGTTTGGCAATAAATACACTTTATATAGTGGGGATATTCGGATTTGTTGTTATTCCAAGATTGTTTTAAAGAGATGTAGCGGTATGGAGTAATAATAGAATGAAATAAAGAGAGTGTTAACATTTATATTCTATTATTGCTTCATAACAGAGAAAAAGAGAAAAAGGAAGCAAAAAGAAAGTCCTATCATCAGTTTAGAAGTGGTAACTGCATTATCTATTATGAAAGGAGATTTTAATATGAAAGATTTAAGAAATCCATTAAACAGAACAGAGAATTTTGAACATCCATCAGGAAATGTTATGAAGGAACTTTCAGAATCGGATCTGAACAGTTTTTCAGCAGGTGCCGGGGAAACTCGTGCGTCCAGCGGTATTGCTTGTACACTGACAGCAGAGTGCAACATCGGAACACATATTAAATTCTGCTGCTATTAATCAAATAGCAACCGGGTTCGATTAATCCAGAACAATATAGTGTGTTAAAAGTATAATATTATAAGTGTTTGATATTAACTTTTGAGAACATAGCATTTTGAAAGTAGATAATGCAGTTACTACTTGTAAACTGATGGTGAAAGAGGGATATCAATGGAAAATGTTAAATATCTATATATGCAGGAGCGTAAATATGGAAATCTACAAAAAGAGAATAAAGAATTGAGATTATATTGGGAAAAGATATTAGGAGTTGACGCTATTCATTACATTGAAAATGTTTATAATATGAAGTTTTCTCAAATTTTATTTTCGGATGTAGTAGAAAAACAATCTAGTAACGATCTTATAACAAAATTAAATGAATTTGAAAATTCGTTATGTAATGGTGAATCCTCAAAATTAAAAAACGGTATGAAGCTAAAAAAGAGATTGGTATTCAGTAATTTTTTTATGCATTTTGTTGAATATGCTGTAACACAGGGAGAAATAAACTTTTCTCCAATACTTGAGGAAAGTTATATAGAAACACTACTTACTAGACTGTGTAAAATTTGTGTCAGTACATTGATGTTTGAAATGTATATTGAAAATGAAAATAATGCACTGAAAGGAGAGACTCCGAAAGAGCAGTACGACTACTATAATAACGAAATGCTGACCGATAATAACTATATAAAACAATTTTTTCATTTATATCCGTGTTTAGAACGACTAATTTATGAAAGCATTAGTGATATAACTTTTAATTACATTGAATTAAATGAAAGATTGGAACGAGATCATAAAAAAATAGTAGAAGAACTGTGCTTCGGAAAAGACTTTAGTAAAATAGTAGCTATTAGAACAGGAATTTCAGACTCACATAAAAAAGGTAAAGCAGTAGCAATTTTGACATTTGATAATGGATATAAAGTTGTATATAAGCCGCATTCTCTTAAATTGGAAAAAGCATATCAATATTACTTGGAGAATATGCCAATACCATATAAATATAAATTAAAGGGATACAAAATAATAGAAAGAAATGAGTATGGATGGACAGAATTTATAGAGGATAAGGAATGTAAATCTAAAAATGAAGTTGAAAGATATTATTATAGATTTGGAATGTTAATTTTCCTCAATTATTTATTAAGTACAAATGATTTACATTTTGAGAACGTGATTGCTTGCGGTGAATATCCAATAATAATAGATGCTGAAACAGCATTAAATACCCATAAAGAAATCAAGACATTATCTGCAAATGATAAAATTAATCTTATTTTACAGAAGTCGGTTTTGGCATCAGGATTATTGCCATATTATAGATTTGGGAAAGCCGGAAAAGGAATTAATATGGGGGCTATAAATGGAAAAGCTGGGGCAGAGTATCCTATTTTGGTTCCGAGAATTAAGGACAATTTTACATCACATATGCATTTTGAATACGTACATCCACAGACAGAAATTAGTAAAAATTTAGTTATTCTAAATGGAAAAGAAGTTGATCCTTCGGATTTTATGCAGGAAGTGGTAGATGGATTTTCAGATATGTATAAGAATGCACTGGACAAAAAGAAAGAAATTATAAATTTGCTGAAGGTGTTTGAAAATTTGAATGTTCGTTATTTGGTACAGGATACACAGAGATATACAATGGTGCTACATACATCATTCCATCCAGATTTTTTGCAGGACGCAAGAGACAGGGAATTGTTTTTGTCCAATATTTATAGCACTTGTGATAGGGTTCAATGTGATGTACGTATAGCTAAGGCTGAAGTTTCAGATATGTTATCTATGGATATTCCTTATTTTTTTACAAAGGCAAATAGTAAAAATTTGTATACATCTACGGGAGAGGTTATTGAAAACTATTTTGAACGCTCTGGTTTTGAATTTGCAAAACAAAAAATTAGTGGTCTCCATGAGAGTGACATGGTGAAACAATGTATGTATATTCAAATTGCATTGGCACGTTTAAATGATGTTGAAAAGAAGGTAATAAAGACTTTTGAGCATACAAAAGTTGATGTGGATGATAAAGGGATTTACATAAGAGCAGTTAAAAGTATAGCAGACGCTTTGTTGAAGGATGCAGTGTTCAATGATCATAAAGATGACGTTAATTGGATTGGAGTTTTCGTAAATGGAAATGATGAGGAGGCTAAATGGGAAGTAAGACCTTTAACGACATATTTATACGAAGGGATTTCTGGTATAGCAATATTTTTTAATGCATTAGATAGATTTTACAAAGGAAAGTATAAAAAAATATGTGATGCTATTAAAACAGAGTTATTCAAATATACTAATGATATGTTGGAAAAAGGTAACGGTTATGATCAAGAAAGCAGTGGTATTTTTTGCGGAGAGAGTTCATTACTTTATGTATACCAATTATTATTCAAAATTACTGGACAGAGAGAATATTTAGTGTACGCAGAAAAACATTATAAAATTTTAAAGGGGGCGTGGGTAGCTGACAAATACTATGACGTTATTTATGGAAATGCAGGTGCGTTACTAGCGGTGCTGAATATGTATACGATTTTTAATGAAGATAAATATTTATTTGATGCTAGAAAAATAGGAGATTTTTTGTTACAGCACCAGTGCAAAAATGGAGGTTGGAGGGGTGAAACTAGTGCAAATATTCTAGCAGGGTTTTCCCATGGAATTGCGGGGATTGCATTTGCGCTTAGCAGGAGAAAGAAGAAGCATGACCTATCCGGATGGAAAGACGGTCTTCTATGGTTATGATGAGCAGCTCCGTCTTTCAGAGTTAAAAGAAGGGGACAGCATCATCAACTATGGCTATGACCCTCTGGGAAGGCTGTGTGAAAAACAGTTCCCGAATGGAACAAAGACCACCTATGCTTACGACAGAAAAGACCAGCTGACAGAACTGGTACATCGAGATCAAGAAGGAATCCTTGACTGCTATACCTATCTGTATGACTTTTTGGGAAATAAAACCGGAATCACCAAGGAGAGAAGAGGGTTAGAGCAGGAGAGCGGCAGTTATACCTATGGCTATGATGCACTGGGCAGGCTGTCAGAAATCCAAAAGGATGGGCAGATGCAGACCCGGTATGGGTATGATGCCTTTGGAAACCGGACATGGAAAGAGGAAAGCGGGGAAAGGACTTCCTACCAGTACAATGTCATCAACCAGATGGTACGCGAAAAACATGGAGAGCTCTTAAAAGCATACAGCTACGATAAGAGAGGAAACCTAACCGGCATCCAAGAAAATGGGGCATGGAAAAAACAGTATGTCTACGGTGCGATCAACCGTCTGGAAGAAGCGGTGGATGCGGCAGGAAAACAGGCAAGGTACCAGTATAATGGACTGGGACACCGGGTAGGAAAGCAGGAAAATGTCCTTCCAAAAGAGAAACTGGAGAAACTGGATCCGCAAAGCAGGATTGGCATGGAAATCGGAAACAGCCGGCAGATCACCTATACCCTGGACCTGACCAGACAGTATTATAACCTCCTGGAGCGGACAGAGGAAAACCGAAACCAGAGATACTTCTGGGACGGGAACGTGGCAGCGTATGAAGAAAATGGGGAACGGAACTATTACCTTCAGGACGAACTGGGAAGTCCGCTTCGGATTGAAGACAGTGCCGGAATTCTCAAAGAGAGTTATGGATACGGAGCCTTCGGGGAAGACCTGTATCAGAACCAGGGGAAGATACAGCCGTTTGGCTATACGGGATACCAGAGAGATGAGACTGCAGGGACGTATTATGCCCAGGCGAGGGAATATCTGGCAGAGAGTGGCAGGTTCGCAGGACAGGATTTGATTGCAGGCTTTCTGAATCTGCCGTTCAGTATGAACCGTTACAGTTACTGTTATAATGCACCGATGGTATTGGTAGATTTGGATGGTGCATTACCGAAATGGGTTAAAGAGATTGGAAGCATTGTAAATGATGGAATAGAAGCAGTTAAGGATGCGTGGCATTGGATAGATGAAAGTGTAATACATAAATATATTATAGGTAATGATATTACGATATATAAAACAGATTTATACGGAGGAACATATGAAGTAACTGCACATGAAGGAGGAAATTTGCTTGTGTTTAAACATGGTGCTGGGACGGGTACCCAAAGTTGGACACTAAATTTAGGACAACTTATTCCTAACTCAAACCTTTCATTGTCAGGGGAAAATGCAAATATTTCCACATGGAAATTGAAATCAGGGATAAAGTATACAGATAATGATAGAAAAATTTCAGCATCAGGAGGACTATATATTAATAGTTCAGGTTTAGGAATGCAAGGAGGATTTAATGGGACGTCGGAGAATATGCCTTTTGAACTTCCGAATGACATAGTAATCACAAACCATGCAAATTTAAAGTGGTCTTACTCTTTAGAGCGTCACATTGCAAACTGGAAACAAATTGGAGAGGGTGTGGTATCGTTAGCTGCTATAATTGCAATTATATTACTTATAGCGGACAATACAACAGGAGTAGGTTTTGCTGACGATGGAGCTTTAGCACCTTTATTTGCATATGTGACTAGTAAGCTACCTGCTTTAGGAGATATGTTACAAAGATTATTTCCTAAACTTGGAGAATTATGTACTGGATAAGGAGGCATTAGTGTGAAAGAATGTATGTTAAGCCAAAATCGTGGAATGGATACAAAAAATAGGCGCACAAAGTGAACCGATTTTAAGAGTATTCCCATCTAAGCAGAGAGGCGCACCTGCACATCAATAAACAAACGGGTGGGTGCATCTGATACTGATGCTGGGATGCCTTAATAATTAAGTCGCCAACTGAAAGGCGGCGGAATGGAGATTAAAATGAAAAAGATAATAAAAATTTTAAAGGTTATTATTTTTTTAGTAGTATTTGTATTTTTGATACTTTTTATTATTGGAATTTTTTCAAGGGGTTGTAGGGAAAAAAAACAAGATAGGATTTACACATATAAACCGGAAGAAACAAAAGAATATGTTCCGCTAGATATTGTAAATCCAATGGGGACAAAAGTAGATGAAGAAAGCATCCCTGATGAGGAATATTCTGATACATTGGAACAGGCAATGAAGAATCCTAATATTGATATTCCGCCTGAAGATGATTACATGCGAAATATAGATAAAATTATAAAGGAATTCAAAAGCGAAGAATATATTGCTATCTATTTTATATCAGAAAAAGGAAAAACGGAAGCAGCAACAACATTTGCTAAATTTAAAATCAAGGAACTCGAAGGAAAACAAAAATATGTTTTTTTAACAAAAGTATCCGATAAAGTTACAAAAGATACAAAATACGGATTAAAGACAAGTAAAGGCATTAAACTTCAACTTACTCTTAGTGATACGTTGCAAGATTTAAATGTAAATCCCAAGAATACAAGATTTGTATATGGTGTGGTGCCAGATGATAATATATATAGTTTGAAAATAGAAGAACAACAACCTGATGAAATTGTACATTTTGAATTATTGGGACAAGATTTTTATTTGTGGTATTATTTAAATCTTACTAGTAATCATTCAGGAGATACATTATCTTATGAAATAAGAGAATAGAAAATTTTTGTTAGCATATAGTTTTTTCAAGATTCACAATCAATAAAGGGATTCAAAATGTAGGAGATGCAATAGGTAGAGTTGATGAATGGATAGATGATCATAAAAAAGATATTGGAAAAGTTTTCATAACAGCCACTGTTGTAACAGCTGCAGTCGCTATTTCCGCAGTGACAGCAGGTACAGGTATTGCAACTCTTGTGGGAGCTACAGCTTTAATCGGTGGTGGTATAGGTGCTGGAATTAATGCAGCAACAGGTGGAAATGCATTAAATGGATTTTGTAGTGGGGCAATAAATGGAGCAATTTCTTCTTTCATCCCAATTCCATTTATAAATGATTTTTTAGGTGGTGTAGCAGGCAGCGTAGTTGCAGATGGTTTTGAAAATATGGATAATCCAGGATTATATGATGGAATAACTATGCTAGGACATGCATTGATTTCAGGAGGAATTCAATTAACAATAGGAGGTCCATTCAATTACGGAGTCAAAATAAGCGGCAATGTAGTTGGTTTTGAAAAATGGGCATTATTTAGTGGATCAACTATTTTTTCGATGGGTTCAAGTTTATCAGGTCTAGCAGCTATCAAAAATTATGATGTCATAAGTCAGCCATGCTCAGAATAGGAGAGGAAAAATATATATGAATGCAAATAGAATATTAATGTTTTGGATGTATTATATTATTAGTATATTTGTAGTTGTTTGTTTGGCGTTTATATTAAAAAAAGTAAAAATTGTACGATGGCAATTTTTTTATCCAGGACAACAGGAATGGGCAAAAAGAAATGAAGAAAAAATTGATAAATTATGTAAAAGATTTTTGCTATTAATATGTATAATATATTCGTTGTTGATAATAGTGCCATCTACGTTAGATTTACCGTATGTTTTATCAAAGAATTATAAAACTGTACAAGGAGTAGTTAGTGAAAAAAAAGGTATGTTTATTTGTGTTAATGATAATAATAAAAAATACCGTGTTGGAAGAGTTGATTGGCTAAAAGAGGGGGATGCAGTTAACATAATATATTTACCATTCACCAAATATGCAACAATTACAAAGTGGAAACAGTAGTAAATATAAGAAATTTCTTTGGAGAATATGTTTCCGAAAGAGCATTATCAATATGACCACAGTCGTTACGACATTATTATCTTTAGGATGAAGTGTGAATCCCTCTGAAGATTGAAGTCAGTTCTGGAACGCTTTTTCAAAGTTATGGATACGGAGATCTATATCAGAACCAAGGAAACAGGAGAACAGACACTACCGCTATGATTACGATGCACTTGGAAGGCTGTCTGAAATCTAAAAGGATGGGCAGATGCAAACCTGGTATGGGTATGATAGAAGAAAGTGGGGAAAGGAACTACACCTACCATATGAACTGGGAAGCCCGCTCCGGATTGAGGACAGTGCCGGAAACCTTAAGGCGAGTTATGGATACGGATTCTTTGGAAAGACCAGTATCAGAACATAGAAGATATATAGAATAGGATTTGATTGCAGGCTTATAGGTCTATCATTCAGAATGAAACGATGTAGTTACTGCTTCAAAGCACCAATGGTATTGGTGCTTTGAATGGTGCATTTCCAAGTTAGAGTGATATTAAAAAGGGATAAGTTGGTACATTGAATGAAAATATTCTTGAAGAGTTAATGGTAAACTACACGAAAAGATTTGGTGACCAGTTGAATAATTTTTTTGGAATATTAGACAATTTCCTTTTAGATATAACGATGGGAGGGTGCTATAATGAATAAAAGTTATGATTATATC
>OHPX01000728.1_pt1 | contig 15124 bp, 25 predicted proteins | sample 1577801 | NCBI WGS metagenome assembly OHPX01 (sample SAMEA3879584, study PRJEB24766) | human gut metagenome | biome: human-associated habitat; feature: feces | place: USA | collected 1985/1987 | reverse complement strand
AGGTGAAAGGATCCTTGCTTTGCGGCTGATGCTGTAAGTGTTATACTGAATGGGAAGCGGAGGTGTATGTATGAAGGACTGGTTTCAGGTTGAAATGCTGGATGATACAACCTATGTGATTTCAGAGCATAAGCATTATGAAAAAACAAATTGTTATCCTTGCATTGGGTTTACTGCTTGTTTTTAGCGGATGTTCCGATAAAAATGCGCAATCAACAGAGCCGCAGGTCGAACAGCAGCAGACGGAAATTGCAGAAAAAAACCAACAGAACAGCAGGAATTGACGGTAAAACTGACGAAGTGGCAGCCGAAAGAAGGGGAGATTGCTCCGCAGGAAATCAGTCCGGGAGAGAATCAGAAAGGAATCGTTCCGAAAACACAGGGATATTATTTGGTGCAGTCAGAGCAGGAATGTTTGTATCAGTTTGAGTTTCTTTCTTTAAATAACGGAGAATGGGAAAATCTTGGAATAGACGGCAGTATAAACGAAGGTGTTTTTCAAAAAGGGGAAAACCACATCGCAATCGGAATCGGAAGCGATGAAACGGGATACGGAGCTGCCATAGAGGTGGTTGAAGGCAATAAAACCAGTTCGTATCAGGCAGGAGAGATAGAATTGCTGCAACCGGTTTACTTACAGCAGGACGCTGAAATTACACAGGGAAAAAGAATTGTGATTGCCGTAGCAGGACCAAATGCATCGGAACTTACCCCCGAAATGTTGCAGACAGAGAAAGAAATCGAACAGTTAAAAGAACAGGAAAACGGAATCTATTTGCTGACCCTTTCCGTTTTAAATCAGGAATAAAGGAGGAACAGGCATGAAAAAGAGTTTGCTCATTTTTTTGATAACAGCGATGATGGCAGCGGCGCCGATACAGAGTTTTGCGGCAAAACCCGGAACAAAGCCGAATCCCGATATTGGGGTTGAGCAGGAGGAACCGGAACTTGAGGAAAAAGAAAAAACAGTTTCGGGTACCGGTCAAACAGAGGAAATTGTGGAGGAGTTTTTGTACGATGAGATTCCGGAACTGGAAAAATGGTATCAAAGTCTGAGTCCCAAGCAGAAGGGGTTTTCTCAACGAAAAGGAATATGGCGGATTCGAGAACAAGATATAATTGAAAAAGAAGATGAAAAACAGGATTTAGATGACTTTCAAAATTATTTGACCCAAAGATTGCCCAAAAGTTCTTATACATATTTTTATCAGAATTTGACTTTATTTGAAGATCGGTTTCCAATTTTAGAAATTGGTGTACCAAATATGAAATCGATGGAAAAAATAAAGAAAGAGGTGGAGGAGTATCGAGAAAAAAATAAAATATTCCCCAATCATTTTGATGCTTTAGATAACAAGTATGTTGAGGTCGACTATCGTTTGTGCAAATATTCTTTAAAGGAATTGGAAAAAGCAAAACGGGAAATAGAAAAGGACAAGACTTTTCAAAAAATATCAAAGGATAGGGTGAGTGTGGAACCGGGAAACGGCTGTCTTTTTTTGAGCTATTATTTTCATGATAAAGTTACGGGACTTGAGGAATGGAGTAAAAACTGCAAATATTCGGATATGATTGTCTGCGTGTGTTTAAAGCCGCAGCCAAATTAAAGTTGTTTTTTAAGAAAAAAAGAATATTTTTGCTTCATTTGAGGTAAAATCAGCAGGGAGACAGGAGAAATGTTTCGCTTTGTATAAGGAAAAGGGCATAAATCCACGCAAAATTGGTGCAAATGTCGAGCGTAAAATTGTTGACAAGCAAGGAATTGAATGATAAAATATTTAATTGGTAGGGCTTGCCGCAAGGGTGTCCCTGCCGGAAAAATTTCTATACTTTAGCAAGGAGGTGCAATATGCCAACCTTTAACCAATTAGTTCGTAAAGGCAGAGAGTCTGTTGAGAAAAAGTCCACAGCTCCGGCTCTTCTGAAAGGATGGAACTCCCTGAAGAGAGAAGCTATCGACCAGAATTCTCCACAGAAACGTGGTGTATGTACTGCAATCAGAACCCAGACACCAAAGAAACCAAACTCCGCGCTGCGTAAAGTTGCCAGAGTAAGACTTTCCAACGGAATCGAAGCTACCGCTTACATTCCGGGTATCGGTCACAACCTTCAGGAACACTCCGTTGTTCTGATCCGTGGCGGCCGTGTAAAGGACCTCCCTGGTGTTCGTTACCACATCATCCGCGGTACACTCGATACACAGGGTGTAGCAAACAGAATGCAGAGCCGTTCTAAATACGGTGCAAAACGTCCAAAGAAAAAGTAATAAAACCCCGATTGATTTAATTTTGAAAACAAGCGCTCGTGTGAGCTTTTATATAGTCGGACGCAGGGAATACCTGCAATCGGCATCATAGAAGACTTCACATTGGCAAACGGGAGTTTTGTCACTTTCCGAGTACCTATGAATTCAGACTGTGAAGGAGGGAAGCGAAGTGCCAAGAAGAGGTCAAATCGCTAAACGTGATGTTCTGCCAGATCCGATGTACAACTCTAAGCTGGTAACACGTTTGATCAACAATATCATGTATGACGGTAAGAAGGGTGTTGCCCAGAAAATCGTCTACGGTGCATTCGAAATCGTAAACGAAAAGACAGGAAAAGATGCTCTGGAAGCTTTCAAAGAGGCTCTGGAAAACATTATGCCTGTTCTCGAAGTAAAAGCACGCCGTATCGGTGGTGCTACCTATCAGGTTCCGATGGAAGTTCGTCCGGCAAGAAGACAGACCCTGGGTCTGAGATGGCTGACAAACTACTCCAGAGCTCGTTCCGAAAAAACAATGAAAGAGCGTCTGGCTGGTGAAATCATTGATGCAATCAATGGTACCGGCGGAGCAGTTAAAAAACGTGAGGATACTCACAAAATGGCTGAAGCTAACAAAGCTTTTGCACATTACAGATTCTAATCAGGACAGTTTAAAGAAAGCAGTGCCTGAATGTCGGGCACTGCACTCTTTACTGATTCTGGTTTTTTGCTACTCGAATAAGATTATAAGATTGCGAAGGAGGACAATATGCCAAGAGACGTTTCATTAGCATTGACTCGTAACATCGGCATAATGGCGCACATCGATGCTGGTAAAACCACTACCACTGAGCGTATTCTGTACTACACCGGTATCAACCATAAAATCGGTGAAACTCATGATGGTAGCGCAACGATGGACTGGATGGTTCAGGAGCAGGAAAGAGGTATTACTATCACTTCCGCTGCTACTACCTGCTACTGGAAAGGTCATCGTATCAACATCATCGACACCCCCGGACACGTTGACTTTACAGTAGAAGTAGAGCGTTCCCTGCGAGTTCTCGACGGTTCTGTAACAGTAATGTGCGCAAAGGGCGGTGTTGAGCCACAGTCTGAAACTGTATGGCGCCAGGCTGATAAATATCGCGTTCCAAGAATGATCTATGTAAACAAAATGGACATCATGGGCGCAGATTTCTATAATGTTCTGGATATGATCCATGACCGTCTGAAATGTAATGCTGTTCCGATTCAGCTGCCAATCGGTTCGGAAGCTTTCTTTGAAGGCTTAATCGACCTGGTAGAGATGAAAGCATACATCTACAATGACGATATGGGCAAAGATATTTCCGTTACCGAAATTCCTGACAACATGAAGGAAAAGGCAGAGGAATATCGTACCAAGATGCTCGAGTCCATCTGCGAACAGGACGAAGAGCTGATGGAAAAATACTTCAACGGCGAGGAACTGACCATCGAAGAGATTAAACACGCAATCCGTGTTGATACTCTGGCGAACAGAATGGTTCCGGTATGCTGCGGTACTTCCTACAAAAACAAGGGCGTTCAGAAACTGCTGGATGCAATTGTTGACTATATGCCTGCACCGACCGATGTTCCTGACATCAAAGGTGTAAGCCTCGACAGCGAAGAAGAAGAGGACAGACCGTCTTCCGATGAAGCTCCGTTTGCAGCTCTTGCATTTAAGATTGCAACCGACCCGTTCGTTGGTAAACTGTGCTTCTTCCGCGTATACTCCGGTATCGTTAATACCGGTGACACCGTCCTCAATGCAACTAAAGGACACACCGAAAGAATCGGTCGTATCCTGCAGATGCACGCAAACCACAGAAAAGATATCGAAGCTTGCTACGCAGGCGATATCGCAGCTGCGGTTGGCGTAAAGAAGGTTACTACCGGCGATACCCTCTGCGATCCGAAAGCTCCGATTATTCTGGAGTCCATGGAATTCCCGGAACCGGTTATCCGTGTAGCAATCGAACCTAAGACCAAAGCAGGTCAGGAAAAAATGGGTATCGCTCTGGCTAAACTGGCAGAAGAAGACCCGACCTTCAAAACTTACACCGACGAAGAGACCGGTCAGACCATCATCGCAGGTATGGGTGAGCTTCACCTGGAAATCATCGTTGACCGTCTGCTGCGTGAGTTTAAGGTAGAAGCAAACGTAGGTAAACCTCAGGTAGCTTACAAAGAAACCATGAGAAAACCTGCGGACGTTGACATGAAATACGCTCGTCAGTCCGGTGGTAAAGGTCAGTACGGTCACGTTAAGATCAGAGTTACCCCGAACGAATCCGGTAAGGGTTACGAGTTCGTTAACAACGTTGTCGGCGGCGCAATCCCGAAAGAATACATTCCTGCTGTTGATGCCGGTATTCAGGGCGCAATGCAGGCAGGTATCCTTGCAGCTTACCCGGTAGTTGACGTTAAGGTTGAACTGTACGACGGTTCTTACCATGAAGTTGACTCCTCTGAAATGGCATTTAAGATTGCCGGTTCTATGGCATTCAAAGAGGCTATGAGAAAAGGTGACGCTGTACTGCTCGAGCCTATCATGAAAGTAACCGTTATCACTCCGGACGATTACCTGGGTGATGTTATCGGCGACCTGAACTCCCGTCGTGGACAGATTCAGGGTATGGAAGCAAGACACGGTGTACAGCAGGTAAATTCCTTTGTTCCGCTGTCTGAAATGTTCGGTTATGCTACCGACCTGCGTTCTAAAACTCAAGGCCGAGGCAACTACTCTATGGAAGTTGACCATTACGAAGATGTACCGAGAAACATTGCCGAGGCTATCATTGCCAAAAACAAAGGCACTCAAGCCTAATATAAAGTAAAACCTAATTTAAGGGAGGAAAAATAAATGGCAAAGCAAAAATATGAAAGAACAAAACCGCATGCTAATATCGGCACCATCGGTCACGTAGACCATGGTAAAACAACCCTGACCGCAGCAATCACCAAAGTATTGGCTTCTAAAGGCGGCGCAGAATTCATGGATTACTCCATGATCGATAAAGCACCTGAAGAAAGAGAACGCGGAATCACCATCAACACTTCCCACGTAGAATATGAAACAGCAACCCGCCACTACGCACACGTAGACTGCCCGGGCCATGCCGACTATGTAAAAAACATGATCACCGGCGCAGCACAAATGGACGGAGCGATCCTCGTAGTATCCGCAGCAGACGGCCCGATGCCGCAAACTCGTGAGCACATCCTTCTTGCTCGTCAAGTAGGCGTACCTGCAATGGTAGTGTTCCTGAATAAAGCAGATATGGTAGACGATCCGGAACTGATCGAATTAGTAGAAATGGAAGTACGTGAACTGCTCTCCAGCTACGACTTCCCCGGCGACGACATTCCTGTAGTAGTAGGGTCTGCGCTGAAAGCACTTGAAGGCGACGCAGCATACGAAGCAAAAATCATGGAACTGATGGATGCAGTAGACGCATACATTCCTATTCCGGAACGCGCAACTGACAAACCGTTCCTGATGCCTGTAGAAGACGTATTCACAATTACCGGCCGTGGCACAGTAGCAACAGGCCGTGTAGAACGTGGTATCATCAAAGTAGGCGACAATATTGAGATCGTAGGAATGACAGAAGAGAAAAAAGCAACAGTAGTAACGGGCGTAGAAATGTTCCGTAAATTACTGGACGAAGCAGTAGCAGGAGACAACATCGGCTGCCTGCTGCGTGGTGTAGACCGTAAAGATATCGAACGCGGTCAAGTACTTGCAAAACCCGGCAGCATCCATCCGCACACAAAATTCAAAGCAGAAGTATATGTACTGACGAAAGAAGAAGGCGGCCGTCATACACCGTTCTTCAACGGCTATCGTCCGCAGTTCTATTTCAGAACAACAGACGTAACCGGCGTAACTGAATTACCGGAAGGTATTGAGATGGTAATGCCTGGCGATAACGTAACCATGGACGTAGAGCTGATCACTCCGATCGCAATCGAGCCTGGTCTGCGTTTTGCAATTCGCGAAGGCGGCCGTACTGTTGGCGCCGGCGTTGTTGCTGCTATCAACGAATAATCTTTAATTAGATCCCGAATGAGGGGCTAATAAAAGCCCCTCATTTACTTATGTTTATTTGCATGGCCCTGCGATGATGTGAGAGGTTGCTTGCCTGCTAGACAGGGAGATTTTCACGGAGTATGTCCGTTCTTAGAAACTGGGCGATTAGGAGGAAAAAAATTAATGTCAAAATCACAGAAAATCAGAATACGCTTAAAAGCGTATGATCACAAAGCGCTTGATCAAAGTGCTGCAAAAATTGTAGAAACTGCGAAACGTACCGGAGCTCAGGTTTCCGGCCCTATTCCGCTTCCTACTGAAAAAAATATCTATACGATTCTGCGTTCCCCTCATGTAAACAAGGATTCTCGTGAACAATTCGAGATGCGTACCCACAAAAGACTTGTAGACATTCTGGAACCGACTGCGAAGACCGTTGATGCTTTAATGCGTCTTGACCTTCCTGCCGGCGTAGATATCGAGATTAAACTGTAAGGAGGAGGTGCAATAATGGCTAAAGGAATCTTAGGCAAGAAAATTGGTATGACCCAAATTTTTGAAGCTGACGGCAGATTGATCCCTGTTACTGTTGTAGAAGCAGGACCTTGTGTTGTTGTTCAAAATAAAACCGAAGAAACAGACGGTTATAATGCTGTTCAACTTGGCTTTGGTGAAGTTAAAGAAAAACATATGACCAGACCAATGAAAGGCCATTTTGACAAAGCCGGCGTAACTCCGGTTAAATTTGTCAAAGAATTGCGGTTGTCTGCTCCTTCTGAATATACAGTCGGCCAACAAATCACTGCTGACATTTTTGCTGCTGGAGAACTGATTGATGCAACCGGTATTTCCCGCGGTAAAGGCTTTGCAGGCACTATTAAGCGCCACAATTTCGCTCGTGGTCCTATGAAGCACGGTTCCAAATCCCATCGTGAACCTGGTTCCATGGGTCCTATGCATTCCGGTCCTGGCGGTAGAGTTATCAAAGGCAAAAAATTGCCTGGCCGTATGGGTAATGCACAAGTAACTGTTCAACGTTTGACTGTTGCTAAAGTTGATGTTGAACGTAATCTTATTTTGGTCAAAGGCTCCATTCCTGGTGCCGCTGGTTCTTTTGTTGTAATCAAAGAAACAGTAAAACCTAATAAATAAGAGCGTAAGCGAAAGAAAGGAGGATGCTTCTAATGCCGAAGTTATCAGTATATAACATCTCCGGTCAAGCTACCGGTGAAGAAATAGAATTGAATGATCTCGTGTTTGGCGTTGAGTTTAATGAAGCTGTTGTACATCAAGCAATTGTTATGCAACAGGCTGCTGAACGTCAAGGCACTTCTGCTACCAAAACCCGCGGTATGGTTCGCGGCGGCGGTCGTAAACCGTGGAGACAAAAATGCTCCGGCCGCGCTCGCAGCGGTTCTACCCGTTCTCCGATTTGGGTAGGTGGTGGTACCACTTTTGGTCCCCAACCTCGCAGTTATGCGAAAAAAATGCCCCGTAAAGCTCGTCGTTTGGCAATTCGTTGTGCATTGTCTGCAAAAGTTGCTGCCGGTGAACTTATCGTTGTTGAGGGCTTGAGCTTTGATGCTCCTAAAACTAAAAATGTTGTAACTATGCTGTCTGCTTTTGATGCAGCTGATAAAAAGGCTTTACTCATCACTGACGGTTCTAATGAAAATGTTGAGCTGTCTTCACGCAACATTTCGAAAGTCACTGCACTTTCCAACGGTTGCCTGAACTGCTTTGATCTGCTTCATAACAATAAAGTGTTCTTAGCAAAAGACGCTGTAGCTAAAATTGAGGAGGTGCTCGCATAATGGCTGCTAACCCTCGCGATATTTTACTCCGTCCGATCATTACTGAAAAAACTTCCGTAATGCTTCAAGACAACAAATACACTTTCCAAGTTCCTTTGACTGCCAACAAAGTGGAAATCCGCCAGGCAGTTGAACAAATTTTCAAAGTAAAAGTGTTAAACGTAAATACTGTACGCGTATTTGGCAAAACCAAACGCATGGGTAAATACGTTGGCAAACGTTCCGATTATAAGAAAGCAATCGTGAAACTTGCTGAAGGCAATACGATTCCCCTTTTCGAAGGAATGTAATTTGACGTAATAAGGAGGCAAATTAAATGGCTATTAAAAGCTTTAATCCGTATTCTCCTTCGAGGCGCTTCATTACAGTGTCTACCTTCGAAGAGATTACAACTGATAAGCCTTACCGTCCGCTGGTTGAAAAACTGCAAAAACATGCAGGTCGTAATAACACTGGCAAAATGACTGTTCGTCATCAAGGCGGCGGTAATAAAAGACAATATCGTATCATCGATTTTAAACGCAATAAAGACGGTGTTCCGGCTCGTGTTGCCACCATCGAATACGATCCTAACCGTAATGCACGTATCGCTTTAGTAAACTATGCTGATGGCGAAAAACGTTATATCCTCGCTCCTTTAGACCTTAAAGTAGGCGATGTTATCGAAAGCGGACCTGATGCTGATATCAAAATCGGCAACTGCCTGCCTTTGAAAAATATGCCGCTTGGTACTATGGTTCACAATGTTGAGCTTAAAATTGGCAAAGGCGGTCAAATTGCCCGCGGTGCTGGTACTTCTGCTCAGTTGATGGCTAAAGAAGGCGATTATGCTCTGCTTCGTCTCCCTTCCGGTGAGATCCGTAAAGTGCATATCAACTGCCGCGCCACTATTGGCCAAGTTGGCAATATCGACGCTGAAAATATCTGCATCGGTAAAGCAGGCCGTTCTCGTTGGCTCGGTATTCGCCCGGCTAACCGCGGTGTTGTAATGAACCCGAATGACCATCCGCATGGTGGTGGTGAAGGTCATTCTCCTGTTGGCCGTAAACGTCCTGTTACTCCTTGGGGTAAATGTGCATTTGGTACTCGTACCCGCAAAGAGAAAAAAGCTTCTAGCAAATTAATCGTAAAACGTAGAACGAAATAATTATAAGGATAGAGAAAGGAGGCTAACCTAGTGTCCAGATCAATCAAAAAAGGACCGTATGTCCATGCAAGTCTTCAAAAGAAGATTGAAGCGCTGAACGCTTCTAACGATAAAAAAGTCGTAAAAACATGGTCTCGCAGCTCCACTATTCTTCCGGATTTCTTGGGCCATACTATTGCTGTCCATGATGGACGTAAACATGTGCCTGTATTTATCACTGAAGATATGGTAGGCCACAAACTAGGAGAATTTGCTCCTACGCGTACTTATAAAGGCCATGCCGATAAGAGTACATCTTTAAAATAAGGGGAAAGGGGGCAAAATAACATGGAAGCAAAAGCTATTGCAAGATATGTTCGCATCGCGCCGCGCAAGTTGCGTATCGTGATTGATCTTATCCGCGGCAAAGCTGTGGGTGAAGCATTCGCGATCCTCAAACATACCCCTAAGGTTGGTTCTGAGGTTATCGAAAAGGTACTGCGCAGTGCAGTTGCAAACGCTGAACATAACTATGATATGAATGTGGATAATCTGATCGTATCTTCCTGCTTTATAGATCAAGGTCCGACCATGAAAAGAATCCATCCGCGTTCCCGTGGGCAAGCGTTCAAAATCTTAAAACGTTCTAGCCACGTAACAGTTGCTGTTAAAGAAAAATAATATCCCGGAAAAAGGAGGGAAAAGATAGTGGGTCAAAAAGTTAATCCGCATGGTCTCCGCGTAGGTATTATCAAAGATTGGGATTCCAAATGGTATGCTGACAAAGACTATGAGAAATTCTTATTAGAAGATATTAAAATTCGTGAATTCATTAAAGAAAAACTGTTCTTGTCCGGTATCTCTAAAGTAGAAATCGAACGCGCTTCGAATAGAGCCCGCATCTCTATCCATACTGCTAAACCTGGTATGGTAATCGGTCGTCAGGGCAGCAACATTGAATTGCTGAAAAACGACTTGAAAAAAATGACCGACAGCGTAATTGATATCAACATCGTTGAGGTAAAAACCCCGGATATGGACGCAACTTTGGTTGCAGAGAACATTGCATCTCAATTGGAACGCCGTATCGCTTTCCGCCGTGCAATGAAACAATGTGTTGGCCGTACCATGCGCATGGGCGCTAAAGGTATTAAAGTTCAGGTTGGCGGTCGTCTGGGCGGTGCTGAAATCGCTCGCAGCGAAAGCTATCGTGAAGGCAGCATTCCTCTGCATACTCTGCGTGCTGATATTGATTATGGCACAGCAGAAGCTCATACCACTTATGGCCGTATCGGCGTAAAGGTATGGATTTACAAAGGTGAAGTCCTTCCTGAAAGCAAAGAAGTAGCGCAAGCTGCTCCGGTGAAGGAGGCATAAACTAATGTTATTACCGAAGAGAGTTAAACATCGTAAACAACATAGAGGCCGTATGACTGGTCGTGCAATGCGCGGTAACAAAATCGCTCATGGCGAGTATGGCTTGGTAGCATTGGAACCCGCATGGATCACCAATCGTCAAATCGAAGCAGCTCGTATCGCAATGACACGTTATATTAAACGTGGCGGTCAAGTATGGATTCAAATTTTCCCGGACAAACCGATCACTGCAAAACCGGCTGAAACTCGTATGGGTAGTGGTAAAGGTTCACCTGAATATTGGGTAGCAGTAGTTAAACCCGGTCGTGTTATGTTCGAAATGAACGGAGTTAGCGAAGAGATCGCTAAAGAAGCTATGCGTCTTGCTAGCCACAAATTGCCTATTAAATGTAAATTTGTGACCCGCGCACAGCAAGAAGCCGAAGCTGCCGCACAAGAAAAGGGTGGTGAAGCTTAATGAAAACAACAGAAATTCGTGAAATGTCTGCTTCCGAGTTAGACAGCAAATTGGCTGGTTTGAAAGAAGAACTCTTCAACCTGCGTTTTCAAATGGCAACCGGACAATGTGAGAATCCGATGAAAATTCGCGAAGTCAAAAAGTCTATTGCCCGCATCAAGACCATTCAGCGTCAACGCGAGTTAAATGCCTGAGTGTGTTTGAAGTATGAAGAAGGAGGAAACAGTCGTGACCGAAGAAAGAAACGCACGTGTTACCCGTATCGGTAAAGTAGTAAGCGACAAAATGCAGAAAACTGTTGTAGTTGCTATTGAGCGTTTTGTTCAACATCCGCTTTACAAAAAAGGTGTAAAACATACTATCAAATTCAAAGCTCATGATGAAAATAACGAAGCGCATATTGGCGACGTAGTTCAAATTATGCAAACTCGTCCGCTTTCCAAAGATAAATGCTGGCGTGTTATTGAAATTTTAGAGCGTGCAAAATAAGATATTGCCGATCGGATAAATTGGCAAGGGAGGGAAAACCATGATACAACAACAAACCATTCTTAATGTTGGTGACAATACTGGCGCTAAGAAAGTTATGTGCATTCGCGTATTGGGCGGTTCTTACCGTAAATATGCTAACATTGGTGACGTTATCGTATGCGCTGTTAAAGATGCATCACCCGGTGGCGTTGTAAAAAAAGGTGACGTAGTAAAAGCAGTTGTTGTTCGTTCTGCAAAGGGCGTTCGTCGTCCGGACGGTTCTTATATCCGCTTCGACGAAAACGCAGCAGTTGTAATTAAAGATGATAAGAGCCCGCGCGGCACCCGTATTTTCGGGCCTGTTGCTCGTGAACTTCGCGATAAAGATTTCATGAAAATCATTTCTCTGGCACCGGAAGTGCTGTAAGAAATCTGATAATGCACATAAGGAGGTGTTCCTGAAATGACTGCAGCAATCAAAATGCATGTAAAAAAAGGCGATACCGTTTTGGTTTTGTCCGGCAAAGATAAAGGCAAAGAAGGAAAGATCATTGAAGCTCTGCCTAAAAAAGCTAAAGTAGTCGTTGAAGGCGTAAATAAAGTAAAACGCCATACAAAACCGTCTCAGGCTAATCCCCAAGGCGGCATCATTACTAAAGAAGCTGCTATTGCTTCTTCCAAAGTAATGTTAGTATGCCCGGCTTGTAAAAAAGCTACTCGTATTAAAAAGACCGCAGTTTCCGGCAGCTTCGTAAGAACCTGCAAAAAATGCGGCGAAGTAATTGATAAATAAGATTCCGGGAAAGGAGGAAATTTTGAATGGCAAAAACAAGATTGCAAGAAAAGTATTTGTCCGAAGCTGTTAAAGGCATGATGGATAAATTCAACTATAAAAATGTTATGGAAATCCCTAAAATCGAAAAAGTTGTCATCAATATGGGTATCGGTGAAGCTGTAGCTAACAGCAAGGCATTAGATTCTGCTGTTGCAGATCTGACTTTGATCGCTGGTCAAAGACCAGTCATCACTAAAGCTAAAAAATCCATTGCAGCTTTTAAATTGCGTCAAGGGATGCCGATCGGTACCAAAGTTACCCTGCGCGGTGACCGCATGTATTACTTCCTTGATAAGTTGATGAACATTGCTCTTCCGCGTGTACGCGATTTTCGCGGCGTAAATCCCACCGCTTTTGACGGCCGTGGCAACTACGCATTGGGCATGAAAGAACAATTGATTTTCCCGGAAATTGAATATGATAAGATCGATAAAGTCCGTGGAATGGATATCATCATTGTTACTACCGCTAAGACTGACGAGGAAGCCAGAGAATTACTCAGACTCCTCGGAATGCCGTTCAGCGCATAAGTGAGGAGGGAATACCTTGGCTAAAAAAGCCCTGATTGAAAAATGGAAAAATGAGCCGAAATTTGAAGTTCGCCGTTATAATCGCTGCAAGGTTTGCGGCAGACCACATGGCTATATGCGTAAATTCGGTCTCTGCCGTATCTGCTTCCGTGAATACAGCTACCAAGGCGCTATTCCGGGAGTAACCAAAGCTAGCTGGTAAAACAGCAAATTAGGAAGGAGGGTATTTAAGTATGGTAATGACTGACCCGATTGCCGATATGCTTACCCGTATTCGTAACGCAAACTCGGTTCATCACGATAAAGTTGAAATCCCCGGCTCCAAAATCAAAGTAGCTATTGCTGAGATTTTGAAAGCTGAAGGTTTCATTAAAGATTTTGAAGTAATTGCCGATAGCAAACAAAATGTTATCCGCGTCAGCCTGAAATACGGTGCTAATAAGGAAAAAGTTATTTCCGGTATCAAACGTATTTCTAAGCCCGGCTTGAGAGTATACTCTCAAAAAGATCAGCTGCCCAGAGTCCTCGGTGGTCTCGGTATCGCAGTGATCTCCACTTCTCAAGGCCTGATGACCGATAAAGCTGCCCGTAAGGCTGGTCTCGGTGGAGAAGTGCTGGCATACGTCTGGTAATACTTGAAAGATAGGAGGTGCTCATAAGTGTCTAGAATTGGTAAACAACCAATTACTGTACCCGCTAACGTTACAGTTACTATTGAAAATAATTTGGTTACCGTTAAAGGTCCCAAAGGCGAATTATCTCGCCAAATCAATAAAGATATGAAATTGACTCTGGAAAACGGCGTACTGACTGTTGAACGTCCGAGTGATGAAAAAACTCATCGTTCCATGCACGGTCTTTCCCGTACTCTGATCAACAACATGGTTGTCGGTGTAACCACCGGTTTCAGCAAATCTTTAGAAATTGCCGGTGTCGGCTATCGTGCCGCTAAACAAGGCAATAACATCAACTTTACTCTCGGGTTCTCTCATCCGGTAGTAAAAGAGCCGCCTGCAGGTATTACTTTTGAAGTTCCGGCTCCTAACAAAATCGTTGTCAGCGGCGCAGACAAAGAAAAAGTCGGCGCAGTTGCAGCTGAAATCCGCACTCTGCGTCCGCCTGAACCCTATAAAGGCAAAGGTATTCGTTATGAAGGCGAATACGTTCGTCGTAAGATGGGTAAAGCTGGCGCTAAAGGCAAGAAGTAATTTCTAAAAGAAGGGAGTGAAACTCTTGCTTAACAGAGTTGATAAAAATGAGAAACGTCAAAAACGTCATCTCCGTTCTCGTCAATATATTATCGGTACGGCAGAAAAACCTCGTTTGAATGTATATCGTTCCTTGTCCAATATTTATGCACAAGTGATTAACGATGTAACAGGCGAAACGATTGTTGCTGCCAGCACTGTTGAGAAAGACTTGAAAGCTAACTACGGCGGCAATACTGAAGCTGCTAAAGCAGTTGGCAAGGCTATTGCTGAAAAAGCTTTGGCTAAAGGAATTAAAGAAGTTGTATTTGATCGTGGCGGTTACCTGTACACCGGTCGTGTTGCTGCACTGGCAGACGCGGCTCGTGAAGCTGGACTGCAATTCTAATAGAAGGAGGAATAAAAGTGGCGAATTTCGAAAAACAAGAAAGCGACTTAAAAGAGAAAGTCGTATTCATCAACCGCGTTGCAAAGGTTGTTAAAGGCGGACGTCGTTTCTCCTTCTCCGCACTCGTTGTAGTTGGTGACGAAAACGGTCATGTTGGTATGGGCCTTGGTAAAGCTGCCGAAGTTCCGGAAGCTATCCGCAAAGGTAAAGAGGATGCTGCAAAGCACCTGATCAGCGTTTCTCTGGATGAGAATAATTCTATTACACATGACTTCCTCGGCAAATTCGGTTCTGCTACCGTTCTGCTGAAGAAAGCACCCGAAGGTACCGGTGTTATCGCCGGCGGCCCTGTTCGTAACGTATGCGAGCTTGCAGGTATTAAAAATATCCGTACGAAATCTCTTGGATCCAATAACAAGCAGAACGTCGTACTTGCTACCATCGAAGGCTTAAGCCAGTTAAAGACTCCTGAAGAAGTGGCAAGACTGCGCGGCAAAGCTGTTGAAGAGATCTTTGCTTAAGGAGGGCTGGAAAAATGGCAGATAAGTTAAAAATTACTTTGGTAAAATCTACAATCGGCTGTGTACCAAAGCATAAAAAGATTGTAGAAGCA
>OHPX01000715.1_pt1 | contig 15291 bp, 14 predicted proteins | sample 1577801 | NCBI WGS metagenome assembly OHPX01 (sample SAMEA3879584, study PRJEB24766) | human gut metagenome | biome: human-associated habitat; feature: feces | place: USA | collected 1985/1987 | reverse complement strand
GCGCTTTTGTGTTCTTATGGGGCTGCTTCGGGTCATGTTGGCCCGAAGTCATTCCCCGGTGCCGCTCCCCGCCGCCTTCGTTTCGGTCACTCGTCAACCAACAACCGAAACGGAGGTCAATATGGCTATTATCAATTTGCGGGACTATTACCCATTCTATACATCAGATTGCTTCATGGAAGTATCGGAAGAAGTTGCAGAAATGTTCAAAGAGTTTGATCGTAAAGAGGCTGCCTACCGGCTGCGTACATACCGCCACAAAGCCTACTATTCCCTTGATCGGGATGACGGGCTGGAGCATGAAGCTGTCTTTGTTGCCTTATCTCCCCATGAACTGTATGAGCGGAAAGTGACCATGCAGGAGCTTCACGCAGCGATTTCCAGTTTGCCGGACAAACAGGCAAAACGGATTTATGCTCATTTCATTCTCGGCATGACCAAACAGGACATTGCCCGGGCAGAGGGCGTCCATGAAAAAGTGGTTCGTGTCGCAATCGAGCGAGGTCTGCGGCGCTTAGAAAAAATTTTGAAAAATTCTTTGTAAGGCGTACCGATTTAGGCCGGAAAATGAAATGGCTTATGAGAGGCAAAACACTTCGGGTCACAATGGCCCGAGGTTCAGACAAGCCTCATGCAGATTGAAAATCGAATAAAAAGACACCCGGATACGAAGGGGAACGCGCTGTGTGACAGACCCGCCATGACCTCGGATTTCAGAGAATACAGTCTTTGTAAAACTGAGCGAGCGAACAGGTCCATGCCATAGGTGGGGCAAGGCTGGCTCCACCGGAACAGGCACAGAACCCGGATACTTGCGTTTAGTCACAGTCCGAGCGTTGAAGCGGTCTTGCAAGCCGTGAGCCGTCGCAGGCAATGAGAACGCCTTGCCATCAGAATGGGGAGAGTTGAAATACTATGGGGCATGAAGCCTATGCCCGTCCGGTGTGTCTGAAATGAAGTGAAAACCTATGGGGAGCCCCCGGCAATGCTGTCTGATGATAGGCCAACCGATCCGGCGTGGCTCCCCATCTTTTCAAAAAAGGAGCACTTTATGGGAAATGCGTTTGGAATGATCCCCGGCTTGGAACCGGACGAATGGAGCAATGACGCCTGCCGTGGTTATGTCATTATGGCAATGGAGGACTGCGGATTTTCAAAGAAAGATATACGGCATGTTGTGGGGCAGCTTTATGAAGTATTTGACCTCAACAGCGTGGAGGACGCCAAAGAAAAGTACCATTCCAGTCCTTACTGACCTCGGGTCACATCAACCCGAAGTGGAGAAAGCTCAAAGGGCGGCACCTGCTGGGTGCCGTCTTTTGACATTTCCCCACGGGACAAGTGGGAAAGGCAGGCATATACACGCACTTTCGCAAAGGAGGTTTTCAATGACGCAAGCTGTCACTTATGAACGAGAAACAAAGTCTGTCGCATTTCAAGGGAAGATCATTGTGCTGGAAAGCCTCACGCCGGTACTTCCCCCGAAGGAGAAAGCACAGCGCAAAAAAGAAATTGAGCGTTGTCTTTATGAGGTGTTCCGCAAATATGGAGACAGATTTCCCTAATCATTCGCAACATTGTTGTCCGGGGCTGCTGATGGTATAATATAGTTGTAAGGTTGGTAGCTCCATTCCAACAAGGAAAGGAGCCCAATATGGAATTTATCAGAGAAGATTGTATTTACGCAAGACAGTCAGTAGACCGCAAGGACAGTATCAGCATTGAAAGTCAGATCGACTTTTGCAAGTATGAATTGAAAGGTGGGAGCTGCCGGGTATTCAAGGACAAAGGCTATTCCGGTAAAAATACGGACAGGCCGGAGTTTCAAAAGCTGCTGGGCGAGATCCGCAAGGGAAAGGTCAGGCGGGTCATCGTGTATAAACTGGACCGTATAAGCCGCTCTATTCTGGACTTTGCAACGATGATGGAGCTGTTTCAAGAGTATGATGTGGAGTTTGTATCATCCACAGAAAAGTTTGATACTTCGACCCCGATGGGCCGGGCCATGCTGAATATCTGCATTGTATTCGCCCAGCTTGAACGTGAGACAATTCAGAAGCGTGTCACAGACGCCTACTATTCACGGTGCCTGAAAGGCTTTCACATGAGCGGACAGGCACCATACGGTTATCAGTTAGAGCCTACTGTGGTAGAGGGTATCCGCACAAAGAAAATGGTTGCCGACCCCGTAGCCGCCGACCATGTTCGGCTGATGTTTGAAATGTACGCTGAACCGGAAACCTCCTTCGGAGATATCACCCGATACTTCGAGGAACATGACATAAAAATTTATGGCAAATCCATGTTCCGTACATTTCTTTCCCAGCTTTTAAGAAACCCCGTTTACGCACAGGCCGATTTGGAGCTGTACGAATTTTTCAAGAGCCAGGGCGCAGCGATTGTCAATGACGCTTCCGACTTTGCCGGAACAAACGGCTGCTATCTCTATCAGGGGCGGGATGTGAAGGAGGACAAGGACAGGTGCTTAAAAGACCAGATACTTGTTATCGCTCCCCACGAAGCACTCATTTCCTCTGACACATGGCTTAAATGCCGGAAAAAACTTATGGCAAATACCACCTTCCAGCAGGGACGGAAACCGAAGAACACTTGGCTGGCCGGAAAAATCAAATGCGGGCATTGTGGGTATGCTCTGAAAGCCACCCATGTACCAAACAGCACTGGATATTTCCGCTGTACCAAACGGACGGAAAACAAAGGCTGTCCGGGCTGCGGGAAAATCCGCAAAGAAGAATTTGAGCAATTCATTTTCTCGGCCATGCAGGAGAAATTCAAAGACTTTCAGATACTCCACGGCAGAGAGGAAAAAGTCAATCCGAAACTGACCGCCTATCAAGTGGAGCTGGCACAGGTGGAGTCAGAAATTGAAAAGCTGCTGGATACGCTGACCGGAGCCAATGCGACCTTGCTTGCCTACGCTAACAAAAAAATTGAAGAACTGGACAACCGACGCCAGACCATTTCAAAGGCAATCGCTGAATTGAGCGTTGAAACCATATCTCCCCAGCAGATAAAGAAGTTATCCTATTATCTCGACAACTGGGACAGCATAGATTTTGACGACAAAAGAAAAGCCGCCGATGGTTTGATCTCTACGATCAAGGCCACCAGCGACCGTGTTCAGATAGAGTGGAAAATCTGACATTTCCGCTCTATCGCCCCTCATTTCTATTTTATCTTGTTTGTACCCCTTGTACACTGATGTTTTTGTTGGTAAAGGAAAATAAAGTCACGGTGTCAGGGCAATTCAAAAAAAGCATAAAAGATGGCATCAGAAAGCGTTATCCATTTGGAAATCCATTGATTGCAAGAGATGAATTGAAAAATGGCAAAATTTATAATAGATACGATAAAATCTGCAACTCTGAACAAATGGGTGCTACTGACATGGATGTTTCGCTACTTGATTCAGTTTTGATAGAACCCATGGAAAGACTGACGGATAGTGAGTATTCCAGAGATACAGTTGAAAGCATTACAGATTATAAGTGGTTTGTTAATAGCATTGATAAGAGTTTAGCAAAGCTGAATTCGATTGAAGAAAAAATCCTACGAATTCGTTTTGGATTTGAGGATGGGAATTCTCATACATTAGAATATACTGGTAATATCTTCAACTTGAGTGGAGAAAGAATACGGCAAATAGAAGCAAAAGCCATGCGAAAACTTCACTCGAGAAGAAACATATCGCGACTATATGAATTATGTAAATTTTTATTTATCGTTGAAATATATTGTACACCTGTCAGAAGAGGTCCCTCCATTATAATTTCTAGTAATAACAATATTTTTCATACTATTCATACTTTTCACATTTTTGGTCACTGGGATTACCGGAATTTCTGTCGTGTCTGTGGAAGGCGTGTGCGCTTTAGGACAGAAGTAAAAGTCGGAGACAGATTCCGCGACATTTATTATTGTCGAAATTGTGGGAGAATTTACAACGCTCAAAATGGAAAGCTAAAACTAATTCGGTGGTATCGTTTGAAGGAGTATGTATTAAAAAATTCTTTGGAAAAGGAATAATACGGTCGGATGTTATATTGAGAACTTATATGTGAGTTCTAAGATGTGCGTTGATGTGCGTTTTGTTTGTTCGGCAGGTCTTGAACCACGATTAAGGTTTGGGGTGTGACCGCGTTTGCAAAGCGTAGCGCAGCAATAAAAGCCCCAGTGGGGATTTTAAGTGGCAGCACGGTCTACGACAGCAGATGGAGGAGCGTTGCCCCGACAAGCGCTAGACCATCGTTAACTCCTGCGAGGGCATCGGCAAGAGATTCCCGTCGGTCTGAAAACGCAGAATGCCCGCCCACTGTGGCTTTTCCACAGCTGGGCGGGCGTTTTCTATAAGGCAAACCGTTATTTGTGCTAAAAAATACGCAGTTTCGTTTTTAGCAGGGCTTATTTACACCACTTGGCAAACTCTTCGTCCGTACACTTGACGTAGTGGCTGCCCTCCACATGGTGGCTGGTGCCCTTGGAATAGTCGATGCCGGAGGTGGCATAGTCATAAGTCTCAGCCACGCGGCGCTTTTCCACCACCGGGTTCGGCAGCGGAATGGCCGACAGCAGGCTCCGGGTGTAGGGGTGAATGGGGTGCTCGAAGATCTCCTCGGTGGTGCCGGTCTCCAGCAGATGCCCCAGATGCAGCACACCAATGCGGTCGGAGATGTACTTGACCATGGACAGGTCGTGGGCGATGAACAGATAGGCCGTGCCGGTCTCCTGCTGGATATCCTTCATCAGGTTGACCACCTGCGCCTGAATGGACACATCCAGTGCCGAGATGCACTCGTCCGCAATGATGAGCTTGGGGTTCATGATGAGGGCGCGGGCAATGCCCACGCGCTGACGCTGACCGCCGGAGAACTGGTGGGGATAGCGCTCGGCGTGCTCCGGGGCAAGGCCGACCTTGGCAAGGATCTTTTCCACCTTTTCGCGGCGCTCTGCCTGCGTTTTGTACATGTGGTGGATATCCAACCCCTCGCCGATGATGTCCTCCACCTTTTTGCGGGGGTTCAGGGACGCCATGGGGTCCTGAAAAATCATCTGCATCTGGGTGCGCAGGGTGTTGTTCTGCGCATGGGTCAGACGGCCGCTGATATCCTGTCCGTCAAAGGTGATCTTGCCCGCAGTGGGGTCGTACAGGCGGATGATGCTGCGGCCGATGGTGGATTTGCCCGAGCCGGACTCGCCCACCAGACCGTAGGTCTCGCCGGGGTAGATTTCAAAACTGACATCGTCCACCGCCTTGACCGTGAAATTCTTATTGACGCGGAAATACTGCTTCAGCCCTTCGACCTTCAGCAGCGGGGTCGTGCTCTGTGCTGCCATTTATTCCGCCTCCTCGATCTTTTTTGCTTCTGCTTTCATGCGGGCAATGCGCTCCTTGAGCTCCAGCGGCATCTCCACCTTGGGGGCCCGGGGGTCCAGCAGCCATGTTGCCGCATAGTGGGTATCGCTGATCTTGAACATGGGCGGGTCGATCTCGTCGTCGATGTTCAGCGCAAAGCGGTTGCGGGGTGCAAAGGCATCGCCGGGCTTCTCGTGCAGCAGATTCGGCGGCGAGCCGGGAATGGTATACAGACGGTCGTCGGCGGTGTCAAGGTCGGGCATGGCCGACAGCAGACCCCATGTATAGGGGTGCTTGGGGTCGTAGAAGATCTCGTCGATGGTGCCGGTCTCCACGATCTTGCCGGCGTACATCACGTCCACATAATCTGCCACCTTTGCCACAACGCCAAGGTCGTGGGTGATGTAGATGACCGAGATGCCGCGCTCCTTCTGGATGCGGCGGATCAGCTCTAGAATTTTGGCCTGAATGGTCACATCCAGCGCGGTGGTGGGCTCGTCGCAGATGAGCAGATCGGGGTCGCAGGAGAGCGCAATAGCAATGACCACGCGCTGGCGCATACCGCCGGACAGCTGGTGCGGGTAGTTTTTCATCCGCTTTTCCGCATCGGTGATACCCACCTCTTCCAGCAGTTCCAGCGCCTTTTTGTAGGCTTCCGCCTTGGACATTTTGAAGTGCCAGAGCATGCCTTCCATGATCTGCTTGCCGATGGTCATGGTGGGGTCAAGGCTGGTCATGGGGTCTTGGAACACCATGGCGATGCGCTTGCCGTTGATATGGCGGCGGATCCACTTTTTGTCCTTTTGCAGCAGGTCCACGGTCTCCGGGCTGCCGTCGGCGTGGTGGTAGCTGAACCGGATGCTGCCGCTGTTCACGGTGGCATTCTTGGCCAAAATGCCCATGGCGGCTTTCATGGTGACGGACTTGCCGGAACCGGACTCGCCCACCAGCGCAACCGTCTCGCCCTTGTACAGGTCGATGTTCACGCCGCGGATGGCGTGAACCGGGCCTGCGGTGGTCTTAAAGGTGATATCAAGGTCTCGCACCGACAAGACCTGTTCTTTTTTGGTTTCAGGCATGGGGTGTTCCTCCTTACATACTCTTCATCTTGGGGTCCAGCGCCTCGCGCAGGCCGTCCGCCACAAGGTTGAAGCTGAGCATCAGCAGGCTCATGACCACAATGGGCGGGATGATCTGATAGGGGTGGGTAGTGAAGCTGTTGTACAGCTCACTGATCAGAGAACCCAACGAGCACTGCGGCACCGGGATGCCCAGACCCACAAAGGAGAGGAACGCCTCGGTGAAGATGGCGGTGGGGATGCTGAACATGACCTGCGTGATGATGGGTCCGATGATGTTGGGCAGCACTTCTTTAAAGATAATGAAGAAGCTGCCTGCACCCAGCGTGCGGGACGCCAGAACGAACTCCTGATCCTTCAGCTTGAGCATCTCGGCGCGGGCGATACGGCTCATGCCCACCCACTCGGTCAGCATCAGGGCAAAGATGATGGTCACCATGCCGGGCTGCAACACCAGCAGCAGCAGCGTGACGATGACCAGCCGGGGGATGCCGTTGGCCACTTCCAGAAAGCGCTGCATCACCATATCCACCCTGCCGCCAAAATAGCCGGAGATCAGGCCGTAGCTCATGCCGATGAGCATATCAATGATGGCCGCTGCCACTGCAATGATCAGCGAGACGCGGGCGCCTTCCCATGTGCGGGTCCAGATGTCGCGGCCGTACAGATCGCTGCCGAACCAGTAGTAGACATCCAGCTTGTCTTTTTCCTGATAAGCGTTGGTCACCTTGGTGCCGGTGGTGGTACTCATCTTCTCGCTGCCGTCCAGAATGCCGAACTGCTCAATGCCCGGCACGCGGGGTGCAAAGTTTTTCTGGCTCAGATCCTGCCCGGAGTAGGTGTAGCTGTTCATGCCCGGGCCAAAAACGGCCAGCAGCACGATGACCACAATGAGGACAAGACCCAGCACGGCGCTCTTTTTATTGAAAAAGCGGATGAGCGCTTCCTTCCAGAAGTTCTGCGCCGCAAAGTTGGTATCCACGCTGATCTCGTCCTCGTTGTGCTTGAGGGCAAAATCCTTTTCCGCAAAGGTGTGCTCCGTGTACATTGCATCCACGGCGCTGACAATGGCATCGGCGGTGGATTCGCCGCCCAGCCGGATCGCTTTTTCTGCCATTTAGTCGTCCCCCTTTGCCAAACGAATGCGCGGGTCGATGATGCCGTACAGCAGGTCAACGACCAGCATGATGCCAATGTACATGGCGCTGTAAATAAAGCTCAGACCAATGACCACGTTGTAATCGTTGGACTGGATGGCCGTCACCAGCAGGCTGCCCACGCCGGGGATGGCAAAGATCTTTTCCACCACCAGCGAGCCGGTCATCAGGTCCACGATCAGCGGTGCCAGCACCGTGATGATGGGGATCAGGGCGTTGCGCAGCGCATGGCGGAAGATCAGCGCCGGGCCGGAGATGCCCTTGCTCTCGGCCAGCAGCATATAATCGGAATCCAGCACCTCGATCATCTCACTACGGGTAAAGCGGGCGATGGACGCCATGGTGAACATGGAAAGCGAGATGCTGGGCAGCACGCTGGAGCCAAAGATATCCTTGGCGGAAAACAGCATGGGGAACCAGCGAAATTTGAAGCCGAAGGTGTAGCTCAGCGCCAGCGCGAACACATAGGACGGCACCGATACGCCGATGACCGAGATGATGGTGGCGATGGAGTCCGCCACAGTATCCCGCTTCAAAGCGGCAAGGATGCCCAGCACCAGACCTACGATGGCACCCAGCGTGACCGCCATGCCGCCCACCTGAATGGAGATGGGCAGACGGGACTGGATGAGCTGGGAGATGGGCGTATTTTTGGAGATATTGTAGCTGACACCCAGATCGCCCCGGAGCATATTGCCCACATAGCGGAAGAACTGGATATAGATAGGCTGGTCAAGGCCGTACTTTGCATACAGGGCTGCACGCATATCCGGCGTCAGCTTTTCATCATTGAAGGGCGAACCGGGCATCAGCTGCATCAGGATGAACAGCACCAGCAAAATTGCCAGCAGCGTAAACAGCGAGGTCAGGATTCGCTTGAGCGTATATTTTTTCACGTCGGGTGGCCCCCCCTTTTTCCTTCCGGGATCTCGCGGTCAGTCGTTCCTCTGCCGCGGACAGGCGCAATGCCAAAAAGACGCACAGCGGCTCTTTGCGGGCCACTGTGCGGCCTTGTTCAGTGTGCTTTCAGTTTTACTCGCTCTTAACGGCGTTCTTGTACACGCGGTTCAGTGCCACAGGGTGGAACTCTACGCCGGTAACGGCAGAGGAGACCATCTCGGCATTGCACTGGCCGTACAGGGGGAAGATGGCCGCCTGCTCCAGAACGATCTGCTCTGCCTCGTACAGGGCAGCCCAGCGGCCCTCGGGGTCGGTGCACAGATCGCCGGTGGTGCACTCGTCAATGATGGCATCGTAGTCGGCATCGCTCCACAGACCGTAGTTGTTGGAGTTGCCGGTCACCCACATACCCAGATAGGTCATGGGGTCGGCGTAGTCGGGGCCCCAGCGGGTCAGGCCGATCTCAAAGTTGCCGTCCTGCATATCCTGCACGCGCTGCTTCTTGGGCTCCACGGTCAGGTTCAGGGTAAAGCCTGCCAGCGTGGTCTCCAGCTGCTCCTTGACGACCTGCGCCACCTTCTGGGGTGCATCGTCGGCATCCACCACCATATCGAAGGTGAAGGAATCCTTGCCCAGCTCGGTCTTGGCCTGCTCGTAGTATTCCTTGGCCTTGTCGGCATCATAAGCGCAGAACTCTGCAAACTTGGTCTGGTCGGCGCTGAAATCGCTGCCGTCGGGGCCAGTGGCAAACTGCGGCGGAACGGCGGTGTAGCAGGGTGCAGAGCCGTCCTTCAGCACGTCTCCGGTAATGGCGTCACGATCCAGTGCAAAGGTGATGGCCTTGCGCAGGTTCTCGTTGGCCAGCTCCGGCACACCGCCGATGTTGGGGCTGATGTACCACAGGTAACCGGCACCCACGCTGGTAAACTCAGGGTCATCCTTGACCTGATCCACCTGCTCGCCGTTCAGCAGGGTTATGTCCAGAGCACCGGTCTGGTAGCTCATCAGTGCCTGCTGGCTGTCCTTGATGACCTGATAGGCCAGACTGTCCAGAGCGATCTTGTCAGCATCGTAGTAATCGGGGTTCTTTTCCAGCGTAAAGGCCGTTGCGGCGGGCTGGTAGTCGGTCAGCTTGAAGGCACCGTTGGACAGCACCGTGTCGGGGCTGGTGCCAAAGGTGTCCTTGCAAGTGTTGTAGAACGCCTCGTTGACCGGATAGAAGGTGGGGAAGTACATCAGGCTCAGGAAGTAGCTGACGGGAACGTTCAGCTTGACTTCCAGCGTCTTATCGTCCACGGCAGTCACGCCCAGATCGGTGACGGGCTTTTCGCCTGCAATGATCTCGGCAGCGTTGACCACCTGACCGATGTCAGAAAGCATATAGGAATACTCGGAAGCGGTGGCGGGATCCACAGCGCGCTGCCAGCCGAACACGAAGTCGGCAGCGGTAACAGCTTCGCCGTTGGACCACTTGGCGTCGCGCAGGTGGAAGGTGTAGGTCTTGCCGTCCTCGCTGATGTCGTAGGTCTCCGCAATGGCGGGAACTGCTGCGCCGTCTGCATCCATCTGCATCAGACCGTCGGTGTAGCCTGCAATGACCTCAAAGGAGGTGCCGTCGGTGGCTACCTGCGGGTCCAGCGACTGGACCTCGGTCTCCAGCATGATGTTCAGGGTGCCGCCCTTTGCAGTGCCAGCCGCAGAGGAGGCAGTGCCGGAAGCGAAGGAAGCCGCCACCGAGCTGGAAGAGCCACCGCAGGCCGTCAGAGCCAGCGCTGCGGAGGTAACACCGGCAGCTGCCAGGAAGCTGCGGCGCGAAATACGACGATCGAATCTCATAGATGTTTCCCCTCTCTTTGCTGCTTTAGTTTTATACTCTGCTAAAGCATTGCGTTCTAAAAATACACAAGGGATGTCCGTTCCTCCTTCTGGAACTTTGCACGCCCTTGTGCTATGGCGGCATTATACCGCTCCTTTCTGCAAAAGAAAAGGGGTTTTGCAAAATTTGTCCGCGGGATGCGTCCATTTCTGCGGTTTGGCTAACATAACGCCCAAAAAATCCCCCGATTTTTGTACAATTTCATTTCATGAACGCATTTCACTTTTAAACGAATTCACTTGAAAAATCGTGCTTTTTCGGCTTTTTATCTCGCTATTTAACGATTTTTCTTTATTTTATGAATATAATTGTGCGCTTTTCTTTTTAATGTTAAGCGTGGAGAAAATCTAAATTTTCATTTCGCTGTTGTCCTCGAGAGAAACACAACTTTGAAGCCGGGAAAGTCGGCTGCGGGGCAGACAAAAAGGAGCCGATGCAAAAAATGACGCGCACTCCGTCAAATAGACAATAAAAATAATATAAGATTTTATTCGCCGTTTCACCAAAGGAACGGCGAATTTTTTGTACAACCAGCCAGTTAAGCTACCCGATTCATGGCACTGACATGAGCCTGCATGGGAGTCTGGATGAACAGTCTGTGCTGGTAACGGCGGTTGTTGTAGTAGTCAATATAGTTTTCAATCGTGGAAATGAGCTGTTCTCGGCTTGTAAAAGTATGCCCATAATAGCACTCACGCTTCAGGATTCCCCAGAAGCCTTCCATCGGGCCGTTGTCAATGCAGCGGCCAACACGGGACATACTCTGGTGTCATCCCGGCATCCAGCAGTTTCTTGTGGAAGGTTCTGCTGGTGTACTGGAATCCACAGTCGCTGTGGAACACCGGGTGTGCATTCGGATTTTCCAGAACAGCTTTATCAAGCGCGTCAAAAACCAGCTTGTTGTCATTTCGGTCACGAATAACATATCTGACGATTCTCCGGTCACACAAATCGAGAATCGCACTCAGATAGAGCTTGTGGATAATTGGACCTTCATACCACTTGAACTCCGTTACATCGGTCAGCCACTTTTCGTTGGGATGCCCCGCCCAGAATTCCCGGTGCAGACGATTCTGTGTTGTTGCCTGCGGATAAGAGGACTTGAACAGGGCGGCTCTGCGGCCGCTAGGCAGCAGCGCAACCAACAGCCCGGTGGGCTGTTGGTTAGCCCGCGGTGGTCAACGGCAGGGAAAGTCTACCGGGAGACCGCGATCGTGTACCTGGTTTTACGTTGCATATCCCACGATAAAACAAACAGCCCTGGCACGGGTGTCTTAGCAAGGACACTGCGCCAGGGCTGTTTGGTTTATCGTATCCCGCTTTCCTTCCCTTGTGCCAGTCAGATCAGGATGCCGTCACAATGGTCGATCTCATGCTGAATGATCTGGGCGGTCCAGCCGGTAAAGGTCTTGATGCGGGTCTGAAATTTTTCGTTCTGCCACTGCACCTTGATGCTCTGCCACCGTTTGGCCTGGCGGGTGCCGGAAAGAGAGAGACACCCCTCCTGGGCCAGATAGGGGCCGGTGCGTTTTACGATCTCCGGGTTGAACATCAGAAGATAGCTGCCGTCCTCTGCCTCCACAGCAATGATGCGCTTGCTGACGCCGATCATGTTGGCCGCCATCCCCACACAGCCATCCCGATGGTGCGCCAGGGTCTCCAGCAGGTCGGATGCTGCGGGCAGGTCCTGCGGCCCGGCGGGCTGCGACTTCTGCGCCAAAAATGCCTCGTCTTTGCAGATCTCACAAATCATGGGAAGTATTTTCTCCTTTTTCTTTGTTTTGGCTGCTGCGCAGGCAGCGTCCGGTCAGGCTGGCCTCACATTGGGTCAGCTGTTCCGGCGTGCCGGACGCTACGATCCGGCCGCCCCGGACACCGCCCCCAGGCCCCATATCCAGAATATAATCGGCGTTGCGGATCACATCCTGGTCATGTTCGATCACCACCACTGTGGCGCCGTTGTCGGTCAGGCGGCGGAACACCCGCAGCAGTGTTTCCACGTTGAGGGGGTGCAGTCCGATGGTAGGCTCGTCAAACACAAACACTGCGTCGGACTGGCCCCTGCCCATCTCGCTGGCCAGTTTCAGCCGCTGCGCCTCTCCGCCGGAGAGGCTGGGGGTCTGCTCGCCCAGGGTCAGGTACCCTAGACCCAGCTCCTGCAAGACCTGCAGCCGCCGGGCCACCAGAGGAAGATCGGCGCAGGCTTGCAGCGCCTCGTCGATGCTCATGGCCATCAGCTGGGGCAGCGTGCAGGCTGTCCCGCCCTTTTTGGGGGTACGGCAGATGCACCCGGCTTCCCGCCCATAGCGGGAGCCGCCGCAATCCGGGCAGGGGATCTCCACATCCGGCAAAAACTGTACGTCCAGACTGATGGAACCGGTGCCATCGCAGGTCGGGCAGCGCAACCGCCCAGTGTTGTAAGAAAAATCCCCCGCTTTGTATCCGTGAGCCTTTGCCTCCGGCGTGCGGGCGTATACCTTGCGCAGTTCGTCGTGGATATCTGCATAGGTAGCCACAGTAGAGCGCACATTGATGCCAATGGGGGCGGAGTCGATGAGCCGCACCCGGGCAATGCCGTCAGCCTGCACGCTTCGCACATGAGGCGGCAGTTTCTGCCCGGCGATGTGCGCTTCCAGCGCCGGGATCAGGCTCTCTAAAATCAGGGTGGTCTTGCCGGAGCCGGATACGCCGGTCACGGCGATCAGCCGTCCCTTCGGCAGGTCCACTTCCAGCGGCTGTACCGTGTGGATGGGTCCAGTGGACAGGTGCAGCCGCCCCAGCGCAAACATCTCCTGGGCCGTAGCCCGCTTCCCCACCTGGAGCTGGCGGCCGGCCAGAAATGGGCCGATCTGGGAACGGGAGTCTTGCTGGATCTGTGCCAGCGTGCCCTGTGCAATGATCTGTCCGCCCTGCGCGCCTGCTTTGGGCCCCAGCTCGATCAACCAGTCTGCCCGGGCCAGCACCTGGGTATCGTGGTCCACCAGGATCACGGTATTGCCGTCTGCCAGCAGATCCTGCATCACACCGATCAGCCCCTCCTGATTGGAAGGATGCAGCCCAATGGATGGCTCGTCCAGCACATACAGCACCCCGGTGGTTCGGTTACGCACCGCCCGGGCCAGCTGCATCCGCTGCCGCTCTCCGGTAGAAAGGGTGGAGGCCGCCCGGTCCAGGGTCAGGTAGTCCAGCCCCAGCTCCATCAGCCGCCGGGCAGCGCTCAAAAATGCATCGCAGATGCTGCAGGCCATGGGACGCATTGGCTCTGGCAGGGTATCCGGCACGCCCTCTACCCAGACCACTAGGTCCGCCAGGGTCATCTGACAGGCTTTGTCCAGCGGGATGCCCCGCAGCAGCGGAGCACGGGCCGCCAGACTGAGCCGGGTACCGCCACAGTCCGGACAGACCTCTTGCCGGAGGAACTTTTCCACCCGCTTCATGCCTTTTTCGTCCTTGACCTTAGAAAGGGCATTTTCAACGGTATAGGTGGCGTTGAAATAGGTAAAGTCCATATCCCCGGCAGCGCCGCTGGTCTTGTTCTGGTAGATGATCTTCTTTTTTACCGCCGGGCCCCGGAACACGATCTCTCGCTCCTGGGGGGTCAGCTCCCGGAACGGCACGTCCGTGCGCACCCCCATCTCCCGGGCGATGTCCTTCATGAGCGACCACATCAAGGTCTGCCAGGGGGCAACAGCGCCCTCGTCGATGGAAAGAGATTCGTCCGGCACCAGCGTGCTCTCGTCTACAATGCGCACGATGCCGGTGCCATCGCAGCGCTGGCAGGCGCCCTGGCTGTTAAACGCCAGTTCCTCTGCGCCCGGAGCAAAAAAGTGAGCGCCGCAGACAGGGCATACCAGCTCCATACCGGCCGCCACAGCCAGACTGGGCGGCAGGTAATGCCCGTTGGGGCAGCGGTGGCTTGCCAGGCGGGAGTACATCAGCCGCAGGCTGTTCAATAGCTCCGTGCCGGTGCCAAAGGTGCTGCGGATCCCCGGCACACCCGGACGCTGCCGCAGTGCCAGTGCCGCCGGGACATAGAGCACCTGGTCCACCTGCGCCTTTTCTGCCTGGGTCATCCGGCGGCGTGTGTAGGTGGAAAGTGACTCCAGATACCGCCGGGAGCCTTCGGCGTACAAAATGCCCAGCGCCAGCGAGGATTTGCCGGAGCCGGATACTCCCGCAATGCCCACGATCTTGTGCAGCGGAATATCCAGGTCGATATTTTTCAGGTTGTGGACCCGGCCGCCCCGGATGACGATCCGGTCCGGCGGGGCAGGGCGATGCTGTTCCATCCCAAGTTCTCCTGTTCTGCGGGGCACACGGCCCCAGTCCTTCCGTGCGCTTTGTACAGCGCACCAGATACTGCTATTATAATAAGTAGAATGCTGTATAGCAAGGGAGTGCCGGGGTGTAATATATGCAGCCCCTCTGGTGTCTATAAAGAAGAAAGGAGGAAAAAAACCCTATGATGACAGAACAACAGCTCACCCAGTGGATGGATGCCTACGGGACGGAAATTTTCCGGCTGTGTTATCTCTGCCCTAAGGATTATCATCTGGCGCAGGATGCGGCAGTGATAGATACGATGGGATACACAACGAAAAACCAGGTACACAATTGCGGTCTCCCGGTAGACTTTCCTTGCCGTTGACCACCGCGGGCTAACCAACAGCCCACGGGGCTGTTGGTTGCTCTGCTGCCTGGCGGCCGCAGAGCCGCCCTGTTCAAGTCCTCTTATCCGCACACAACGAAAAACCAGGTACACGATTGCGCCTCCCGGTAGACTTTCCTTGCCGTTGACCACCGCGGGCTAACCAACAGCCCACTGGGCTGTTGGTTGCTCTGCTGCCTGACGGCCGCAGAGCCGCCCTGTTCAAGTCCTCTTATCCGCACACAACGAAAAACCAG
>OHPX01000666.1_pt1 | contig 16248 bp, 6 predicted proteins | sample 1577801 | NCBI WGS metagenome assembly OHPX01 (sample SAMEA3879584, study PRJEB24766) | human gut metagenome | biome: human-associated habitat; feature: feces | place: USA | collected 1985/1987 | reverse complement strand
ACATGACAAAAGAAAGGAAATTACAATGAATATTACCGTTTATCTTGGAGCTTTGGAGGGGAATGATCCGGCACTTGGAGATGCTGTCCGGGAATTAGGAACATGGATTGGAGAAAGTGGAAATTCTCTGATATATGGCGGATCGAAGTCCGGTCTTATGGGACAGATAGCAGAAAGTGTGCTGAATGCCGGAGGAAAAGTAACAGGCGTGGAACCACAGTTTTTTATAGATTCTGAACTGCAGTATGATGAGATCACAGAACTGATTGTCACAAAAGATATGGCTGAAAGAAAAGCAAAAATGATTGAACTAGGTGATGCATTTATTGCATTTCCAGGAGGCACAGGTACTCTGGAGGAAATCGCAGAAGTTATGTCCATGGTTTCCTTAAAACACCTTAATGCCCCCTGTATTCTGTATAATCTGAATGGATATTATGACAGCCTGAAGCAGCTTCTTGACCATATGATCAAAATGGGGCTGTCCTCCTCCAGACGGCAGGAGGGAATTTATTTCGCTGATGATCTGGAAGATATTAAAGCACCGGAATGTTTTGAAATAGAACGCCGGTTGAAAGAAGAACTCGACATTCCTGTTATGCACGACGACCAGCACGGAACAGCTATTATCTCCAGTGCCGGACTGATCAATGCTCTGCAAGTGGCCGGAAAGAAAATTGAAAATGTGAAAATCGTTGTAAACGGTGCAGGTGCTTCTGCCGTATCGTGTACAAAACTATACGTATCACTCGGTGCCCGCCTCGAAAACATCGTAATGGTGGATAGCAAAGGCGTTATCAGCAAAGCCCGTACCGATCTGAACGAACAGAAAAGATATTTTGCCACAGACCGTACCGACATTCATACACTGGCAGAAGCCATCAAAGGAGCAGATGTATTCCTCGGCCTGTCAAAAGGAAATGTACTTTCACAAGATATGGTACGTAGCATGGCTGCCTCTCCTATCGTGTTTGCACTTGCCAACCCGACACCGGAGATTTCTTATGAAGATGCTATGGCTGCCCGTCCCGATGTATTGATGGCAACCGGACGTTCCGACTATCCGAACCAGATCAACAATGTGATTGGTTTCCCTTATATCTTCCGTGGTGCATTGGACACTCATGCCAAAGCCATCAATGAAGAAATGAAAATTGCGGCCGTACACGCTATCGCCAATCTGGCAAAACAGCCAGTACCCGATGTTGTTAACGCGGCCTACCATGTAAACAACCTTTCCTTCGGTCCGGAATACTTCATCCCGAAACCGGTAGACCCACGCCTCATCACAGAGGTGTCTTGCGCTGTAGCAAAAGCTGCGATGGAAAGTGGAGTAGCCCGTACGGAAATCAAGGACTGGGACGCATACTGTGTACATCTGCGCGAATTAATGGGTTACGAATCCAAACTGACCCGCCAACTGTATGATACTGCCCGCCGCAACCCGCAACGTGTTGTATTTGCAGAAGGGATCCACCCCAATATGCTGAAAGCTGCCGTTGAAGCAAAATCTGAAGGTATCTGTCATCCTATCTTATTAGGAAACGACGAAGCTATCGGAAAACTGGCAGAAGAAATGGAGCTTAGCCTGGAAGGTATTGAAATCGTTAATCTTCGCCACCCGGACGAATCAGACCGTCGCGAGCGTTACTCCCGCATCCTTGCAGAAAAACGTGCACGCGAAGGATTTACCTACGAAGAAGCCAACGACAAGATGTTCGAACGCAACTACTTCGGTATGATGATGGTGGAAACAGGAGATGCAGACGCATTCATCACCGGACTTTATACAAGATACAGCAACACAATCAAGGTTGCCAAAGAAGTGATCGGCATCCAACCGGGATTCAAACATTTCGGAACCATGCACATACTGAACTCCAAGAAGGGTACCTACTTCCTGGCAGATACATTAATTAACCGCCACCCCGATACCGACACATTGATTGATATAGCCAAGCTGTCCGACAAAACAGTCCGTTTCTTCAACCATACTCCGGTAATGGCCATGCTGTCCTACTCTAATTTCGGTGCTGATACAACAGGAAGCCCTGTAAAAGTGCATGAAGCCGTAAATTATATGCAGAAAGAGTATCCGGAATTGGCTATCGACGGTGAAATGCAGGTTAATTTTGCCATGAACCGCGAATTGCGTGATACCAAATATCCGTTTACCCGCCTGAAAGGTAAAGACGTAAATACATTGATTTTCCCGAATCTAAGTTCAGCAAACGCCGGTTACAAACTGTTGCAGGCAATGGACCCGGATACAGAATTCATCGGCCCTATCCAGATGGGATTGAACAAGCCTATCCACTTCACCGACTTCGAAAGCTCCGTACGCGACATTGTGAACATCACCGCAGTAGCAGTCATCGACGCCATCGTGGATAAAAAGAAAGCAGGTAAATGAGACGCCCGTTATCGAAATCACAAAGTGTTTGCATAGTGTTGCTTTGGGCAGCACTTTGCTACATAGTTCTAATAACTGCCGAACGAATTGACGGTCCAGTCATCATGACACTTGTCATTTCGGCAGCGTTAGTATTCATTCCGGTAATAAAATCATTAAAGAGAGGATAAATAATATCTTTTTATTCCTTTTTGCGGGATAAAACAATATTTTTGTTGTTTTATCCCGCATTTTCTTTATAAATTGTTTGTTTGTCTCATTTTTATGTGTACTTTTGCAACCGCAATAGAGAAAAAACAATCTAAAGAATACTTTGTTAAGACAATTATATTTAGTAGCAACCAATAAAAGAAATAGATTATGAATGCAGCTAAGGTATTAGAAGATTTGAAAAGACGGTTCCCCAACGAACCAGAGTATCATCAAGCAGTGGAAGAAGTACTTTCTACAATTGAAGAAGAGTACAACAAACACCCGGAATTTGACAAAGTCAATCTGATTGAGCGTCTTTGCATCCCCGATCGTGTTTATCAATTCCGCGTGACTTGGATGGACGATAAGGGTAACATCCAGACAAACATGGGTTATCGCGTTCAACACAACAACGCAATCGGTCCGTACAAAGGCGGTATCCGTTTCCACGCATCTGTGAACCTCTCAATCCTGAAGTTCCTCGCGTTCGAACAAACCTTCAAAAACTCTCTGACTACTCTGCCTATGGGTGGTGGTAAAGGTGGTTCCGACTTTTCTCCGCGCGGTAAGAGCGATGGTGAAATCATGCGCTTCTGTCAGGCATTCATGTTGGAGTTATGGCGTCACCTTGGTCCGGATATGGATGTTCCAGCCGGTGATATCGGTGTAGGTGGTCGTGAAGTGGGCTATATGTTCGGTATGTATAAGAAGTTAACCCGTGAATTTACCGGCACATTTACCGGAAAGGGTTTGGAATTCGGTGGTTCTCTGATTCGTCCTGAAGCTACAGGTTTCGGTGGATTGTACTTCGTTAACCAGATGTTAGAAACTAAAGGTATTGATATCAAAGGTAAGACCGTTGCTGTTTCCGGTTTCGGAAATGTAGCTTGGGGTGCCGCTACCAAAGCAACCGAGTTGGGCGCAAAAGTAGTTACTATCTCCGGTCCGGACGGATACATCTATGATCCGAATGGTATCAGTGGCGAAAAGATAGATTATATGCTTGAACTCCGTGCATCGGGCAATGATAGTGGCTCCGTATGCAGACGAATTCCCCGGTTCTACATTTGTTGCCGGCAAGCGTCCATGGGAAGTGAAAGCTGATATTGCATTGCCTTGTGCTACGCAAAATGAACTGAATGGTGATGATGCCCGTCAGTTGATTGAAAATAAAGTGATGTGTGTGGGTGAAATATCTAATATGGGCTGTACGCCGGAAGCTATCGACCTGTTCATCGAACATAAGGTGATGTATGCTCCGGGTAAGGCAGTCAATGCCGGTGGTGTTGCTACTTCCGGATTGGAAATGTCACAGAATGCAATGCATCTCAGTTGGTGTGCTGCCGAAGTGGACGAGAAACTGCACGCTATTATGCACGGCATTCATGCACAATGCGTAAAATATGGGACAGAACCTGACGGTTACATCAACTACGTGAAGGGAGCCAATATTGCAGGCTTCATGAAGGTGGCTCACGCAATGATGGGTCAGGGAATTATTTAAAGGAAAACTTTGTTTAGTTGTATTTGTATTTGTGGTTTGTGCTGTCCTGCCTGTGAAGGTGTAGGGCAGTACTTTTTTTATAGGCATACCAACAATTAGGTATATTCACTTCTACAGCGCAACTATCAGTCAAACTTAATACTTAATACCTCGTACTTAATACCAAAATTATTACCTTTGCACCCGGAAAATCATTAAATAACAAAGAGATGTTACAACCGGAACTAAAGTTAAGACGCGATAAGATACGTGTCTTGATGGCTCAACAAGAGATTGATGCCGCTCTTATCACTTGCAATGTAAACTTGATTTATACGTACGGACGCGTTGTCAGCGGCTATCTGTATTTACCATTGAATGCTCCGGCACGCTTATTTATCAAACGTCCTAATAATATTGAAGGAGAACATATACATTCTATCCGTAAGCCGGAACAATTGCCCGATTTATTGAAAGAGTGCGGTCTACCTTTGCCTGCGAAATTGATGTTGGAGGGAGACGAACTTTCTTATACGGAGTATACCCGTCTGGCAGCTTGCTTCCTAGAAACTACTGTTGTGAATGGTACTCCTCTGATCCGTAAGGCACGTAGTGTAAAGACAAATATTGAAATTGAAATGTTCCGTCGTTCGGGTATTGCCCATACGAAGGCTTATGAACAGATTCCTTCTGTGTATCGACCGGGAATGACAGATCGTCAGTTGTCTATTGAAATAGAACGCCTGATGCGTTTGGAGGGTTGTCTGGGTATTTTCCGTACATTTGGTCAGAGTATGGAGATATTTATGGGTAGCTTGCTGGCGGGAGATAATGCCACTGCTCCTGCACCTTATGACTTTGCTTTAGGTGGTGAAGGACTTGATCCGTCTATACCTATCGGTGCAAATGGTGCACTGTTGCAACCCGGTCAGAGTTTTATGGTTGATATGGGTGGAAACTTCTATGGATACATGGGTGATATGAGCCGAGTATTCTCTATCGGTAAGTTACCGGAGAAGGCTTATGCTGCGCATCAAACATGTCTGGATGTACAGGCAGCTGTGATTGAAAAGGCAAAACCGGGTGCTGTTTGCGAAGATCTCTATAATACAGCTATTGATATCGTAACGAAAGCCGGATTTGCCGATTACTTTATGGGAGTAGGACAGAAGGCGAAATTTATCGGTCATGGCATTGGCTTGGAAATCAACGAAGCTCCTGTACTGGCTCCGCGTATGAAGCAGGAATTAGAACCGGGTATGGTATTTGCCCTCGAACCCAAAATCGTATTGCCGGGTGTCGGCCCCCTGGGTATTGAAAACTCATGGGTAGTGACGGCAGACGGGGTGGAGAAGTTGACACTGTGCAAGGAAGAGATTATAGAAATGTAGAAATAATGATCAGTTGTTAGTGATAAGTGATTAATGTTATGCTTACAATTTATCACTAACAACTAATCACTTATTTTCACTCTCCTTCGTAATACTCACACAAGAAGTATCGTGCAATGAAGTCCCAATTATCGTGCAATACTTCTTTTCCACCAGGGAAGGGAAGTTGCATATCAGGAAGCAGGCCTTTTGCCATACCATACTTCAGGAGGTCAAAGGGGCAGGTGCCCGGATAAGTGAATAATTTGAATCCTTTGGCAGCTGCCTTTTCTGCATTATAAGTCGGATTGCGTGGATCGCAGAAGCAATAAGAAACATTAGAGGCTATCAGCATACCTTTGGCATTGGCATAGATCACAAAGTTTCTTTCATCTCTTAATTCCGGTAACAGACTTTCATTTTTATCTTCCCATTTTAGTTCTTCCACAAAGAAACGGCGTAATTCATCGTAGGTGGTAAAATAAAGTAGTGGTTCTCCTTTGCTGTATGACAGGCAGTTCTCCACATCTTTTTTAAGTGTCATTCCGGGAGTGATTTCGGGAAGTGGTACTAATGGCATTTCCAATAAATCAAGTCCCATCACCCAAATGGGAGAAGACGGCTCGTCGCAGATGGGAGCTTCTTCAAAGGCGGTATCCATCACATCATATACCTTTTGGCTGAATTCTATCAGGTCAGAATCATGAGGATTCTGGATAATAATTTCGTCCTCTTCGAAGATGGCATAGCGGGAGAGGAGCGTCCACTGAATGAATGAGATATCCTCTACATTGATTTCGTCGGGAAGATACTCGTCGGTCAGCGTATAGAAAGGAAGATAGGACTTGTACAATCTGTAATAGGCATTGGAAAACTCTTTCCAACCACCGGACTGGGCAATGGCATCTTGCAGATAAACAGCCAATGAAAGGGCGGCATCTACTTTCTCTGCTTCAAACTTTTTACTGTATAAAGGGGATTCATCGATCAAAGATAGCAGTTGATTGGCGAAGTTCAAATACCAAGTGTCGGTCGAGAGTTGTTTATTGCGTTCGTTAATACCTAACCAACGCTTCATGTAAATTCTTGCTTGTTTCATATTGCTTGTTGTTTATCTCACAAAGATAGGACTTTCCCTTGAATTGCTCTTAATAGTCGAGTATATTTACCGCGTGAGAGAGAATTTCATGCTGAAACCAAAGTCGGCACTGACTACCGGATATGAGCTGGAGGACACTAACGGAGTATTCTGTTGGCGGTCATAGTAGAGGCGCAGGGTTAACAAGCGACTCAGGGTGTAGTCTGCCGAACATGATATTTTCAGAGCTTTGTTGCCATTGGTAGCTTGTGCAAAACCTTGCTGGATGTCCCGGCAGAGGGCGGATTGGTTGCGGAATGAAATATCTGCACGGAGAGCAAGGTCATGGCTGACACGATTCTTGCTGTCTTTTACATTCCGGGCACTGAATAAATTGAAGTTTACAATCTTATATCCCAAACCGATAACGAAATCGCGGGAAGCGGTTTCTACCAGCTGACAAGCACTCATACTGAGATTTAATATACGGCTGGTTTTATATTCCACTTTGGCGGTAAGTCCGTTTTTGAGGGTGGCATCCATACCGATAAGGGGGGAGAATTGCTCGTTAATGGATACCATGCTGATGTCGAAGCGCGATGAAGGGATAGGATTTCCTGATTGCACATCTTCTACAAAGCCTATATCCCCCATATAGCTCATGAAACTCTGGAAAGTGTTGTAGCTGCCGACGCTGTAGGTGCTGCGATAGGCATGATTCAGATTGACACTGCGGAAGTTCTTTTTGAACCAGGCTATCTTGGTAAGTCCTGTGTAGGTGATACGCCAGTTCGGCATCATGGAGAACAGGCTGGGAAAGAAGTCGAGAGCGGAGTTCCGAGCGCTCTTTCCGGTGTAGGCGGCGAGGAAGGCAGGGATCATGACATCTGGTGAGTGCTTGCTGATTGTGCCGTTTGCCGGATCGAATGTCTTTCCGGCAAGAGTGCTGCCTTGCGGATATTGTGCACCGAGGAATTGGGATTCCACACGGTCACGGATGACGTCAAGGTTGCGGCGGAAACGTTCGAATGTACCGGAATGGTAACCGTCACCGGCGCTGGGGCGTTCGAAAGCACTACCGATAGAAATGATACTCATTGAGAAGTTGCCACTGCGGGTATCTGGCATACCTTCGAACATATATTGTATTTCGCGGCTGCGGTTTCGGGTACGATTGGCGGTAAGGTCTATTTTGAGGTCGCGTATCGGTTCAAGGGAGATACGCAATTGAAGATCTTCAAGGGCATTGCTGCTGGCAGGGCTGACAACGGAGTCGTTGCAGATGAGCCAGTCGTTTTGCAAGGCACGGTCGATATAGTCGTCTCCGGTGAAACCGAATGCAAAGTCCATTCCCGGAGCAAGGAAGCCTCCGTGTTTTTTCTGGCCGAACATGTCACCGACTTCAGGACGGAAACCGGGAAGGGTCATGGCATACGTGTTTTTGTAGGTAAAGCTGAAATTGCGTACGCTCATGGCAATGCGGGTGGCATGCTGGCCGAATTTATACCACCAACCATCTTCCGGATCAGGACCGGGGATTACAGTGAGCTTTATGCGTGCCGTGTCCTGCGTATCAATACGTAGTGAATTAGCATTTATAACTTTATAACGTACGGGATAACGACGTCCGTCCACTGTGAGAGCGGTGACTTTGGGACGACGGGAGTTCATACCGTGTTGAATGGTAACTGTAGTGTCTGCACGCAATTGTACTTCCTTGTCGAAGCGACGGGGCTTTTGTTCTTTGGGTGAGGCGGGTTTGCGATAGGAAGCAGAAAAGCGGCGGTTTACTTTCTTTAAATACGGCACCTTGTTATAGAGTGCTTCGAGATTGAAACGCGAGTTTACGTCGATGCTGCGCTGATTGCTGACAGTATTGCCCATCTCTATGCCATCGGAAAGGGAAACACCCCGGTCCCAGTTGTAAGAAGAGGCGAAACGAAGGTCAGCGCTGACCCAGTCGGTAGCGGGGAACTTGTCGAATGGGAGCTTATAAGTGGCATTGAATGTCTGCTGGAAATCAATAGGGCGGCCGAGTGAGAGCAGGCTGCGGCGTACTGTATCTTTCCAGGCTGAGTATTCATCGGGGTAAAGGTCTTTATTTACTACACCGTAAGGTTCTTCAATCTCGGCGTGGGTAGCAGAGGTAAAGTTCAGTTTTAGGTTTTTTGTAGGGTCCCAGCGCAGGGCAAAGTCACGGTTCCAAAGAAATTCTTTAGCGACGGAGATGGGGATGCCTTCGATACTGAGATCCCCGCTGCCGATGGAACTGCTTCCGGCAGTCAATGCCTCCAGGTCGCGGAGTTGAAGTTCATAATAGTGACGCGTCATATCGGTATTGAATGAGATGCTTTGAGGCAGCCAGTTCAGATTGATTTCTTTGATGAAACGCATCCATGGAGATTTGCTTTCCATAGCTTTGAAAGGTTCCCACGGGCGATAGACAGGAGCATAATTATAAGTCATTGCAGCGCGCCAGTCCGTTTCGTTTTCGTAAGCTGTGGTGCTACCTTGGTTGTGGCGGAGGGAACGGGAATAGCTGAAAGTAAAGTTCCCCGGATCATAAGGCATGGGGTTTTTACTTGTAATACCCAGTCGTGCATTGCTGAGGCTGAAATTGCGGTAGGTAGTAATTTCACGGGCGATATTCATCAGCGAGTCTCGTTCCCAATCGGTGGTACAGGCATCCAGCGCATCATCCAGCAGCATATCTTTGTCCAAAGGGTTGTACTTTGGCGTAGTGGCCTCTTTGGAGTAAGAGAAGTAAATAGGAGCGGCCAATTTAGCCTTTTTAGGAAAGAAACGTCCCAGATCGAATGTAGTGGTGAAACTATACTGATAATAATCGTCCAGTCGACGCTCGCTGACACTCTGTTCCAGTCCGCCGAAACCGGCTGTTTCCACATGGCCGGCCAGGTTGATACTACCGATATCGGAAAGCTGTAAGTTGAGATTGCCTTGTGCAGCCCAACCGCCGTCTTCGTTGAATTCGGTTAGGCGCAGTTCGTTCACCCAGACCTCTGCCGATTTAATGGTGCGTGAGTTGTTCCTCACACCGATCATCATAGTCTTGACCTCTGCCAGTGAAGGATTACCAATCACGCTTATCTTATTGGCGGGTTTATCCGGATCGTATTCCGAATACACTTTTGCATAGCTGACACCACTATTCGAGATATTCTTCAAGCGATTACGGGCCTTCTTGACATTGGTGAGTACACTGAGGTCAATGTCAAGATTGTTGTCTTTGGGCCAGACGGCAAGGCAACCTGCAACGGTGCTTCCGTTGTATTCTCCGTGCGGAGTGAGTGTGAGGGGAATTTCGTATTCATAATAGTTGCTGCGGTAATCTGAGCCGAGGCGGATGAATACGGAAAGTTCGCCATTTTGCGGATCTGTGGAGAGATCGGGCAAAGCTTCGGCATGAGCAAACATTTGCAGCCGGCGGTATTGCCGCATATCCATACCGGTATTTTTGTAGACGGCACGTGCATCGCCGGGAGCCAACTTTTCCAGCTTCAGGCTCATGGCTTGCTCATTCTGTTGACGAAGTTGCGGTTGTCCCGGATCGATGACACGGGAGATGCCCGGAGGCATTACATAGTTCACCGGAGTACGGTCTCCATTTTCTTCGATATTGACGGCAGAAACGTCCAGTGCAGCAGAGCTGGTGGTAGAGGCGCCTTGTTGTGTATTATTTAGTGCATCGGCATAGGTGCGCCATTCGCCGCGTACCAACTCTAAGGTTGCAAAACGTAGCACGATGGGTTTCTCAAATCCGGTCAGGAACATGCGCATGAAACGGATGGACTTGAAGTCTTTGATGCTTCCCACCGCCTCGCCACTGCGTACGGGAACTTTGAACTGATACCAGGTCACTTCTTCCGTTTGTCCGTTGCGCAGGCGGACACTGGCGGTTCGTTTATCCGTGATGTAATTCTGTCCTACTTTCAGGTCGGAAGGTGTCAGGTTGATGCGATATTGGAAATATTTCTCAGTCTCGTTCAGTGTATTGTCCTGATTGATATCCTCTACATCGGGCACGGTCTTTGAAGATATATCGTATCGTTCCGGAGAGTCTTCACTCGCGGTGGAGTTCCCCTCGGTATTGTTATAGTATTTGTAGCGTTCCAGAATGCTACGCTCTTCCCGGTCATAGTCCGAGCCACGGAAATAATGATAATTGTCGCCTGCCGGATCGTTGTAAAATTTCTCGTAAGTGGAGGCGTCCACTTTGCCCTGTACGTCTGCCAGATATTTCTGATAAGTGGAGAAGGTACGTTCGTCTTCAGTAGAGAGCCCGTTCAGTCCGATATCTTGCTTACGGCGTGCGCCGGCTGCATTATCAAAGGCATATACCACACTACGATCGCGGGGAACACGCCCCCAAACTGTTTCTTCGGTCTTTGTTGCATCTCCATCAATGGGCAGACCGTTTTCGAAGAACTTCTTGCCATCTTTGAGGATGTCTTCAGATACTTCGCCAAGGTTTATGTAGAGAGTACCTTTGGGGGAATTTGCTCGTGTTGCCTTTTCCGAACCTGTTCGTGTTATTCCTCCCTCAATACTGCCTTCTTCGTAGATGAATGGATCCAGTAACCAGAAAGAGATGTATTCAATGTTCGCCGCTTCGAAATCACTGGTATCCAGTTTACGCATCATGCCTCCCCAGCGATTCTCCGGATTTTTCAGAGTACCGTCGGAATTCAGGTCTGTATCCAGATTGTATGGCCCCCGTTCCTGTGGATAATAGGCTAGGTTCAGTACGTTCATGGAAGCCGATTCCTGGTAGGGAGTTTCCTTATTTGGAAACAGTTCCTGCTCATAGACCTCACGCACATAGTGGTTGCTAAGTTGGTTGAGGTCGTTTTTGATGTGTGTAGGTGTCAATGAAGAGTTACGGCGGGTAAAAAGTCCGTCAATATGGTACCACGCCAGCAGTGCCCGGTTCTTTCCGTAACTGATATCATTGCTGCGGGTTGCTTCGGGAAAGAGGGGAGAGGGGGTGCTTGCCAACATCCAGTATGAGGGCTGACGAAGGTCAATGCCATTTTGTGTACTTTCGAAATCGTCGATGTATGAAGCGTTTTGTTGCAGTCCTTTGGCATGTCCCGGAATGAGATGGGCGAATTCCACACCGAGATTGATGCTGCTGGGGGCGGTTGCGGTAACAAACGGTAGTTTGTCCAGCATGTTTGTCAGCCACTGGCTTTCTTTTTTCCATGAAGCATTTACTCCCCACAACGTGTTGGAGAGTGGTTCGTCACCCATTGCAACTTTGCTTGTCAGTGGTTTCTCGCTGAGGTGCATGATGCTTCCTCCGAAAGAGAAGTTCTGTGAGAAATCGTAGGTGAAGTTTAGTCCCATCATCGTTTTGCGTTGCATACTGTAGAGCGTATTGCTCTCCAGATTTACGCTGATGGCTGTGCCGGCATCAATGATGCTTTGGTTGAGAATGGTAACTACTCCCAATGTGTAATCTACTGTATAGTCAGAGTTTTCTACCAGTGTCATACCACCCGCCGTCACCCGTACTGAACCTTGTGGAATATTCATAGCTCCTAACCGTATTTCGTTGGCATTGGAGGCACGGTATTCACCTGTTAGCCGGAATTTATTCTTTTCTGCTGTTTGTTGCGCTACGGTGCGAGTGGAGTCGTACAGTTCCTGAAACACGTATTTGTCTGCCAGCGCATCGTTTCCGATGGCTTTGCGCAGGTGGCTGCCGAAAGGTTCTACTACGGGAAAGTAGATACGTCCGTCCGACGCTGTCACCGTATAGCCTTCGACAAAGTCGAAGAAACCGTCCGCACCTGTTTGGTTCTGGCTATTGAGGCGGTCGAGGTTCATGACACGCAACAGGGGTGTTTTGGCAATCTTTCCTTCCGGGATGTAGCGTAGATATACACCTGTTGTATCGCTTTGGTAAGTGATGTTCAACTGGAATTTCTCTTTTTGCACGGAGTAGGCATTGAGACTGTAGACATTCTTCATCATTAGGTCCCAGCAGGCTGCGTCCGGGGAATTTGCCGTGTTCTTCAATAATTTTACGAACAAACTTTGCCCGGTTTCCTTGATGTCTGAAGAAAACTCACCTACTTGATAACTTCGTCCACCGAGTGTGTACTCAAAAGCGACTGCCAGTACTTCGTCCGGTTGAAGGGTTTGCTTCAGTGAGATGTAACCCAGCTTACTGTTCAGCGTGTATTCTGAGGAAGTGAGCAGACGGGCACTTTCTATTTTTTCGTAATCCATGCCGGGTTCGGATCTGGGGATTGTACTCATGATATTACTTACCTGGCTGATATCGCGTGCGGCTGCATAACTGCTAATCATTTCCGCATAGAGGTTATTGGCGCTATTGGCGGGAGCGTTGACGTTTGAACTGGGGTTGGTCGGGTTTCCCACTCCGCTCCAGGCGGTAGTGTTGCCTATGTGAAAGGCCTCTCCAAGATCAGTTAGTGCTACGATGTTTCGCGGATTATCATAGTTATTTCGTTTGTTGGTTACCCATACTTCGATCCGGTTAATTGTGATTCCCGAAAGGATATTCGGAAGCTGTGCCAGGTTTTTGTCATAGACATCCCGAAAATAATGGGCAAGGAAGAAGTGGCGGTTTCCTTCATAATTATCTGCGGAGAAGTCGAAAGTAGTGGTTTGTGCACCACCGCGGCTTGTCACTGTTTTTGCTTCACTTTCTTGCTGGCTGATAACAGCCTGTAGCTTTAGTTTGCCAAATTGTAGGTCTGTACGAATACCGAACAGTGCGGATGCTCCGCGTATTAGTGAGTTATTGGTGGACATACTCACATTACCGGCTTCAATCAGTTTGATGATCTCATCTTCTTTTCCCTCATATTTCAGTTTCAGCCGTTTGGTGTCAAAATCAAAGGTAGCATCAGTGTTGTAGTTCATGTTCATATTCACCTTGTCACCTACCTTACCATTGACGTTGATATTAATTTTCTCGTCAAAGTCAAAACCGAGTGTTTTGCGTTGACTTTCCGGAAGTGAGGGATTCTTTACGTTTTTGTATGTCATGCCGAAGCTGAGTTCTGCATTACCTTGTGTACGTATCTGTACCCCACCGGGGCCGAACAACTTCTCTGCTGGTCCAAGGTTGAACTTCATATCCATAAAGTCGAAAGCTTCTTTTCCTTTGCCGATTTGTTCTCCGTTCTTTTGGCGGTAATAAGATTGCATGGATTGTTTCAACGTCCAATCCAGATATTCTTCGGGGGTTAATATCATTGGCACACCGATCTCGGTATTCCCTAATTTTGTACGTATATAGTATTTGTCTGTTTTTGCATCATATTCTGCTTCGGTTCGCAGGTTCATGGGTGATTGCAGGTCGGCAGGGTGGGGAGAAAGGTCTTTAAGTGTACCCGGCACGGTCTTGCGAACGGAATATCGCGGAGCTATTGTATCCTGTACATTTTCTGCTTCTTGTGCACTCTCCCCATTTACATTCTGTCCCATAACGACAAAGCTGCCAGGCATGAGCCACAGCAGCAATAACCAGATGATATGTCGTATACGAGGAGACTTCATATGTGTTTAATTGATGAATGATAATTTACCAGCGAGAGAATTGTTACGCGGAAGTATCTTAAATTCTCCTCCTCCGTCGGAGGAGGAGTACCCGTAGGGGGAGGTGGTAGGTAAAACAATAAAATACCTATTAATAATAAGATAAAGGAATTTTTCTCTCACCTACCACCCCGCCCTTTGGGCACCCCTCCTCCAACTGGAGGAGGGGAATTGAGATAGTCAGAATATCAACAACTACACTGATAAGTTATCATTTCGTGAACAGCAATTCCCTATATTTCGGCAACGGCCAGATCTCGTCGTCAACCTCCATTTCGAGGTGATCGATGTGGTCACGTATCTTTTCCAGATAAGGACGGACATTTTCTTCGTAGGCGAAAGCCTTGTCCTTGTAGCTATCCATGTGATTGGCAACTTTACGGGCTTCGGTCATTTCGCGTACCAGAACCTTGATGGACGTTACTCGTTTGGATATTTCACGTATCAGTTCCTTGCGGTCAGCACTCAGTACTTCGTATTCTTCGGGAGAGAAGGTCTCGCGCAGGCCACGGAGATTTTCCAGCAGACGGTTTTGGTAGATAACGGCAGTCGGTACGATGTGGTTGATGGCAAGGTCGCCCAGCACACGGCTTTCTATCTGTACCTTCATGGTGTATTTCTCCAATTCCACTTCCAAACGGCTGTTCAACTCCGTTTCGTTGAAAATGCGTTCGCCGATAAGTACGGATTTGGATTGATTGTCAACGTAGTGCATCAGAGCTTCCGGGACGTGGCAGATGTTGGTCAGTCCGCGGCGGGCAGCTTCCTGTCTCCATTCTTCTGAGTAACCGTCGCCTTCAAAGCGGATGGCTTCGGAAGCGATGATGGTTTCTTTCAGCAGGCGGAAGATAGCTTCGTCTTTGCCCACTCCTTCTTCCATCAGTTTCTCCACAGATGCGCGGAATTCGTTCAACTGGTTTGCCATGGCGGCATTGATTGCAATCATGGAGGCGGCACAGTTGGAAGACGAACCTGCGGCACGGAACTCGAAACGATTTCCGGTGAATGCGAAAGGAGAGGTGCGGTTACGGTCGGTAGTATCCAGTAGGATTTCGGGGATGCGTCCGATACCTAACTTCAGGGTGGTTTTTTCTTCCGGTGTCATTTTCTCGTTTCCTACCTGGCGGACAATTTCGTCGAGAGTGGACGATAGTTGTGAACCCAGGAAGCAGGAGAGAATGGCGGGAGGAGCTTCGTTGGCTCCCAAACGGTAGCTGTTGCTGGCGCTCATGATGGAGGCACGCAGCAGGTCCTGGTTCTTGTATACCATCATCAGTACGTTTACCAGGAAAGTAAGGAACAGCATATTGCCTTTCGGGTTCTTTCCGGGGGCAAACAGGTTGATGCCGGTGTCGGTGCACAGCGACCAGTTATTGTGTTTGCCGGAGCCGTTAACGCTGCTATATGGTTTTTCGTGCAGCAATACATTGAAGTGATGCTTGCGTGCGATACGCTTCATCAAGTCCATGACAAGCTGGTTGTGGTCGTTTGCCAGGTTGCAGTTTTCGAAGATGGGAGCCAGCTCGAACTGGTTGGGGGCTACCTCATTGTGACGCGTTTTAACGGGGATACCGAGCTTCAATGCTTCGATTTCCAATTCCTTCATAAAGGCTGCCACGCGGGTAGGGATGGCACCGAAATAGTGGTCTTCCAACTGTTGATTTTTGGCACTGTCGTGTCCCATCAGCGTGCGGCCTGTCATCAGCAAGTCGGGACGGGCGGCATACAGACCTTCGTCGATCAGGAAATATTCCTGCTCTGGACCGACAGAGGGGGTCACACGTCTGACCTCGTCGTTGCCGAACAGCTTCAGTACCCGGAGGGCCTGACAGTTCAGCGCCTCCATACTGCGCAGAAGAGGCGTTTTCTTATCCAGAGCCTCTCCCCTATAAGAACAGAAGGCGGTGGGAATGTAAAGCGTCACGCCCCAGGTATCTTCCCGCAAAAATGCCGGAGAAGTGCAGTCCCAGGCAGTATATCCTCTTGCCTCAAAGGTAGCTCTTAAACCTCCGGAAGGGAAGGAAGAGGCATCCGGCTCTCCTTTGATCAGTTCCTTACCCGAAAATTCCATGATAACGCCTCCGTTTGGAGAAGGAGAAATAAAGCTGTCATGTTTTTC
>OHPX01000647.1_pt1 | contig 16475 bp, 22 predicted proteins | sample 1577801 | NCBI WGS metagenome assembly OHPX01 (sample SAMEA3879584, study PRJEB24766) | human gut metagenome | biome: human-associated habitat; feature: feces | place: USA | collected 1985/1987 | reverse complement strand
TCGCACAAGAAAGTCCCTGCGGGTATGAGGCTATGCGCACCCATAATAAAAAACGAGGAGGAATTAGGGCACAACTCCATAAGGTGGCACGGGCAGTCCCTGTATAACAGAAGAACCCTTGCTTTGCTCTTCAAACTTTTTTCAATTTTTATGATGGATTTCGACACAATCTGTCGGTATACTCATTGGTATTATGGTTGTCTGTTTTTTCCTTTCGCCCGTCGGCAGGTGGATTTTTGTGCGAAAGTGTGCTACACTGGAACAGACAGAATATTGTCGGAATAAGATGGATTTTGTAAATGACCGCTCGCGGTTTTACTGATTTTATAAAGATAGGAAGGAAAAGCAAAATGGGGCAGTTGACCAATACCGAAAAGATGTTAAATGATGTTACCAAGCTGCAATCTCCCCGCAGCTTGATGGAAACGTTTACCGGAATCGAACAGAACATGGCATTGTATGAATCGGGGATTCAGGAAATCCGCACCAAACTGGAAATTCTGCAAAGAGATGCACGCTTTGGGGATAAACATAATCCGATTGAATCAATTAAAAGCCGTATCAAACGCCCGATGAGCATCATTGAAAAGATGTACCGCAAGGGTTTCCCCATCTCGGTACAGTCGATGAAGGATAACCTCAACGATATTGCGGGAATCCGCGTAATCTGTCCGTTTATCGAGGATATTTACACCGTCGCGGATATGCTGATTCGCCAAGATGACCTGACGCTGATTACGCAAAAGGATTATATCAAAAATCCAAAACCGAACGGCTACCGCAGCTATCATCTGGTTTTGGAAGTTCCGGTTTTTCTTTCCGACGGAAAAGAACCGGTTCGCGTTGAGGTACAGCTGAGAACCATCGCGATGGACTTTTGGGCAAGTTTAGAGCATCAAATCCACTATAAATCCAGCCATGAAGTTCCCGACTGCGTGGTGGACGAATTGAAGGAATGTGCGGAAATCATCGCCCACACCGACGAAAGAATGCAGCGTCTTTCCAAACAAATTCGCTGTATCAGCGACCCGCAGGAAGCTGTCTTAAAAAAATAAAGCGCCGCAAGACAGCAGAAAAGAATTGTAATTTACCGACGGATTGGGTATAATGAAATTACAGAATCCTGCCTGCGCCTTTGGGCAGAATCCGCTGAAAAAAAGACAAAACAAAAAGGAGTGTGCTTCATGAAAAAAAGCGTAGTGATTTCTCTGATTGCGCTGGGCGTTTCGGTAATCGGTCTGATTATCGCGCTTGCCGCATGGGTTCAGAAAAAACGGGACTTAATCTGTGACGATTTTGACGATGACCTCTTAACCGATGACGAAGAGGACGAATATATTGCCTCGCAATATGCGCAGCCGTCGCAGCCGGATTATGATAATCTTTCCGAAGCAGACGACGAACCGGTTGGACTTTCCCTTGAGGATGAAGAATAATTGGGACCGAATACCTCTCCGACAGCAAAGCGCGGGGAGGTATTTTACTTTTTTTAAAAATATTTTTAAAAAGGGGTTGCTTTTTTCAATAGAATATGTTATTATAATTAAGCACTAAAAAATATATCGCGGGATGGAGCAGTTTGGTAGCTCGTCGGGCTCATAACCCGAAGGTCGTTGGTTCAAATCCGGCTCCCGCAACCAATTTCACTTAAGACCGATGTCAACGTACTTTCTATGTTGATAACGGTCTTTTGTTTTATATCTATACGAGAAACAAGCAAACGAACCGCCTTGTCATCCGGAGTATTCTTCAGAGCTTCCAACCATGTGCGAATCTGTTCAACAGTAAAATCTTTTGGGGGTTCTGTTACCTCAAGCATAGCAATTTCTTCTTTAATTTGCTGCATTTTAGAAGCAATATCCGCTACTACCTCAGCAGGAAGTACCCCGCTTGATAAATTAGACAGCAGAGAATCATATTGTTTTTGCTTTTCTTCTATCCTTTTTGAAAGAGCTGCCTTAAATTCTTCCATGCGGCTGCCTTCTCCTGCTTGATATTGTCTGAGTGCCTCGGCGATACGAAGCTGATTCTTTTCTGATAAAAGGGTATGCAGGTAGCGGAACGCTGCACTGTCAATATCTTCTACACGGGTTGCAGGTGCGCCGCAATGCTGAGAACAGATATAATACTGGTATTCATGCCCTTTGCGTTTGGACGTCATAGCGTGCATTTTAGCTCCGCACTCGCAGAATACAAGACCGCTACACAGATAATTTGATTTTTTCCCTGTCTGTTTTCGCTCACTCATGATTCGTTGAACCTCCTCAAATTGCGCCTTGCTGATTATAATCGGTAGGGCGTTTTCTATTCTTATGGCGTTTGGCTTGTTTCTTCTTTCGCTTCTTTTCCTTTCCTCTGACGGACTATATACATAGACACCGGTATACTTTTCATTTTTCAGTATTTCATAGATTTGTGGGTACTTAATGGGTTTTCCTCTTTTGCCTCTTATCCCTGCCCGCTGCATTTCGTCTATAAGATTTGTAAAACCTTCTTGATTGGTAGCAGCATTGAAGATACGCTTCACGTAAGCAGCTTCCAGCTCGTTTATAACATAGGTCTGATTTACTATATCATAACCGAAAGGGGCAAAGCCGCCGTTGTGCAGTCCTTTTAGGGCAGTTTCTCGGTGTCCTTTCTTTACCTCAGAGGAAAGATTGTCTAAATAGTATTCGGACAATGACCACATGAGGGCACGCATGATTTTAGATTCGTTTGTGTTTCCGAAATCTTGTGCAGTAGCAATCAGGGTAATACCTTTTTCTTTCAGCTTTATTTCAAGATTGACGTGTTCACCTAAATTGCGGGCGATTCTGTCATATTTGTGTATCAATATGGTGTCAAACAAACCTTTTTCACAATCTCTTAGCATTTTTTGATACTGCGCTCTGCCGGCGGTTTTCCCGCTGATTGCTTCATCTGCGTAAATATCAGATATATTGATATGGTTTCTGGCAGCATATTCCCTGCAAGCTCTCACCTGCGCTTCTATGCTGTCCTCTGTCTGTTTGTCCGAACTGTAGCGGGCATATATAACAGCATTCATTGTTGCTCCTTTCAGCTCCCTTTATGGGGGCTTTTTTTTATTTGTCCAGAAATCCTATATGGAAAAAATAACAGGTTTTTACAGGTTCTTTGCTCTTAATTTGAGGAGTCCGCAAATTTGCGGTGTCCATTTTTGGACAGTCCTTTTAATCGGCTCAATTTTGAGCAGGTTGTCCCCATTTGTGGGCATGGCTGATATGCTAAATCAACAGTACAACTCCTCCCCTGTCAGCAAAGCTCGGCATTTTACCAACTTTGACAACAGTATCGCAGCTTGTTGCGATGAAAGCAACAAATGACAGCTCAATTTTGAGCCGCCAATATATAAACCAGTTGCGGACAAAATTGTCCCCCGCTCGATAGCGTTTTTCTAATCTCTAAAATAACATAACTCTCAAACCGCTACTTGGTTCAGATTTGGGCGCAGTAGGCTGAACTGTCAAAACGGCAGAGCAGACTATAGACTGTATTTTAGTTTTTTTCGTGCCTTTTGCAGTATTTATCAGTTTCTATGAATTCTTCCATTCGTTTAACCGCTTCAATTTTCCCTAGTCTGTTTAAATACTGAAAACATTCTATATATTTGCTTCTTAATTGTTTATCTGTTATGTTCTCATAATTTTTTATTACTGCTTTTTCTGCGTTTTCTACTATATTTAAGTAAAATTCTATCGGATATTCGTCTATCTCTTGCTCTATTATCCTCTTTTTAAATTCTTCTTTGTCTAATCCTTCTTTAGAGGCATAGTTATCAACATAGTCATCAACATAGTTATCTAGATATTCTTTGTCTATATCCAGCAGTTCTTCTAATGTCACGCCGAAATAATCGGCGATTTTCTTCATCGTTTCATATTTAGGAATGCTTCCACGCTTCCAATAAGTTGTCGCAGAATTGCTTAACCCAACTTCTTTTGCAAGTGCAGCTAATGAAATTTTCTTTTCTTTACATAGTTTTTTTACGCAATCATAAAAACCCAAAAAATAACCCCCCTTAATTATTTCTAAAAATATATAGATATTCCTCTTGACTTTCTATATAAACTTAGATATAATACTAAATGTACATAGTAATACACACACTATAACACAAACAGAAAGGAAATTCAAGATATGTACAGAATCAGCAAAAACAAAATGAGCCTAGCCATGTTGAAAGCTGGAATTTATTCCGCAAAAGAGCTCGCCAAGCGCGCAAAAATCTCACCCAATACGCTGTCCCGTATCAACAATGGCGGTTCTGCAAAACTGCCAACGATTATTGCACTAGCCGCAGCATTAAACTGTGACCCCGCCGACTTAATCGAGGAGGTGAAAGACTAATGTCAGACCTTACAATGTGCCGTATCCCTGTTGTCGGCTGCATGGTAAAGAATCCCGCTACCGGAGAATGGGAGCTAAAAGAGGAGCGGTCAACATGGGCAGATATTCCCGCCGATGTAATCGCTCGAAAGTTGATTGATGGGTTCGGACTGGACGCTATTCTGAAAGGAGCTGATAGCGATTGACTGAAAGCGAACTCCGCTATTACATCAATGAGCTATCCGACTGGGATAAGGATTCTCTTTGTATCATTGTTTTCAGTTCAGCCAGTGAGCTGGTAAAACAGCAACTTATTTTTGAGCTAAAGAAGAAAGCTGTCAATGAGAATCATTGGTTGAGCTCAGAAGAGTTTGACAATCTCTATCAAACAACGATAGAAAAGGCGATTGAGAACACTCACAAAAGGATTCTAAACACTTTTACGCCTTTTACGCCTTTTACGGACATGGATGTAAATCAATTACCCGCCTTTCCAATAGACAGCTTACCGCCAGTATTAAAAGATTATGTGCTGGCAGTGGCAGAAAATAAACAGGTTTCCCCTGATATGGTGGCGGTTTCCTGTCTGGCTGTTGTCGCATTGTCTGTACAAGGGAAATTTGAGGTACTCCCCTTAAATGGATGGAAAGAATCACTTAACCTATATACTATCGTGATAGCTCCACCGTCAGAAAGAAAAAGCCCTGTTTTGAGGGAAGTTACTGCACCGGTTTATGAGTATGAGGATAGAGAAAACAGGAGAAGAGCCCCAGAAGTGGACAAGTTCCGCTCACAGGAAAAAATGCTTGTAACCGCTATCAGCAAGATTGAAGATGAGCTTTCTAAAAACATAAGCGGCAGGAAAGAAACTTTTAATCCATCTGCCAAAGAGAAACACCGAATTGATGAAGAATATCTGTTTTCTCAACAGGATAACCTCAGGGAACTTAGAAAAAGCGCAGTCTATCCTCTTCGCCTGATTGCTGATGATGTAACCCCTGAAAAGCTCATTGAAATTATGAATGAGAATAACGGGAAAGTTTCCATTATCAGTGCTGAGGGAGGTATCTTTGATATTATTGCCGGTCGTTACTCCGATAGACCGAATATGGATATTTTTCTGAAAGCATATCCCGGTGACCCAGTTAAGGTTGACAGGAAGGGCGGTACTTGCGTTTCCATCGAGTGCCCAAGCCTGACTATACTCTTGATGGCTCAACCTATGGTTTTGTCTTCCATTATGGAAAACAAGGACTTTAAAGGAAAGGGATTGCTTGCAAGGTTTTTCTATTGCATTCCTAATTCCCTTGTTGGAAAACGCAAGTACAGGGCTGCTCCTATCCCTGAATCAATAGAAGCAGCATATAAGGACTTGATTTTCTCTTTGCTTTCCATCCCTGATACTGATAAGCCTCTAATCATTCCATATAGCCCCGAAGCCGATTTACTTACTGAAAAGTTTTACAACGAGATCGAACCCCGATTAACAGAGGATCTCGAGGAAATTGGAGAATGGGCAGGAAAATTACATGGTAACTCTATGCGAATAGCAGCACTGCTGCACTGTTGTCAGCATTTAAATAAGTCTGCTGATATTCCCATGGCTGCCAAAACAATCCATGATGCGCGCCTGATAGGTCTTTACTTTTTAGAGCACGCAAAAGCCGCCTTCTCCATAATGGGTATGGGTGAATCTCAGGAAGAAAAAGACGCCAAGTATATCTTAAAGCGAATGGAAAAGATTGAGGAAGATTGTACAACTGTGAGCGCTGTTTTCGATTTATGCAGAAAAAAAGAAGGCTTCAAGACTATGGAAGAATTCAGACCGAAACTTGATATTCTTGTTGACCGTGGTTATATCTTCATTGAGTCTACCATTACCGGGGGCAGACCAACCGAAAAAATCTATATCAATCCAGAGTATAGACGCTTAAAGGCTCAAAATTGAAAGGAGGTGACAGCGGTGTAAAAGGTGTAAAAGGTGCAAAAGCCCTAATTTTAAAATGAAAGTTAGGGCGTAAAAGGCGTAAAAGGCGTAAAAGCCATTAGAAAAGGAGAAAAAGAAAATGATTTGCGTGATGGACCACAAAAGCCCATGTATGCAGGACTGTCCGTACCATTACAGGGAGGGCGGCTGCTTCTGGGAAGATGTACATAGGGCAGTGAAACCATATTACCGGACTTGTCCGAAGTGCGGCGCACACCTTGACCCCGGAGAAGTGTGCGACTGCATGAAAAAAAAAGCCGCTCCCGGCGCTACCAACACCGAGAACGGCAAACAATAAAATACCCACCTTGATTGTACAACAGATTGGAGGAAAAAAACAATGTCTGATGAACAAAAAACTGATATTTTGATTGCTTTAGGCTTATTTGACAACTGGCTTTCCAGTGGGGAAAAGATAGAAATGCCTGGCAGTTTTGGGGATTTTGATTCCCCTGAATTTCAAACGTTTTTCGCAGGAATGATGGCAAGAAAAAGATTTATTGTTGATGGAGGTAAAAAAGATGTACGTTAAATACAGACAGTTTGGTTCTTATGATTTATTCGCAGTTCGCAAGGTTGATTCCCTTTTGATAGATGTTTGTTCTTCGCCCGATGGGTGGGTACTTAGACCTTTAGGAGAACAAAAGCCCCTTGCATGGTTTGAAATCTATGGAGAAGCGGCAAGCGCTTTGAGCAGCCTGTGCGCGGCTCTGGCAGAGGGTAAAACCTTTTTCGACCTGTCAGAATGTGAAACAAAGATGGCGGCAGATTGCTAGAAAGGATAATCTATATGATGTACTTAACCGAGGAAGAGGCTGCAAAGGTTCTTGAATATTCTTCTTTGCACTGTTGTCTCTTAGATGATGACAACCCCAATATCTCCGCTTGTCGTGCCTTGTCAAAAGTTATTCGTGATAATGATTCGGGATATTTTAATGCTGCTGTGGGCTTTATTTTAGGCGTTGCCGCGGGAAAGCACATAGAGCGCGAACGAAGGAAAACATATAAGCACAAATCCTGCTAGAACCTATAAAAACCTAAATTTTATTCATAGAAAGGAATATAAAAAATGAAAGCTAACGAAAGAAACAAAGAAAACCCGGAAGACTACAAACTGAATATTGAACACAAAGAACCGTTTCAGACCATTGAAAAAGCCGTAAACGACTGTATAAAAGACCTCCCTACAAACAAGGAACGGAAAGAGCGGCTTCATCATCTAATCAACAACCTTGTTGAGGTTACTGAAATAGATTCCTTCTTTACAGGCTTTAAAGCTGGTGCAGAATTTTCACGCGGGGGACAATCAAAATGAAAATTAAGATTGCGTATCTTCCTGAAGAATCGGCAGAGGTGGAGGAAATTCTTATTTTACTAATGAAAAAGAATCCATCTGCAAAGGTAAACAAAAAAGACCTTCATCCCCCTTTTAGGCACATCTATTTAACTACTAAGAACACTCAAAATCCGCATATATAAAGGGAAAATGCTTGCCATATCCCCCTTTATATGATATAATAAAAAATAGAAATAGGCATGAGTACCGCCCGCAAGGGTTAGCCAGTCAAGGCATGGGAAACAGTTTAACCGCTGTTCTCATGCCTTTTCTTTTTATCTAGCCGCACTCATGGCGTAAAACGGAGGTATTAAAAATGGAAGAAAACAAAAACGCTCAGGACAACACTCAAACCCCAGAGGAAAACGGGGGCGAACGCCTATTCACTCAGGACGAGGTAAACCGTATTATATCGGACCGGCTATCCAGGGAACGGGAGAAACCGAAAGATGATGAATGGGAAACCTCACTTAAAGAACGCGAAAAGGTTTTGGAAGCAAAAGAAAACACGCTTGCGTGTCGTGAATATATTTCCTCTCTAAAAATTGATGAAGAGTACAAAAGTGTATTTCTTGATACGCTTGATACAAGCGATTCAGAGAAGTTTAAAAACAATGTCGAAAAGTTGGTGAAGGGTTTAGGACTTAACGATAAACAAAAAAATCAATTTTATTCCCCTATCCCTGGCACTTCAAGCGCAAACAACTTCTCTGAAAGTGGTATTGCTGACGCTTTCAAGCCTAAAACTAAATTTTAGGAGTTGATATTTTTGGCAACAGTCAATCTTGTAACTAAATTTGCACCTTATGTGGACGAACAATTCAAAGCAGAATCCAAGCGCTTTCTTCTCACTAATCAGGACTACGACTGGACAGGCGCGCATTCGATTAAAATTTATAAAGTCAGCACATCAAAAATGAATGACTATGACAGAGCCGGAGCCAATACAGAAACAAATTGGAGCCGTTTCGGCGCTGTCGCTGGTCTGGATGCAATCACAGAGGAAATGACCCTCACGAAAGACCGGTCATTTACCTTTGCGATTGATAAACTTGATACAGATGAAACCGCTCAGCAGCTCGCAGCTGCAACAGCTCTTTCAAGGCAGAATAGAGAAATTGTTATCCCAGAGGTTGACACATACGTTTATAACGTCATGGTGACGAAAGCAGGAACAAAGCCCGCAGCCGTTGCCCTCACTGTTGATAATATTTACACTGAAATCCTGAAAGCTTCCGAAGCCCTGGATGATGCCGAAGTACCGGAAACAAACAGGGTTTTACTTGTTACCCCTGCCACTTATGCATTGATGAAGCAGAATAAAGAAATAACTCTAGATTCTGATATTGGGCAGGAAATGCGCCTGCGTGGTGTAATTGGTTTACTGGATGGCGCAGCAGTGGTAAAGGTTCCGAAAGTGCGACTGCCTGCAAACTTCGGTTTTATGATGGCACACCCATCGGCAACCGTAGCCCCTGTGAAGCTGGAAGATTACCGAATTCACCAAGATCCGCCGGGCTTGTCTGGTGCACTTGTGGAGGGTCGTATCTGTTATGATGCATTTGTTTTGGATAACAAAGTAAAAGCTATCTACTATCAGGAACAGCGCGTAGAATAATTTCAGGGGCGTGTGGGCAATAGTCCGTGCGCCCTTCTGCTATATGGAGGAAATCATGACAAAGAAAAGATTAAAAATGACATCTTCCAGAGAGATCCGGCGAGCAGTAAACAGAATTGCAAATATGCTCTTAAATGGGGAAATTGATGCAAAAACTGCAAACGCTATTCTGTATGGATGTAACGTCTGTCTAGGTGCAATTCGTGTTGACGACCAACAGGCTAAACTGGACGAACTGGAAAGCATTATCGGAGAATTAAGAAATGAGAACTAGGATTAACCATCTGAACGCACTTGTGAAAGTATACAAAGAACGGTTTAAGTTCACAACATTCATTTTAGAGGATGGCAGCCCATTTATTACCGACTTAGACCCATTTCAGTACTTGATAAAACATAGGACACAAACCCCCAGAGGGCGCATTGTGGCTTATCCTTGCGACAAAAAGGGAGCTGACCCTATCACGCTGGCAATCTATGAAGAAATCGAAAACGGTATCAAAAATGGAGGTATTGATATTCCTTTTGATGATTGCGAAATAACCTTCATAGATTCTTTTGAGGATGAAGAAACCTAAATAATATTTTAGGTAAAATATGTTGTGTACTCCCGCAACCAGTTAAGACTCATCGTCAACGGACGGTGAGTCTTTTTTTGTTTGTTTTCATGATTATTCCAAATAATAGCAGAGGGAATAAAAAGGGTTACAAATATTGCTGTTGGGCATTTGGAAAATATTTGCTTTTTATTTATTTTTTATTATCAATGTTGACACAAAATTTTTTATCTGTTATTATTTAGATATACAAGTTAATCTGGTTTTTGTGCGTTTTTTTATCCCTTCAAAAGTTATACTATTTTAGAAATTAGAAAAAGCCACTGACCGATAACATTTTTCTGTAAAAAATCCTAAGGAGGATATAATAATGAACAAAACAGCAACAAAGATGCTGGCTCTGTGTGCAGCTGCTATGATGACTCTGACTGCTTGCACCGGTAATGCACCTGCTACCGAAGAAGAAAAACCAAACGATGCAGCTTCTGCCGAATCTGAAAACAAAGGCGAAGCAGCAGACAAAGAAGGCGATGACAAAGCGGTTGATGTTTCTGATGTTGTTGGCAAACACGAAATCACCGATTTGGTACTTCCAAAACTGGCTCAGAATGAATTGACTACCTTCAACATTTTGCACAGCGAAACCAACGAAGACTTTGAAGTTCTCTTCAACCTCGTTGAAGGTCTTCTGGAAAAAGACAGCCTTGATAAACGCCATCCATGTATCGCTACCGAATGGGGTTCCGAAGACGGCGGTCTTAACTGGACCTTCAAACTCCGCAATGATGTAAAATGGGTTGACATGAATGGCAACATTAAAGCTGACTGCGTTGCAGACGACTTCCTGACTGCTCTTGAATGGACTCTTAACTTCCACAAAAATGATTCTGTCGGAACCTCTATGCCTTGCCAGATGATCAAAGGTGCACAGGAATACTACGATTACACCAAGAGCCTGTCCAAAGAAGACGCTTATGCTCTCACTGCCGGTGAAGGCTCCAAATTCCGTGAAATGGTTGGTGTTGAAGCTCCGGATGCTTACACCCTGCATTACACCTGCACCTCTGAAAAACCTTACTTTGATTCTCTGATGTCTTACACCACCGGTATGCCAATGTCTCAGGCTATGATCGACGAACTGGGCGGCGTTGACGGCGTTCGTGCAATGAACAACGAAAATATGTGGTACAACAGCTGCTACACCATGACTTCTTATTTGCAGGGCAACGAAAAAGTTCTCACCAAAAACCCTGAATATTGGGACAAAGACTGCTTTCTGTTCGATACTGTTACCTTAAAAATGGTAGAGTCTAACGATGTTGCTTACCAGCTGTATCAGTCCGGTGAGGTTGACTACGTAAAACTCGGTGAATCTATGGTTAAAACAATCAGCGAAAATCCAAACCATGAATTCCATGACTACCTGGTTCCGGATGTTCCGGCTGCTTACTCCAACCAGTTCCATTGGAACTATGACAAACACCTGGAAGACGGTTCCGAAGATGTAAACTGGAACAAAGCAATCGCTAACGAAAACTTTCGTAAAGCAATGTACTACGGTCTGGATCTTACCGACTACCTCCGCCGTCAAAACACCCTTGACCCGCTCTCCTGCCAGAACGATACTTTCACCTGCGATCGTTTGAGCTACACTTCCGATGGCAGAGATTATACCGATTTGGTAAAAGAAAAAATCAAGCTGCCGGCAGAGCCAAAAGTAGAAGGCAAACCAACCCGTTTTGACCCTGAAAAAGGACAGGAATACAAAGCAAAAGCTATGGAAGAACTGACTGCTCAGGGCGTTACCTTCCCGGTTGAACTGGATTGGTACGTTAAAGGCGGTAACCAGCAAGAACTTGATATGGCAACCGTTCTTCAGACTGTATTCAAAAACTCCCTTGGTGATGACTTTATCACTGTAAAAGTTAACCAGTACGTTTCCAGTATGAATCAGGAAGTTCGTACTCCTAAACTCCAGTCTGTTCAGACCAGCGGTTGGGGCGCAGACTACAGCGACCCGGAAAACTACCTCACTCAGATGGTAAACGACAGCGATGCTGCATGGTACGCAACTTCTTTTGAAAACATCAAAGATCTCCCGGAAAAAGATTACAACAAAGAACTGATTGCACAGTTTACTGAATTTACCAGACTGGTAAACGAAGCTGTTGCCATCACCAAAGATATGGATGCGCGTTATGATGCTCTTGCAACCGCAGAAGCTTACCTGCTTGAGCATGCTCTTGTAATGCCTTCCAGCACTACCTCTTCCTTCGCACTGAGCCGCTTTAACACTCAGGGTGAATGGGCAAAAGAGAAAATCAAAAACTTTGAAACCTGCAAAGACGGCTACACCTACGAAGAAATGCAGGCTGTTAGAGACGCAAGAAAAGCAAAATAGTTGATTTTCCTTTCGTTTGAGAGCCATGCTGTTTTGGAAAGCAGGATAGCGCTGCTCTCTCCTATCTGCAACATCTGTAATAAAAGAAGCTGTTCCTATTTGGGGACAGCTTCTTTATTATATCTCCGGATAATCCCCTTCCTCAGCAACAAAACAACACTTATGTTTACAGCGGTATACTGAAATTGTAACAGTGGTGTTTTATTGACCTCACGTCATAAAGATGTTTGAGCGGAGAATCAGCCGGGGACGCACCCGCTTATCCGATAGGATTTATAAATAAATATTGTCTTACCCCATTTTAACAGTCAAAAAAATCCCCCTGAACACGAATGATGTTTCGCAGATTCAGGGGGATTTTATCTTTTAGTCCGGAATGTCGCCGACGCCGTTGAGAATCAATCTCGGGCGGTACGGGAATAGTTTCACTGTTTCGCGGGTGGAAACGCCGGACAGCACAAGGGCGGTATCCAAACCACTTTCGATGCCGGCAACGATGTCGGTATCCATACGGTCGCCAATCATGACCGCCTCGCGGGAGTGAACGCCCAGCATATTTAATCCGGTACGCATCATCAGCGGATTCGGTTTGCCGATGTAGTACGCTTCCTTTCCGGTTACCAGTTCAATCGGTTTTACAAACGCGCGGCAGGCAGGCATGATTCCCTGCTCGGTCGGACCGGTGAGGTCATAGTTTGTACCGATCAAACGCGCGCCGTTCTGCACATGCTGAACAGCTTTGCAGATGTTATCATAGTTATAGCTGGAGGATTCCCCGATGACAACATAGTCGGGAGCAGTATCGTCTAAGGTAATTCCTTTTTCATACAAAGCATTGTACAGTCCCGGTTCTCCGATGACAAAAACATGCGCGTTCGGACTTTGACGGGAGATAAATTCGGCTGTGGCAAGGGCGCTGGTATAAAAGTGGCGTTCGTCCACTTCCAAACCCATGCGGGCAAGTTTTTCCTGCAATTCTTTCGGTGTTTTGCCGCTGTTATTGGTCAAAAACAAAAACTGTTTGTTTTCCCGATACAGCCATTCGACAAATTCCTTAACACCGGGTAAAATTCTGTTTCCGTGGTAGATAACTCCATCCATATCGCAGATGAAGCCTTTTGCGCTGCGAAGCTGTTCCATAAGTAGCTTCTCCTTTCCTGATTCTCTTTCTTTTTCCCTTTTATTGTAACATGGGTTTTGGAGGAATGCAATTTCATAATCTGTGAAAAAGATAAGGATTTATGCAAGAACAGATGATTCTTTTTTGAGGAAAAGCAAAAGTTTCCGACGCAATTTCTTTTTAAATAATATCATCCAATCCGTAATCATTGTAAATCTTTCTATGGGGCGTCCGCTTTTTTATGCGGCGTACAGTTCTGTCTAATGCAAGTTTTTATTGAATTTCATCGCAAAACATGATATGATGAAAAAAATAGAAAAGGGGCGTTTTTTCGTTTATCTTCGCCGTATCGCCCCTACCCTTTACCCCCGAAAAGAAAGGAACTGTTACATGAAAAGAGTAGATAAAATCAATTATTATCTGGATATTGCCCAGACTGTTGCCGCAAGAGGAACCTGTCTGCGGCGTAATTTCGGCGCAATTATCGTAAAAAATGACGAGATTATCTCGACCGGCTATGTCGGCGCGCCCAGAGGCAGACAAAATTGCTGTGATTTAGGCTACTGCACCCGTGAAAAACTCCATGTTCCCCGCGGAGAACGCTATGAGTTGTGCCGCTCGGTTCATGCAGAGGCAAACGCAATCATCAGCGCGCCCCGCTCCGAAATGATTGGAAGCACTTTGTATCTGGTCGGTTTGGAGTACAAGGACGGCAGCTATGTAGAAAACGCCAATCCTTGCGCGATGTGCAAGCGTCTGATTATCAATGCGGGAATTGAAAAGGTGATTGTCCGCGACACCAAAGACACCTATCGTCTGATTGACGTTTATGAGGAGTGGGTTAATCAGGACGCTTCGATGGAGCAGATTGGATATTAACAGAAAGAGGGAGCGAATGAAAAATATTCGCTCCCTCTTTTTATTTCCCGGGAAATTTCCTAAAATGCTTTTTACTTTTCTGTTTTCTGTAAAAGAAACAACTCTCCATAATAAGGAATTTTCTCCGGCAGAGATAGGATTACTAATATTTTGATAAGTCAAACTCCGCATCTGATAAAATCCCAAACGATTATAGATCTGCTATTTTGGTAATTGATTGTACTCTTGCCCGATAGACAAGGGGAGATTCTATACTGTATTCTATTTCCAAGCTGTTTAGAAAAATTTCCGTTTCTATCAGGTCACTGCTTGCAAAAAGCTGCTCCATTGTTTCGGGAAGTCTTTCCGATAAAATTTTATCATTGATATTTCCCAAAGGAATTCGCACAGTGTCAGCAATCGCCTGATAATCGCTGCGGTTTCCCGATATATACAGCGGATATTTTATTCCCTGCTTACCGTTTGTCCCAACAACATCGTCCTCTAAATCACTGAAAGGAAAATCCTCCAATCGGTTTGGATAAGGATAGAAAATCAAATCGCCTTTCTTTTCTCCATACGCATAGGCGCTTTCCGGCTCAAAATCCTGCTCAACAAGTCGAAGAATTCCGGTTAACGGCAGATTCAATAAAAGCGCGTTTTGAGAAACCGGTTTAGAACTTTTGTACTCCCGATCTACAACGACCGAAGATTCCGCGCTAAACAATTCAAAGTTTTGAAAATTGCTTTCCGAGGAGTATCTCTGCCAACGAATATCGCTCTGTTCCAGTTTTTTCTCTTGGTACAATTTCGTTTTTTCAAACAATTCCGGCTGTGTGCGGTTGTCTGCAAACAGTCCTGTTGTTTTTCTTCCGTAAAATCCGGGAAGAGTCAAAGTAAAAGAAGAGGGGAGGGAAATTTCCTCCCCTGTAAAATCAGTAACAGTCAAAAGCGGTTGTTTTTCTTCTCTTACAGAATCACAGGCGGGCAACAAGCAAAGGAGAAGAAAAGTTCCTGCTATTTTTAACAAACTTTCTCGCTTCATCGTCATTCCCCCTCAAAAAAAGATTCCAAATCCGTCTTTTTAATCAGATACCTTTTATGCTTTGGTTCATTCTTTCCGTCCATACAATCTAAAATCAAAGTATCTGTCCCGTAAAACTTCATCCTTATTCTTTCACGCCCCAACTTATCGGTAAAGATAAGATAATACCTGATATCTGTTTCTATCGAAAAGGGAGAAGAACCGATTTCCTTATATTCTGATTCTTCAAAACAATAAAAAAAATGCTCCAACTCTCTTTCCGTTAAAATCCGTTCTTCAAAGACAACTATCCCTGTATTCTCGGTTGTTTTTCTAAATCTTACTGTACAAACTTCCTCGTAAAAATCCATCATCATATTTTTCATGATTTCTTTTCCTGATACTCTTTGATTGTTCCCGATAAAAGCCGTTACAATAATAACTGAAACAGCCAAAGCAATCAAATTTTTTTTAATTCTCTCCACCCCTTTCTAAATCTTATTTCCCTCGATTCTCTGCATTTGCGCTCGGTATTTATTTCCCGGGAAATGTTTTTTCTTTTTATATGATTATTTTCTATATCTTTTATCAGTTTCATCTTATCCGATTCTTTTACAAAAATCAATTCACTTTTTATACAAGAAAAACTCCGCTTTTTCGGCAGTTATTTCCCATTTCCCGACATTTCCCGGGAAATAGTTTCTGTCGCAAATACCGCCCCTTGACGAAAGGCAGAAGAACGGTGTATAGTGATAGAAAGAGAAATTTTTGTATCGGAGGGAAAGCTCATGTTCGTTACCTCAAAAATCCGTAAAATGCTGTGCGCTTTCTGCGCTGTCATTCTGTTCGTTCCCATCGTACAGCTGTCTGTAAGCGCGGCAGAGATTACCCAACTCGGACACCCCAAAAAGATGTTGTTGGGCGAACCGGTTGCGCTAAATCGCTTCTGCGATGAGAAAGGTTCACCCGTTTCCATTCAGCCAAAGGAAGGGCAGTACACCCTGCTGACCTACTGGGCAAGCTGGTGTCCCGACTGCGGGGAAGAATTTTCCTACTTACCAAAGCTCAAGGAGGTACTCAAAGAATACCCGAATGTCCAATGGTATCTGGTAAACCGCACCGACGGAGAGCGGGAAACATTACAAACCGCCGCTGCCTTTATCAAGAAAAAACAAATCGGCTTGCCGGTTGTCTACGATAAAGACCTTCGGTTTTCCGATTCGGTCG
>OHPX01000636.1_pt1 | contig 16717 bp, 14 predicted proteins | sample 1577801 | NCBI WGS metagenome assembly OHPX01 (sample SAMEA3879584, study PRJEB24766) | human gut metagenome | biome: human-associated habitat; feature: feces | place: USA | collected 1985/1987 | reverse complement strand
GTGCCATCAAGCCTATCGGGAGACACAAGGCAACTAGCAAGAAGTAAACAATCTTTTTCATATCATCTGGGTTTATGTAATTACTTAAACTTATTCACGTTACAAAGATAAGGAAGAGATTTATCGCCTTGGGGAGATTTTCCCCAAAGGATAGTAGGGATTTCCCTAAAATTGTGATTATCTTTGCACATTATTCACCAGCATTAGAAACAACTATGAAGTATTTTGAGTTCACTTTTCATACGAATCCGTCCACAGAGATTGTAAATGATGTATTAGCTGCCGTATTAGGCGAAACCGGTTTCGAGAGTTTTGTTGAAAATGAGAACGGATTAACCGCATATATCCAACAAACTTTATGTGACGAAACCTCCATAAAGAATGCAATCGCCGGATTTCCCCTATCCGATACGGAAATCACCTATACATATGCAGAAGCAGAAGACAAGGATTGGAACGAGGAATGGGAAAAGAATTTCTTTCAACCGATTATCATCGGTAACCGTTGTGTAATCCACAGCACATTTCATCAGGATATTCCTAAAGCAGAATACGATATCGTAATCAATCCGCAAATGGCTTTCGGCACAGGACATCACGAGACTACCAGCCTTATTATCGAAGAACTGTTGGATAGCGAGCTGAAAGATAAATCATTGCTGGATATGGGTTGTGGAACTTCTATTCTCGCCATCCTTGCACGAATGAAAGGCGCACATCCATGTACCGCTATCGACATAGACGAATGGTGTGTACGAAACTCTATCGAAAACATCGAATTGAACCACGTAGATAATATTGCCGTTTCTCAAGGAGATGCCTCTTCACTTTCCGGAAAAGGGCCGTTTGATGTGGTTATAGCTAATATTAACCGCAATATCCTACTGAATGACATGAGACAATATGTCACTTGTATGCATCCCGGAGCGGAACTATACATGAGCGGATTTTATGTGGATGACATCCCTGTTATCCGCGAAGAAGCGGAAAAGAACGGACTGACTTACATCCATCACAAAGAAAAGAATCGCTGGGCGGCAGTGAAATTCATTTATAAAGTTTAATACTATTACTCTGCCAACAGAAACAAAGAATACAGGGATAAAAATAGAGAGTGTCAAAACGCAGATTATTCATTATGACACCCTCATAATATATAATAGCTTATAAAAGGAGTTACGCAAACTCCTTTTTTACTTGTTCACACCAATCCTTGATTTTCTTTTTTGCCTGGTCCGACTGATTATCCAAGTCGATAACCAACCCACAACACTGATTGCCACGCAATGCTCTGGAACGCTCAAAAGTATATCCTTCCGAAGAAGTAAAGCCCACCAATGCCGCCCCGTCTTCTTCGAATACTTCTGCCAATAGCCCGATACCATCAGCAAAGTTTTCCGGATAGCGTACCTGATCTCCCAATCCAAAGATAGCGACCTTCTTTCCTTTCAAATCCATCGTTCTAAGCTCCGGCAACAGCTCGTCCCAATAAGTAGGCAACTCTCCGTCAAACCAAGTGGAGGCTCCGACAATAAAACAATCATAAGCAGCAAAATCGTTCTGCCAAGCCTGTTCTATCGGTACCACTTCTATATGACTTTCACCGAATTCTTTCTGTATTCTTTCCGCCACCCAACTCGTTTTTTCAGCTTTGGCAGCATAAAACAAACCTATCTTCTTCATAATCCATACTGTTTAATATTCTAATAACTTCCTGGCTGCTTCATAGATCTTAGCTTCATCCGGCAAAATCTCCTTTTCCAAAATAGGATTGAAACCGACGGGTGTAAAGGTAGAGCCGACACGTTGCACAGGTCCGTCCAAATAGCGAAACATCTCTCCAGCTATCATTGCGGCAAGCTCCGCCCCAAAGCCGGAGAAAACTTTATCTTCATGTACAACCAACGCCTTACTCGTCTTTTTCACCGATTCGAATATCGTTTCCTTGTCCAAAGGAACCAAAAAACGGATATCTATAACCTCTACTTTCCACCCCTTTTCTTTCTCCAACCGTTCCGCAGCATTCAGACAGAAATGCGTTGTATTTCCATACGTAATGATACTTAGATCTGTCCCTTCACGACGAATACGTGCCTTTCCGAAAGGAACTTCAAAATCTTCCGGTACGATTGCAGCAGCCTCAACGGAATTATACAATGCTTTCGGCTCAAGGAATAAAGTAAAGCCTTTGGAACGCATACTGGTACGGAGTAGCCCGGCTGCATCATCCGCAAAAGACGGACAGACAATACGTGCTCCGGGCAAAGTGGTCAAAGCGCCTTCTATGTTTTGAGAATGATAAAGTCCTACGCCAATATTCATGCGTACATTCCACATATTGTTCGACAGCAGGCCAAAAATAATCGGCAAACTCCGCTCCTTCTATCACAACATGAATCTTTGGATCAAAGCGGCTCATTCCATCAATAATAGCTATATCAAAGTTCATAATCGTATATTTTTAATAATAATACGATTATAACAAATAAGAGAAGAGATAAGTTGTTTGAAAAAGAAACAGCTGCTATTTTATTGTCAGCTTCTTGAGATCTTCCAATGTACCGTTGAAGACATTCAGATCCACCTCTTCTTCAATGCCGGGTACATTTCCCACATCCGTATGTTGCCAGAAATCCCATTTACCTTGATATTTCACAGAGTCCACATAATAGTGGGCAATCCAATAAGGATATGCGTTAAAGATAGAATCGTCCAGATAACGGGTTTTAAATTTATAAGAAGTATAAAGAATAGGTTTTACCCCATAATAAGCCTCCACACGGTCGAGCCAGCGCTTGATACCTTGCTGCAATTCTGTCTTATTCTTTCTTCCGGTCATTTCTACATCAAGCACAGGGGGCAAATCTCCGGTATCCAATTTTACCGTACGAATAAAAAAGTCGGCTTGCTTCAAAGCATCTGTACTCGGAATATAAAAATGATAAGCTCCACGTATAAATCCATGATTACGCGCATTGGCAAAGTTTGCCGAGAAAGTAGTGTCACCATGATCGCCTCCTTCTGTCGCCTTCATAAAGACAAAATGCAAAGGAGTCACTGTCTCCTTGTTTTGCCGAAGTTTCTGCCAGTCTATTTTTCCCTGATAATGAGAAACATCAATTCCATGAACATCGTAGCCGTCAGGAATACAAACTCCATATTCTTTTAATCCGTGGCAAGGCTTCCAACGATAAGCATAAGGGCGGATAAAGAAATAATAGAAAGCAACAGAGAAACAACCCACAATCAGTACTGCCAGAATATTACGCAACCAGACAGGCATACCATGGCTCGTCTTCATCTGCACCCTTTTCGGAGCACGGGAAGATTTAGAAGAAGTAGTTCCCTTTTTTCGAGTGGCGGAAGCAGTCTTTTTCTTTTGAACTGCAGCTATCGGATTATTACGTGACGACAAATGACTGAATGATTAAGGGTTAGTGAAAAACGATGAACGATAATCTGTCATACGACACCTACCGTCCATCGTTAATTAATTATTTACCGTTAATCGTTAACCGCTAACAGTTAAGATTATTTCTGTTGTTCCAACTGCAAAGTCTTTGTTGCCTGGTCGCAAACTTCCGTAGGACCAAAGTACTGAATCGGACCCGGATATACATAATCCGTTTCAATAGCCCAACGGTCACGTTGTGCGGCAAATGCTTTGAAAGGAGCACCATCCAGTTTTACCAATGCTTTCTGGATAACCGGTTTCATTTCACCGTGACGGCGTTCCATATTCATCATCATTGTGATAGGCACACCACCTGCAATCCATTCGGCAGCAGGAGCAGTGGTATTGCGTACAGAAGACATATAACCTGTCTTACCGTTAGCAATCAGCATAGAAGCTGTGTAACCCAAAGAATAGCAGTAATCCGCATCGAAGTTTGACGGAGCAGCGCAACGTCCTTCGTAACCGAAGAAGTGGTGCTGAGCAGCAAACTTACCTACATACTTGCCTTCTTCTTTCCAAGCCGCCAACTTCGTAGCTACCATTTCAGACAACAGTTTTTCTGTTTCGATCAATGATACCTGAACGTTTCCGTGAGGGTCACGGTCCAAAGTCAACTGACGGGCAACACCTTCCGGCAGACTTGCATAGATAGCAGAGTTCTCCGGAGAAAGTTTGCGGATGATATAATCACGCTGGTGAGACTTTTTAATCTGAGCGAATTCTTCTGCGTTAGCAGCCAGGAAGTCATTCAGCTCAGCAATCAGACGTTTCATAGCCGGAATGAACTCAACCAAACCTTCAGGAATCAATACTGTACCGAAGTTATGTCCCTGTGCAGCACGTTCTGCCACCACTTTAGCGATGTATGTTACCACATCATCCAAAGACATATCCTTAGCTTCAACTTCTTCTGAAATGATACATACGTTCGGTTGTACCTGCAAAGCGCATTCCAGTGCAATGTGAGAAGCCGAACGACCCATCAATTTGATGAAGTGCCAGTATTTACGTGCAGAGTTACAGTCACGTTGGATGTTACCGATTACTTCTGCATAAGTCTTACAAGCTGTATCGAAACCGAAAGAAGTTTCAATCATATCGTTCTTCAAGTCACCGTCAATCGTCTTCGGGCAACCGATCACCTGTACACCGTACTTCTTGGCAGCATAGTATTCAGCCAACACACAAGCGTTTGTATTAGAGTCATCACCACCGATGATAACCAGTGCTTTGATGCCCAATTCCTTGATGATCTCAAATCCCTTTTCAAACTGAGCTTCAGTTTCCAGCTTCGTACGTCCCGAACCGATGATATCGAAACCACCTGTGTTACGGTATTCGTCGATAATATCAGCAGTCAGTTCCATATAGTTGTGATCTACCAGACCACCAGGACCCAGGATAAAACCATATAATTTGTTTTCCGGGTTCAATTTCTTGATACCGTCGAACAAACCGGAGATTACATTGTGTCCGCCCGGAGCCTGACCACCGGAAAGAATTACACCTACGTTCATAGCGGGAAGAGCAACAGCTTCACCAGCTTCGAATGTAATCAACGGCATTCCATACGTGTTCGGGAATAATGCTTTGATAGCTTCCTGATCGGCTACAGATTGAGTAGCAGCACCTGCTACGGCCTTAACAGCTCCTGATGCCAATGCTTTCGGAAGTTTGGGCTGATAAGCAGCCCTTGCGATTTGCAATGCACTTTTAGTCATTTTCTTTAATTTTTTTATTTAAAGGTGTTAGTAAGTTTCTTGTCAAACTTGAAAAGCGTTGCAAATTTCGCACTTTTTTCCGAATTATGAAAATTCTTCTGTTGTTGTTTTTAAGACAAAAGGAAGAAGAAAGAAAAATTAAGGCTACCTCCCGGTGTAGGAGATAGCCTTTACGTTTTCTTCAATGAGTGAATCGATATGATAATTCTAGGGATTTTGTTCCCAGCCTCCACCAAGAGCCTTATAAAGTTGGACTACCGCGATTAACTCATCACGGATAGCATTACTCAACCCAATCTGTGCATCAAAATATCCACGTTGGGCATCCAATACGTCCAGATAATTAATAACCCCATTGATGTATTGCAGTTGTGCCAGGTCCATGTAGCTCTTGGCCGAACGTTCCAAATTGGCACGAAGTTCATACACTTCTTTGATTTTGTTGAAATTGACAATTGCATTACGTGTTTCCTTGAAAGCTTCCAGTACGGCTTTTTCATAACTATGTACTTCAGCCTCATAAGCTGCCTTTTTTGCTTTCAATGCCGCACGGTTCTTTCCCCAGCCAAAAATCGGAGTCAGCAAAGCTCCTTCCATTACTGCATAGGGAGATTTCAAAAGTTCCGACAAAGAAGTACTTTCACTACCGAAACCACCTGTCAGGGCAAGACGCGGGAACATATTTGTATAAGCCACTCCCACTTTCGCATTGGCAGCAATCAATTTCTGCTCTGCCTGACGGATGTCGGGACGACGTTCCAATAATGTAGACGGCAATCCAACAGGAAGCGTTTCCGGAGAATTGAATTCCTGAAGCAAACGGGAACGGGCAATCTTATTAGGATATTCACCCGCAAGATAAGCAATATCGTTTTCTTTCAGGGAGATTTTACGTTCGAGGTCAGGAACCAAAGTTGCCGTACGCGCCAATTCCACCTGTGCCTGTCGATAGGAAGTCTCGGAAGTCAATCCGCCGGCAAACCGGATACGTGCCAAACGTACTCCTTCTTCACGGGCTTTCAATGTTTGCTTTACAATGTCCAGTTCTGTATCTAAAGCAACCAGTTCATAGTAAGCCTGTGCCACTTCAGCAACAATCGTCATCCGCAATGCGCGTTGCGCCTCGATAGATTGCAGATACTCGGCAATACTGGCCGAACGTGCCCAACGCAGATTTCCCCAAAGGTCGAGTTCCCATGAAACAAGAAACTGAGCTTCAAAAGTATCCGACTTCCTGAAGGCATCTCCTCCATGATTTTCAAGCTCGCGCTCGACAGTCACTTCACCTTTAATATCCGGAAGCAAGGCAGCAGTGGAGATACGTTTCTGAGCTGCCATTTCCTTGATGCGAGCAGCCGCTATCAACATATCTTTATTATGTTCCAAAGCACGGTCTATAAGGTTCCGAAGTGTAGAATCCGTGTATATTTCTTCCCAGTCCTGATCTCCAAAGCTAACCGTATCTTGATGTTGAGCCAGACTATCGGGTAAATGAAGCTCAGGACGGACGTAGCTCTTGCCTACTTTGCAGGAAGTCAGTATTCCTGCAAACAGTAGTATAGCAATATATAGTTTATTCAGTTTCATTATTTCTTATGTTTTAAGATTTTCGACTTTGTTTTATACACCATCACAAAGAAGAACGGCACAAGAATGATACCGAATACAATGGCAAATATCATTCCGAAAAATACACCTGTACCGATTGCCTGCCGGCTTGCCGACCCCGGACCGCTTGCCAATACCATCGGAAGCATACCGAGTACGAATGCGAGAGAAGTCATCAGAATCGGACGGAAACGCAATTTGGCTGCGTAGATAGCCGACTGCACCAGGTCTTCACCTTTATCTACTTGTACTTTTGCGAACTCTACAATCAAAATCGCGTTCTTGGCAGCAAGTCCCACCAGCATTACCAGACCAATCTGGAAATATACATCATTCTCCAATCCGCAAATCCATACTCCCAGGTAAGCTCCCAAAGCAGCAACAGGCAAAGAAAGTAATACTGCAATAGGCACCGTCCAACTCTCATACTGAGCAGCAAGGAAGAGGAATACAAACAAAAACACCAATGCCATCACCATACCGGTCTGACCGCCCGCCTGTTTCTCCTGATAAGAGAGTCCGCTCCATTCCAAACCGATATTATCGGGAAGATGGTCACGGGCAATCTGCTCCATGATCTCCATTGCCTGTCCGGAACTATATCCTTGCGCAGCTGCTCCACGAATAACGGCCGTAGTAAACATATTGAAACGTTTAATACTTCCCGGTCCTGTGGTATAGGAGGCATTTCCTAAAGAAGTCAATGGTACCATCGCTCCATTGGAGGCTTTCACGAAGAACAGATTGATGTTGTCTTTGTGTTCCCGGTAAGGAGCTTCCGCCTGAATGTAAACCTTATATATACGGTTGAACATATTAAAGTCATTCACATACACCGAACCGGTATAAGCCTTCATGGTAGAGAACACATCAGCCAGTGGCACACCCAGCATCTTTACTTTGTCACGGTCTACATCGAAATAGAGTTGCGGTATTTCCGATTGCAAGGAAGATGACAGTCCTGCTAATTCTTTGCGTTTGGATGCGTAGTACATTAATGTATCTGCCGCGTCTACCAAATTATCGAAAGTGGCTTCTCCACGGGCTTCCAATTGCATTTCAAAACCTCCCGAGCTACCCAGTCCCGGAATAACCGGAGGAGTGGACAGATAGACTTTACATTCTGGATATTCCCTCAAATGTTTTTCCACCGTATCCATAATCTTTTCAATAGTAGTGCTCTTCCGCTCTTCCCAAGGTTTCAGGATCACCGTCAGTTCAGCACGTCCCTGGTTACTTCCAACACGCGGACTACTTCCCGTTACGTTCTGTATATATTCAATATATGGATTCTTTTCCAAATAAGCAATGGCACGTTCTGTTACGATACGGGTACGTTCCAAAGTAGCTCCCTCCGGCAGTTCCAATTCAATCTTGAAATATCCTTGGTCTTCCACAGGCAAAAAACTGGTCGGAATAATACGGTGAATCAGCATAATAGCGATCAATACCATACCAAAAGCACTCAAAACCCGGCGAGGATGCTTGATGGTGCGAGTTACGGCAGCCACATATTTATTGCTACCGATGCCCAGCCATTCATTAATCTTCCAGAAAACGATATTCTTTTTCTTTCCGTTATCCGGCTTCAGAATCAATGAACACATCACCGGGCTCAATGTCAGAGCCACTACCGTAGAAATAAGTACGGACACCACAATCGTCACCGTAAACTGGCGATACAACTGCCCTGTAATCCCACTTAAAAAACTAACCGGAACGAACACTGCCGCCAATACCAGTGATGTGGCAATCAAAGCACTAGCAAGTCCGTTCATCGCTTTCTTCGTTGCTTCGTATGGGCTTAGATGTTCCGTTTCCATGATATGCTCTACGCCTTCCACCACCACAATCGCATCATCCACCACAATACCGATGGCAAGAATCAATCCGAGTAATGTCAGTATATTCAGCGAGAAACCGAAAATCAACATGAATCCGAAAGTACCGATCAATGAAATAGGCACCGCTACTACCGGAATCAACGTTGCACGCCAGCTCTGCAAGGATAGATAAACCACCAATACAACTAATACCAACGCTTCAAACAACGTCTTATATACTTCATGAATAGATTCGGAAATATAAGTCGTCATATCGAACGGAATCTCATAGCTCAATCCTTCCGGAAAATTCTTGCTAATCTCATCCATAGCCTCTTTGACCCTCTCGGCTACTTCCATCGCATTTGCTCCCGGCAACATATAAATGCCAAGCACAGCGGCATTCTCGCCGTTGATACCACTTTCCGTGTTATAGGAAGAAGCCTCCAACGATACACGCGCCACATCTTTCAACCTGATAATAGATCCGTTGGCATTGGCACGCACTACAATATCTTCAAACTGCCCTACGGTAGACAAACGTCCTTGAGTCGTAATAGGAATGGTAATATCCAGTCCCTGCACCGGTTGTTGTCCCAATACACCGGCCGCTGATTCACGGTTCTGATCCTTCAATGCATTCTGTAAATCCTGTACGGTCAGCCCAAAGTTTGCCAACTTATCGGGTTGCGCCCATATCTGCATCGCATAATAGCGGCTACCTATATTAGATACACGTCCAACCCCAGGAATACGGCGAATTACATCGAGCACGTTGATAGTAGCAAAGTTACTCAAATAAATTTCGTCGAACTTCGGATCAGTAGAAGTCAAACAAAGCGTCATCAACTGACTGGGAGCCTGTTTTTCTACTGAAATACCATTCTGAATGACTTCCGCCGGCAAACGGGATTCCGCTAATTTCACACGGTTTTGAATCTCAACGGCTGCCAAATCCGGATCAGCAGATACATCAAAAGTGACCGTTGCCGAAAAACCTCCGGAATTAGAACTGTTCGACTCCATATAAAGCATTCCCGGCGTACCATTGATCTCCTGCTCAATCGGAGTAGCTACTGCCTGAGATACGGTAAGCGCACTCGCACCCGGATAAGAAGCACTGATCTTCACCACCGGAGGAGTGATCTGCGGATATTGATCAACCGGAAGCATTGTCAGACCGATAATACCGACAATCACAATCACGATAGAGATTACAGCCGAAAAAACCGGCCTATCTATAAAAAACGTAACTTTCATCGCCTATTCTCCTTTTGTGTTATCCTTCGTTTCCATCTCCTGCTGACTTACCCGCACTTTCATTCCCGGCGTCAACTTATGGAAACCTTCCACTACAACAATTTCTCCTGTTGCCAGTCCTCTTTCCACCACTACATTATTCCCTACTTCCGGTCCTAATTCAATAAAACGTTTCTCTACCGTATTATCCTTACGCATGGTATAAATATATGCTCCTCCTTTTTCAATGGTAACCGCTTTCATCGGAACAACGAGTGCACCTTCACGAACATCCAGCAACAACTTTACCTTTGTAAATTGTCCCGGCAACAATACTTGTTTCGGATTCGGCATTTCTGCACGTACAGAGAAAGTTCCGGTTTGAGGATCGACTTGCGGTTCGGCAAAATCCACATATCCTTTAAATGGATAGACGGTATTATCCGCCAATGTAATGGTAATATTCGGCTGCCAGGAACGGGTGGAATCCTGCTGTCCCAAATTAATGTTTCTTTCTTTACTCTTCAAATAATCGAGTGCTGTCATACTGAAATCCACCAACACTGTATCACTCTTCACAATGGTAGCAAGCAATGATTTTCCTCCGGGACCGACTAATGTACCCAAGTCCACATTTCTTTCACTAATGTGTCCCGATAAAGGCGAACGAACAATGGTATAACCCAATTCCAGTTCAGCCTGTGCCAAATCCGCCTCGCTCATGGCTACCGTTGCCTCGGCACTTTCATAAGCGGCTTCCGCATTATCCAAGTCCAACTGGCTCGCAGCGTTCTGTTCAAACAACGGACGGATACGTTTTAAATCACGTTCCGCTTTCAAAGCCTGCGCTTCGTCTTTTTTCAATTGCGCTCTGGCTTTATCTGCTTTGGCACGATACTGGTCCTGGTTGATTACAAACAAAACCTGATTCTTATTGACATATGTCCCTTCGGCAAAAAGCATATTTTCCAGATACCCTTCTACACGGGCACGGACTTCTACAAATTGCTGGGCACGGACACGTCCTACATATTCACCATAGATTTCCACGTCATCCTGTATCACCGGTTCCACAGCTACCACCGGAAGATCCGGTGCAGGTGCCGGTCGGTGGGTAACAAACCAATAAATTGCTACCAACACCACTACAGCTATTGCGGCAATCACTGCCTGCCTTTTCGTTATTCTGATTTCTCTCTTCTTAAAAAACGATTTCATAAGCTCTCTGTTTATGTTAATGTTAAAAACCCTATAAATAAAAAAACACAACTGGCGTGCCAAAGTTCGATGGTTGTACCTTTATTATTCATAGCCAACGCATTAAATGACTTAACAAGAATAATGAAGAGTGTAGAATCTGCTCTACAAGTGTGGAATAATTCCACAAAAAAAGTCCGAACAAACTGTCCGGACTCCTTTTTTACTTAACTGAACCTTTCTATTCTTCATCATCATCCAATGACTCCGTATATTCCAGTTCACCTTGAACCACGAACAGGATTTCTTCCGGATCATAGTCACCCATCTCGTCTTTGTGGGCTTCCTTGATGATGTAATCCACGATTTGCCCCAGATCCACTTCGACACATCCTTCTTCATCCGGCTCTACATCCAGAATGCCGCTTTCAGAATAATACTCGTCAATCAAATCGAGGAAATAATAGAATTCGTCGTCAGAGAACTTCTCTTTTAACTCCTGCGGCAAATAATTCTTGATGTATTCGATGGTTTTTTCGTCATCGAGATCATCCTTTAAGAAATCGTCTTCCAGTCCCATAATAGTTAGTTTTTTAAGGGTTAATACCTTATTTATATTATGCTCTTTAAAGGAGCATTTTTTTTATCTTATCATCAAAAGCTGATTTGGAAGCAGAACCTACTTGTTTGTCAACCAACTCACCGTTTTTGAAGAATAGTACAGTAGGGATGTTACGAATACCGTATTCAGCAGCTACATCGCCATTTTCGTCTACATCGCACTTGCCGATAAGAACCTGTCCTTCGTACATTTCTGCCAATTCTTCAATGATAGGACCTACCATTTTACAAGGACCACACCACGGGGCCCAAAAGTCAATTACTACAGGTTTACCCTCTGCAAGGATCTCCTTATAGTTGCTGTCTGTAATTTCTAAAGCCATTGCGTTATTGATTAATTATTTAATGTTTAATGATTACTGTCAAAATCTTTATGGAAGCAAAGATACTAATTTATCCGGAATTCCAGTTCCGGACGATCATTTAAATAAGAGATTAACTCACGTCCTACGGAAAGTTTCACCGGACGGGAAATCATATCTACCACTGTCTTACTATCAGGATCACTCACTTTGAAATAAAGTTCCGTCGTTCCGGGATTCCCTTTCATTAGCGCCGCAAGCTCTGTAACCAAAGCCTGGTTCAGCACGGAAAGCGGTATCAGAATGGTGATTTTGGAAATCAACTTCTCCTTTACATCCGGCAACAATTCCATAGAGGTAATTTTTACTTCCAATTCATCCTGCCGCCACTGTTTTGGCTGGCAACGCGCTTTTATAAAGAGGAAAGTACGTTCACCCAGATACCCCTGGTAGGTCACCCAATCATTACCAAAGAAAGGAAGTTCCGCCGAACCGGAATAGTCTTCAATCTTGGCTATGCCGTAAGGATTACCATTCTTACTGATGCCCCTGCGTACAGAAGTTACAATTCCTCCCATCGTTATTTCACGTCCGGCAAGTGCCGCTTTGTCTTCCAGTTCAGCCATACGCGTATTGCAAACATGTTGCAACACAACCGAATATTCATCCAGCGGATGAGCGGAAAGATAGATACCCACTAGATCACGTTCCCTGTTCAGACGATCCAGATCACTCCAGCGTTCAGCTTCAGGAATTTCGGGAGTAGCTATGTCAACTACATTCTCACCACCGAACAAGGAATTGGCGGCAGCTGCCTGATCTGCCTGATAACGGTTACCATATCGTACCAAAGTTTCCATGAAAACTTCATTCTTAGAGTTCACGGCAAAATATTGCTCGCGTTTCAATTCCGGGAACTCATCGAAACCTCCTGCCAAAGCCAGACATTCCAGATTCTTCTTATTACAAGCTGTCAGATTGACGCGTTGCACAAAGTCGAATATACCTTTGAAAGGACCATTCTTCTCACGTTCTTCCATGATATTCAGCACGGCACCTTCGCCTACACCTTTCACTGCACCAAGACCAAAACGAATATTTCCTTCCGGGTTAACAGTGAACTTCAGATTACTCTCATTCACATCCGGACCAAGAACTTTGATACCCATAGCCTTACATTCGTCCATCAGCTTAGTGATATCGGTAATGTTCGACAAACTTCGACTCATTACGGCTGCCATATACTCGGCAGGGTAATTAGCTTTCAGATAGGCCGTCTGATAAGCTACCCATGAATAGCAAGTAGCATGAGACTTGTTAAAAGCATAGGATGCAAACTTTTCCCAGTCTCCCCAAATCTTTTCAAGTACTTTCGGATCATGCCCATTCTTACGTCCGCCTTCAACGAACTTAGGTTTCATGTGATCCAGTTTGTCACGTAGCTTTTTACCCATCGCTTTACGCAAGGCATCGGACTCACCACGAGTGAAGTCAGCCAACAGACGGGACAAAAGCATCACCTGTTCCTGATATACCGTAATACCATACGTATCCTTCAGGTATTTCTCCATGACAGGAATATCGTACTCAATCGGTTTCCGCCCATGCTTACGGTCGATAAAATCCGGGATGTAATCCATAGGTCCCGGACGATAGAGAGCATTCATTGCAATCAAGTCTTCAAAAGTAGAAGGTTGCAACTCACGCAGATATTTCTGCATACCGGCAGACTCAAACTGGAATGTACCAATCGTACGCCCATCACTATATAGTTTATAAGTAGCAGGATCGTCAATAGGCACTTTATCTATATTCAACTCCAGCTTGCGGTGCAGGCGAATGTTCTCTACAGCTTCCTTGATGATTGACAATGTTTTCAATCCCAGAAAGTCCATCTTAATCAAGCCTGTATCTTCAATTACCGAACCTTCATATTGAGTAACGAGCATCTTTTCACCCGTTTCTTTATCATCAGCCGTACTAACAGGCACCCAGTCGGTAATGTCGTCACGACAAATAATCGTACCACAGGCATGCACACCCGTACCACGTACGTTACCTTCCAACATTTTAGCATATTTCAGCGTATCACGCACCAAAGGATCGGGAGAAGCCTCAGCCGCCTGCAATTCAGGAACATAATCAATAGCATTCCGCAGGTTCAGCTTTTTATCAGGTATCTTATCGGGAACCAATTTGGCCAAACGGTCAGATTCCGACAGAGGAAGTTTCTGCACACGGGCCACGTCCTTGATAGCAAGTTTGGTAGCCATCGTACCATATGTGATAATATGCGCCACTTTTTCCTGACCGTACTTTTGCGTCACCCAGCGAAGCACTTCACCACGTCCGTCATCATCAAAGTCGATATCGATATCAGGCAAGGAGATACGGTCGGGATTCAAGAAACGCTCAAACAGCAAGTCATATTTAATGGGGTCGATTTTTGTAATCTGCAAGCAATACGCTACTGCCGAACCGGCTGCCGACCCACGTCCCGGACCTACCGAGACACCCATATTACGCCCGGCAGCAATGAAGTCCTGTACAATAAGGAAGTACCCTGGGAAACCCATCGTCTTCATAATGTAAAGTTCAAACTTCAATCGTTCCATTACTTCTTCGGACAGAGGATCACCATAGAATATTTTAGCACCGTCAAAAGTAAGTTTGGCAAGGTAGTCCGCTTCTAATTTTATACGATATAACTTTTCATATCCACCCAAGCGTTTGATTTTAGCCTTGGCAGCCTCTTCACTTAATACTACATTACCATTTTCGTCCTGAGTGAACTCATCAAACAAATCCTTCTCAGTATATTTTTGCCGATACCCTTCTTCTGTTCCGAAATCTTCAGGAATAGCAAAAGTCGGCATGATAGGCGCATGATCGATTGAATAATATTCTACTTTATTTAGGATTTCCAGCGTATTAGACAAAGCCTCGGGAATGTCTGCAAATAATTCATTCATTTCAGCTTTTGTCTTCATCCACTCTTGTTTGGTATAAAGCATGCGTTTAGGGTCATCCAGATCTTTACCCGTACTCAGACAAATCAAACGATCGTGTGCCTCAGCATGTTCCTCGTTTACAAAGTGAACGTCGTTGGAGCAAATAAGTTTGATATTGTATTTCTTGGCAAACTCTATCAGCTTGGCATTCGCCCTCTGCTGTAGCGGATAAGCTTCGTGATTGGCACGGGGCACGGTTGCCTTATGGCGTTGCAACTCCAGATAATAATCTTCACCAAAAAGATTTTTGTACCAACGCACGGCTTCTTCTGCATCTTCCAATTGGTCGTTAAGTATCTTTTTAGGCACCTCACCACCAATACAAGCTGAACAAACGATCAATCCTTCATGATACTTTTCCAGTTCGTTACGGTCTGTACGCGGACGCATATAATATCCTTCTGTCCAGGCTCTGGATACCAGTTTTATCAGATTATGATATCCTTTCTCATTCTTAGCCAACACAATCAAGTGCCAACCGCTCTGGTCGGGTTTACCTTCTTTCTTATCCATGGTGCGGCGTGCTACATACATCTCTTGAACAACTTATTTTCCGCTTCCGCAAGCTTCGCACGACAATCAGCAAGTTCCGCGTCTTTGTCTTCGCAAGCTATCTCACCACTTTCAATACCGGCTATCCGCTTTTTGAGATCTTTAATCTCTCCCTTCGGCCCACCATTCTTCTTGTTAACGTAATTTGTGAACTCTTTAATGCCGAACATATTACCGTGGTCAGTCACGGCTATCCCCTTCATTCCATCCTTCATAGCCTTGTCCACCAACGCGCTTACGCTGGCCTGACCATCGAGGAGGGAGTACTGGGTATGAACGTGCAAATGAACAAAATCCTGCATAAATATCTCCTTTCAATTGAGAGCATAAAAGTACAACGTATATAAGACCTAACAAAAATATTTCCCTAAAAGTTATCAACATCTGCATTTCTCGCCCCAAATGCTTGTTAGATTTTCAAAATAAGCCTATTTTTGCAGATAATTTCTATCTAAATTAGCAAATACGATATACATGGGTCGATTAAAAAGATTAAAAAAGATACGCATACACCGTGAAGGAACACATACATTGGCAGGCAGCCTGGTTCTGATTCTGGCTGTCAACACTGCCCTTTACTTCGGATTGGAATGCAAAGTTCCTTTTTACGTAGTAGCGGTCATCAGCCTCATAGTATATGGCATACTCGTGAACTTCTTCCGCTGCCCCATCCGTTTGTTCGGACAAGAAACGGAGAAAGTCGTGGTAGCTCCTGCCGACGGTAAAATCGTAGTGGTGGAAGAAGTGGAGGAAAACGAATACTTCCACGACCGCCGTATCATGGTATCTATATTCATGAGTCTGGTTAATGTACACGCCAACTGGTATCCGGTAGATGGTACGGTAAAGAAGGTATGGCACAAAAACGGGAAGTTCATGAAAGCCTGGCTGCCCAAAGCCAGCACCGACAACGAGCGTTCCACCGTAGTAATAGAAACTCCGGAAGGCGTGGAGATTATGGCACGACAGATAGCCGGAGCCATGGCGCGCCGCATCGTGACCTATGCCGAACCGGGCGAGGAATGCTATATTGACGAACATATGGGTTTCATCAAATTCGGATCCCGCGTGGATGTCTTTCTACCGTTGGGCACCGAAGTATTCGTTAAACTAGGACAACTGACTACCGGCAATCAGACTGTGATAGCCAAACTTAAATAATAAAAGAACAACAATGGCAAACTGC
>OHPX01000629.1_pt1 | contig 16845 bp, 14 predicted proteins | sample 1577801 | NCBI WGS metagenome assembly OHPX01 (sample SAMEA3879584, study PRJEB24766) | human gut metagenome | biome: human-associated habitat; feature: feces | place: USA | collected 1985/1987 | reverse complement strand
ATAAAGCCCTAAAATTGTGAAAAAATAAAATAGCAAAATTTTTTGATGAAACAAAGTGAAGTTTGGAAAGATAAATTTGTAAAGTTTGTCTAAAAAACTTATAATAATATATAATAATGGAGAAATAGAAATATTTATTGAAAGGAAGTTTGATTTATGCGCGAAATAGACAAAACCTTACCTAAAGATCAGAGAATATTGCTGGCAGCAGAGGAAGTTTTCAGCCGCCGCGGCTATGTGCAGGCGACTTTAGACGAGATCATTGCGCTTGCGGATACAGGTATTTCGGCAATAAGGATAACTTATTTTATACGCTTGTCGCCAGTAAGATAGAGCCTTTCCTGCAATGCCTGCAGGAGGTGGTTGCTTCAGGTAAAAGCACCAGCGAAAAAATCAGAAGCTATATGCTGGCGCTGCTGCCGTTTCTGCGGGATAATAAGGATCTGTATCGGATTTTATGGTATGAGGTGAGCGGCAATCAGCGCGGCTTTCATCCGGTATTTTTAAACGATGGTTCCTGGGAAATGAGTTCTTTGTACGGTGATACTCTGTCTGAAGATGAATATAACCGTATCCTGCGGTACCGCAATCTGATCAGGGAGCAGGTCTTATGTCTGGTGACGATCATCAGCGAAGGCATGGAGACTGGCTTTATGAAGCAGGGGCAGCCTACGATCACGGCTCACCATTTATTCGGCGGGGTAACGATGTCGGTGCTGCACTATGTGGGTCAGCCTGAATTTACTGATGCTGAACTGGCGGATCTGATCGTCGACAGGTTTTTGTACGGGCATGCTGTAAGATAACCTTGGCTTTGGCCGCGGAAGGGTGAGAAAGCTTGGAAAAGAAGCTTTTATTAGAACAATTCAACAAAGATTTTGCCGCGATGCAGCGTGGTATGATGATGCAGTTTGATAAGCTGCCGCTGCCAGTATATGTATTGAGGGTAGAGGCCGATGCAAGCGGACTGCCTCAGGATTTTATCTTTGTTTATGCCAACAGCGCCTGTGCCTCTTTTTTGGGTATCGACGGTAAAAATTATCTTTTGGGAATGTCTTTTAGTGATATTTGGGGCGATAACGGCGCGAAATGGCTGAATATCTATACGAAAACAGCGTTGGAAGGTCTGACCCAAAATATCGAGGATTATAACGAAAATTTAAAAAAATATCTGTCGGTCGACTGCTATCAGCCGATGTACGGCTACTGCGGCTGTTTTATGCGCGACGTTACCCAGCGCCGGGATATGGAACGGCAGCTGTACGAGGAAAAAGAACGTTACCGGGTCGCGATGGAATCCAGTATAGATCTGCTGTTTGAATATGATATCAGATTACAGGTGATGCATTCCTGGAGCAATATAGCTTCTGAAAATTCTCAGGAAAAAACACGGCGCAGTTATATCCCGGATTATCTTTCCGTGGTCATAAAAGAAAATCTTGTCGATCCATCGGATCGGGAGGCTTGGCTGGGACTGTTGCGCGGTGAACGCAGCGAAGAAGCCCTGGAAATCAGGATGCGCCGTTATATTGACGAACAGATAGATAACAAGTGGTATTTAGTGCAGGCAACGACTGTTTATGAACAGGGACTGCCGGTACGCGTTGTGGGTACGATGCGCGATATCGACGCCTGGAAACGGATGCAGCAGGAAAAGCAGCTGGTCGAAAGCCTTAATTATGAGATCAATCACGTGCTGGGCGATATTTATTATGCCGTAGTGCATTTTGATCTGGACGCAGGTACTTATCATTTTGTTGAGCTGACCGGGCAAAAATGCGTGGACTATCCGTATAACGGCACTTGTGAGGAATTTCTGGCCTATACCAGAGATGTAGTACCGCGCGAGGACTGGCATAAATTCAGGCAGCGTTTTAATTTACGGGAGATGCGCCGGGTTTTGACTAAAACCGGTGATAAGCTGGAAATGGAGCTGCGTCGCAAAAACGGCGGGGTCTATAAATGGATCAGTCTGATGGTTTCATATCTGCCGGATTACAGCGGTTCGAAAAAACAACAGGCGGTCCTGGTGGCGCGTTTTATTGATGATGAGCGCCGCCGTGAGATGGAACAGCAGCAGGAATTGAAGGAAGCTTTGGTGGCGGCGCATACTGCTAATGAGGCGAAAAGCGCTTTTTTGTCGCAGATGAGCCATGATATCCGTACGCCCATGAATGCGATCATCGGAATGACGACTATCGCCAGGCAGAATATTGAGAATAAAGTCAAAACGCTGGACTGTCTTAATAAAATTGGCAGCAGCTCCGCCCATTTGCTGGAGCTGATCAACAGTATTTTAAGTATGTCGAAGATCGAAAGCGGTAAAGTTATTTTAACAGATGATGAGCTGAGCCTGCCGCAGCTGCTGGAGGATGTACTAAATATCATCCGCCCGATGGCCGGTAAAAAAATGCAAAATCTGCGGCTGGAGCTTGAAGAACTGAAACATACGGAGGTTCTGACCGACAGTACGCATCTCAAGCAGATTTTGCTTAATGTTTTAGGTAATGCGGTCAAATATACTCCGGAAGGTGGAGAAATCGTTTTGGGGCTGCAGGAGCTTTCCGCAGTGATCCCGCAGCGTTCGCAGTATGTTTTTACTGTCAGCGATAACGGTCCGGGGCTGTCGGAAGAACTGCTGCCGAAAATTTTTGATATGTTTGAACGCGGTGAAGACAGCCGTACAAGTAAAATCGAGGGGACGGGACTGGGGCTGGCAATCTGCAAGAACCTGACAAATTTGATGGCCGGCACTATCGAAGCCGCCAACAGGCCGGAAGGCGGCGCAAAGTTTACCTTAACGCTGCCGCTGCGCTGGCTGGGCGATGATGCAGTAAAACCGCTGCCGGCAGTAAAGCCTGCGGGCAGGAGCGATTTTTCGGGACATCGGGTACTGATAGTTGAAGATAATGACCTGAATATGGAGATCGCTCTGGAGTTTCTGCAAAGCCTGGGGTTAGTCTGCGAGGGTGCTGAAAATGGCCGGCGGGCAGTGGAAATGTTTAATGCATCTGCGCCCGGTCATTATGAAATGATATTGATGGATGTGCGGATGCCTGTTATGAACGGTTATGAAGCAACCAGGGAGATTCGCAGGCTGGCGCGTGAAGATGCGCGGCAGATACCAATTGTGGCAATGACGGCTGACGCATTTTCTTCAGATATCAAGATGGCGCTCAATGCCGGGATGAACGAGCATCTGAGCAAGCCGGTCAGTATCGAACGGCTGCAGGAAGTACTGGGACAATGGCTGTAACGGCAGGAGAAGCGGTACTGATGTTCTTATTAAAGTAAAACACCCAACGCATAGCGTTGGGTGTTTTTTTGTCAGGTGATCCTGCCTTCCTGCATATATAGCTGGCGGTCGCACATATAATTGATTACGGCTTTGTCATGGGAGATAAAGAGGAACGCCATCTGTTCCTGCCGGCGAATATTTTTTAAAAGCTGTAGGATCTGTGCCTGGACGGAGATATCCAGCATTGATGTCGGCTCGTCCAGGATAAGCAGTTTCGGTTTAAGCAAAAGCGCACGGGCGATACTCAGGCGCTGTACTTCGCCGCCGCTGACCTGATGCGGATAACGGTCCAGCAGGGCAGGTGACAGTTTGACTGTGGCCAGTGCGGCTTCGATAATCTCGCTGCTGTCAGGCAGATCAAAGATATGCAGCGGTTCACGCAGGCTGGCGCCTAATTTCAGCAGCGGATCAAAAAAGCTTTCAGGACGCTGCGATATGAACTGTACTTGCTGGCGAAAGGGTTTCAGCTGTTTCTGAGACAGCTGAGTCACGTCCTGCGTCTGAAAGATGATACGGCCGCTGTCTGTCGGCAGAAGCCGCAGCAATACACGTGCCAGAGTACTTTTGCCGCAGCCGCTGGGTCCCATCAGACCGACTGCTTCTCCGGCAGCGATCTGCAGACTGCAGCTTTGTAAAACATCGTATTGCCTGCCGCTGCTGCGGTCCCAATATTTTTTAGAAACTTCGACAGCTTCAAGCATAGAGGAAGCACCTCACTTTCGCGGTGCCGCTGTCATAGACAGGAGGGACTTCCTGCAGACAGCGTTTTTGACAGCTGGGGCAGCGCGGCGCAAACCGACAGCCGGGCAAATGATCCTGCGGTAATGGCGGCAGGCCAGGCAGCGGCTGAAAGCCGTTTTCCGGCAGTGCTGCCAAGAAAGCCTGGGTATATGGATGGCGTGGGCCGGTAAGGACTTGGGGACCGTATTCGACGATCTGGCCGGCATACATAACGGCGATGTCGGCGCAGATAGAACGTGCCAGCTGTAAGTCGTGGGTGATGATGAGCATACCCAGTGACTGGCTGGTTTTTATTTTCTGCAGATTTTCATAAACAACGCCGCAGGCTGTTTCGTCCAGTCCTTTGGTAGGTTCGTCGGCCAGAAGCCACAGGGGCGAGCAGCAAATACTCATCGCGCATAATACGCGCTGCAGCATACCTCCCGAAAGCTCATGCGGATAAGCGGCGAGTACGCGCTCTGCATCCGGTAATCCGAAAAAGGTCAGCAGCTGTTGCTTGCGCTGGTTGGTTTTATCATTGAGTCCGGCAGTCTGCAGGATATCGTCGAATTGCCTGCCTATTGTGCGCAGCGGGTTGAGCGAGTCGCCGGGATTTTGAGGTATCAGGGCGATTTGCTGTCCGTAAAAACCGGGCAGGGAAGTGTTGTATGCCAGAATATCTGTACTGCGGTAGAAAATATTGCCGCTGCGAGCGACATAATCGGGCAGAATGCCTAAAATAGCCTGCCCCAAAACGGATTTACCGCAGCCGCTTTCTCCGATGATACCAGTGATTTGTTGGTGACGGAAGCAGATGTCAACACCGTCAACGGCCCGAACCAGTCCACCGGGGACAGGAAAGTGCACGTAAAGCTGATGCAGCACCAGATCAAGTGCTGCTGCAGAGTTTAAAGTTACCATTTACGCACCTCATTAAAGCGTACATCCAGTTTGTCACGCATAAATTCGCCCAGATTATTGATAGCGTAGATCAGAAAAAAGATGCAGGCTCCGGGTATCAAAATCAGATGCGGTGAACTGCGGTAATACAAAACAGCATCGCTGACCATTACGCTCCAGTCGGGAGTCGGCGGCTGAACGCCCAGGCCGAGGAAGCTGAGTCCGGCAATGGACAGAATACCGCGTCCCACACGGATAGTGAACAGAATAAGCAGCTTGTTGACAATATTGGGAATGATGTGATGCAGCAGCAGCCGACTGTCACTGCATCCCAGACAGCGCAGACCTTCGTTCTTCTTTAAGCTGCATGACTTCAGCGCGCACGATACGGGAAAACCCGGCCCAGGAGGTAATGACCAGCGCCAGTACCAGACTTTTGATGCTGGGACCGAAAATGCCGGCAATGGCGATCATAAAGCAGCTGCCTGGAATGCCTTGGAAAATGTTGCTGGCGACAGTGCACAGCATATCCAATTTGCCGCCGTAAAAGCCGCAGAAGAGACCGATTACCAGGCCGACACCAAGGGACAGAATTGCCGAAGCCAGTGAAAGCAGGATCGAAGCACGGCCACCGTAAAGAATGCGGCTGAACATATCGCGTCCCAGAGCGTCAGTACCAAAAAAATGCTGCCAGGAGGGCGGCTGCAGACGGTTTGCCATATCGGGTTCAAAGGGATTGTGTGTAACCAGGAGCGGTGCCAGAATACTGGCGCCGATAATGAGCAGCAGCACACTGGCCGCACAGTAAAATTGCAGGTTTGATTTTTTCATGACCGCTCACCCAGCTTTACCTTGGGATTGAGATAAGCGATCAGCAGATCGACCGTTACCATCACCAGGATCAGCGTACAGCCGCTGACCAGAACATAAGCCTGCAGCACAGGATAGTCACGGTAGCGGATGGCTTCCAGCGCCATGCTGCTGATACCGGGGATAGCAAAAATGCTTTCGGCTATTACAGAACCGCCCAGAACGCTGGCAAAATAATTGCCCAGCAGAGCGATGACGGGGATAATGGCATTAGGCAGTGCATAGCGTGTGAGCAGGTTGAATTTATTGATGCCACGTACTTTGGCGACCAGAAAATACTGACGGCCAAATTCTGTCAGCAGTGCGCCGCGCATAAAGCGGCAGACAGTGGACATGGTGGCAAAAGCCAGAACGAAAGCCGGCAGCAGGAAATATTTCAGGCTGCCCGTACCGCTGGTGGGAAGCCAGCGCAGCTGTTCGCTGAAAATAAGGATCAGGATCAAAGCCAGCCAGAAACCGGGAATCGAGAGCATGACATTAGTAAGGTTTTTGACGAAGTTATCAAAAAAGCTGCCGCGGTAAACTGCGCAGATGCTGCCTAAAAAGATACCGCCCACACCTGCCATCAGCAGTGCGAGTACAGCCAGCTCCAGCGTCACAGGCAGGCGCTGCGCGATCTCGGCGGCAATGTCGCGGCCGGTGATATAGCTGCTGCCAAGATCGCCCTGCAGAACTCCCATCAGCCACAGACCGTAGCGCAGCCACAGTGGTTTATTCAAACCAAGTTCTTCGCGCATCGCTTCGAGCTGTTCTTCGCTGGGGGCATATAATCCATCCTGATTCAGGACAAATTCAGCCGGATCGCCGGGCGATAAGACGCCCAGTATAAAAGCCAGCAGGCTGATGCCCAGCAATACGGGCACAGCAGTCAGGATTCTTTTACAGCAATAACTAATCATCAGTCTATCAACTCAATTTCTGCTAAATTAACGCCGTAAACCAGCGCATCATAATTTTTTAAACGTTTGCTGTAAGCAACGATGCTGCGGTCGTTGAATAACGGTACTACAGGCTGGTCTTCGATGGAAATAAGCTGCAACCGATCATAAATGGCACAGCGTTTATTTTCATCTGTGCAATGCTTGGCCTCCTGCAGTAAAGCTGCGACCTCATGATTTTGGTAAGCCAGGCAGCTGATCTTATTGCGGCTGCCGTCCGGCATCATAAAAGTATAAAAAATACTGTAGGGGTCGCCGTTAGGCAAGCCCTGCTGTACGCGGGCAATGTCATAGTCGCCTCGGCGCATCTGCCGGGCCATGGTGGCATATTCCAGCGATTGGATCGTCACATCGAGGCCAATGCTTTGCAGCCAGTATGAGATCAGTTCTGCTTCGCCTTTCTGCAGCGGTTCGCCGCCATTGATGCAGTAGACCACTTCGCAGCGTTGTCCGCCTAACACTTCACGGGCCAGTTTTCGCGCCTTTTCGGGGTCATATTCTACCGGATAGTCTTTATAATAAGGGCTGGTGTAGTTCAAAAGATTGGCAGTTGGTTCGGCATAGTTTAAATATAATGCCTGGACCAGATCTTTTCTGTCGATCGCCAGGCTGACGGCCTGACGCATACGTACATCGTTAAAAGGAAATCTGCTGCCGTTCAGGGCCAAAAAGCGGATCATCGTCGATTTATTGGTCGATATTGCAAAACGGTCATCCTGTTTGATTTCCTCAGCCAAAAAGGGCGGAATGGCGTTGATGTCCAGAACTCCTAAAATTTCGCCGGCCTTTAAGGCCGCATAACGGACGTCGGGATTGGGAATATTCCTGACTACGATTTCGGGCACCTTTGCTTTAGTGCCGTAATAAGTATCGCTGCGGGTAAGGCGGACATATTTGTTCAGTACGTTTTCAGTGATCTTATAAGGCCCTGTACCTATAGCGAAGCCCTGAAAATTGCCGTCGGGAGCAAAGCATTCCGGGGCATAGACAGGGCTGCCGAAGTCGATCATTTTATACAGCTGGTTGACGTTGGGCTCGGCAAAAAGGAATTTTAAGGTGTAATCGTCGATTTTTTCGTAACGAATCAGCGACGGATAAAAGGTTTTGATATCCAGACCATAAAAAGAGGAACGTTTGACGCCTAATTTCATCCGCTCAAAGTTTTTGATAACGGCATCGGCATTAAAAGGGCTGCCGTTGTGGAACTGTACGCCCTGGCGCAGATGGAAGATCCATTCTTTGCCGCCGTCCTTCATCTCCCAGCCTGTGGCCAGGCAGGGTTTGGGCAGGCCGTTTTCATCTTTGGTGATCAGTGGTTCCCAAACGCCTAAAATCTTGCTGCAATAGTAACCGTCTTTTTCGCCTGGGGCCAAATTTCTGCCGGCAGCTAAAACAACGGCGTTGTTTTCAGCTGTGATATTTTTTTCCTGTTCTGAGGCAGTTTGCTGCACGCCGCAGCCGCCAAGCAAAAGCACGGCTGTCGTAAGCAGCAGTAACAGGGGCTTATAAAAATGTTTCATATTTTCATCCCAGATTTATTTTTTACAGAAATAATAACAGTAGTGCGCGGCTGGCTGATCGTATATCGTCCGTCTGTAAAAGCTGCCTGTCCGGTAAAAGCCTGCAAAAGCTTTGCCTGCTGCTCATGAAAGATTTGCGCAGTCAAATCAGCCTGCATTTCCTGACTTACATCAGCCAAGTCGAGGAAATACTTCTTTTTGGGGTAAGTTAGAAATTCTACGTTGGCCTGCAGACCAAGCCGCCATAAAAGCAGCGGCAGCAGCTGATAATCAAGACATTCAGGACAGGACACGCCGTTTTTCTGATAAAGGCTGTAAAAGAACGGCCGCTGGATAGTTCTGAAGATGATAAAGCCCTGGGTACTGTAAGCGTGCATTTTCAATAAAGCGCTTTTTATGTCGCGGATACGGTAGAGTGAATTGACACTGACGATGTAGTCGAATACAGCGTCAGTTGTAAAATCTTCCCATTTGCCTGCCTGCGTGCGAATATTGCCGATACCTTCGGCAAGCCGCCTCTCTTCAAGCACAGCCAGCATGGCAGGTGAAAAATCAAGACCGAGGATCTGCTGAGAATATTGTGCCATCAGCAAAGTGAAATTACCGCTGCCGCAGCCCATTTCCAAGATGGTTTTATTCCTGCCCAGAAGGCCGGCCAGTTTATCGGCAATCAGGCCGGTATCGTGATTGAGATTATATTCCTGTGTATATCGCGGCGCCAGCCGGACCCAAAAATCATTTTCTGCCTGGTCATTGAATTTGCGGTTGTCGGTATCGCCGGCAGCGTTCCAGCCAAAGGTTTCCTGCCAGACTGCGTTGAAGTCGATATCGGTGAAATTAAGCATAGCGGTAACTGCCTCCTGCTATTACAAAATCAAAGAGGGCATACATACCCTCTTTGATAATGGAAGTGAAAATTAAATGTCGAAGGTTGCGGACAGCATCAGGGTACGCGGGCTGGATAAGATCAGATTATTACCATAGGCAGTCCAGTAGTTTTTATCAGTAAGGTTGTAGCACATTGCAGTCAAGGTAACAGGAGTTTTGTTGAAAGCAGTTTTATAATTGACACCCAAGTCGTAAGTCATATAAGAAGGGGTCTGCAGCTGTTCATTATAAATATCGGCTTTACCGGTGTACATTGCCCGTCCGACAATACTGAATTTTTCATCCGGATTATATTCCAGTACGGCCACAGCATTCCATTTGGCCGCACCATTGACAGTTTTACCGTCGTTAGTACCGTTTTGGGTTTTGTTTTGAGTGGCATCCAAATACATCAGACCGCCCATGAAATTCCACTTATCGGCGAGTTTACCATTCACAGACAATTCTATCCCCTGGTATTCCTGTTCGCCGTCCTGCTGCAAATACGTGCTGCCTTTGTAGACTTCGATGTTGTTGGCTTGCTTGATGTTAAAAATACCTAAGCTGGTAAGGAAGCCGGCATTGGCATATTTAAAGCCGATTTCATTTTGTTTGGTTTTGGCAGGATTCAAGACTTCACCGGCATTAGCATATTTGCTGGCAACAATAGTGCCCTTATCAAAATTTTCAGAATGACTGGCATACAAAGAAGTATGCTCATCGGGCTGATAAACAAAACCATAAGTGGGGCATAAAGCATCGCTGCCAACGGTTTGAGTTACTCGTCCGGTAATTTTATTATAGCTGTCGACCGAAGCATTATGCTTGTGCACACCAAGTAAAAGCTGGGCTTTTTTATATTTTACAGTGTCAGCTAAAGAGATACCCCAATACTGATCTTTACTGCTCAAACCGGTTTCTATTGAGGGATACCAGACATTGTTGCCCTGCAGGCCGCTGTAAATATTGCCGCTGACACTGCCCATACTGCCATTGTTATACATGTTTTTGGCGCCTTCGATACTGTGCCAGGCTTTGTCCAGGGCTAAGGTTACATCGTGATTGACCTCGCCGGTTTTGATATTGCCGTTGATACCGAGCTGAGCATAGTAGTTTTTGGTAACAGTTTGTGTGGACATTAAATTATTACTGACATCGCCTTTGTCATTGATGATAACGAAATTACTGCTGGCGCCGATGATGTTTCTTTGCAGTTTGTTGCTGTTCATGCCGGCGTTCAGAAACCATTTCCAGTCGGCATTCATTTTTTGTTCATGGTTTAAAGCAATGATGTATCCTTCTGATTCTTTGGCCAATCCATCAAAACCGTAATTTTTGCTTGCTTCAGGAGCGCTTGGCACTTTGGTGATTTCTTTGCCGATCGCGGCTGCTTTTAATGAGAACCAGCGTGCGCCGCCTTCGATATTTAAATGCCGGTAGCCAACAAGTAAATTGGTGTTGCTTTTTTTATCACGGTGGTCGATGTTGGCAAAAATACCCTGGGCTTCCATATCATTGCTGTCAATAGCGGTATTGCCATTCAGTAATTCCGTATTGATACGTACGCCCCATTCTTTGTCTTTGCCGAAACGACGGCTGACATCCAGGTATTCACCAAAAGACCCTTTGCCTGAAAAAGTTTGGCGGTAACGTGTAAGCGGTGCCTCTGTTGCTTTTTTGGAAACAAAATTAACTATACCGCCGGCTGCCGTGGTTTCATAAGTGCTGGGAATACCGGTAATGCCGCTGTTAGGGCCGGAAATAAATTGAATGTCGCCGATCATAAAGGTAGGGGCGGCAAATTGAGTCATTAGACCGGGGATACCGTTTAGGTAGGAACTGGTACCGTTGCCTTTGATGCCGCGGATAGAAAAATCATTGTGTAAAGTCGTGCCTTGAATCCGCACAGCCGGGTTATTTGCTAAAATGCTTTGTAAAGGCTGATTGGGGCCGCCGAAAGTCTCAATGGTTTTTTGAGTGATGTTCATATTGCTGAAAGGCACGTCCAGGACGCTTTTTTCGCCTAAAATGCCGATACTGCCTTTGGTTTTTACATAACTGCCAGGCAGGGCGTCTTTATCGGCTTCGACAACGACTTCGTCCAGGTCGTGCGTCATGGTTTCCTCAGCACTGGCCGTCAGAACAAAACCAGTGCTGGCAATAGCGCAGAAAACAGCCGCTGTTAAAAATTTCTTGTGCTTATTTATCATTGGTAAACACCTCATAATTTTATTAATAAATTTTCCAGGTATGCACGCTGATGGTATACCTGGACTTAATTCCTAAAAGCAGTGTGGCTGTCTGCTAAATATCGAACTGCGCTGACAGCATCATTGTACGCGGCGCGCCGAGAGCTACGGAGGTACCGCGGGAGATCCAGTAATCTTTGCCTAAAACGTTATAACACATAGCAGTCAAAGTAACAGGTGTGGAATTGATTTTGGTTTTATGTTTATAACCTAAATCAAAGGTCATATAATCGGGGGCCATAACACCATTATCGTTAACGTGGGACTTGCCGACGTAGTTCATACGGAAAATAGCGGAATTATTCTGGTCCGCTTCATATTCCGTTGCCAAAACGGCGTTCCATTTAGGAGTACCGGTAGCATAACGGCCTTCGAGATGCTCACTGCCTTTAGCAAGCTTTTCACGTTTACCGTCAAGGTACATCAGGCCTCCCATAACATTCCATTTAGGAGCAACTTTACCGGTCAGAGAGTATTCGACGCCTTTGAATTTATTTTCGCCGTTTTGCGTGTAGATTTCTCCTATTTTACCGCCGGGATTATCTTCTTTGATATAGCTGCCCTGATTTAATTCGAAGAAGGCCAAACTGTGTAAAATTTCGCCGCCGCGGTATTTGATGCCGACCTCAGTTTGTTTGTTTCTGATAGGTTTAAAAATTTCACCGGCATTATCGTAAGACTTACTTACCTCTACCGGTTTGGTATAGGATTGGGCGTAGCTGGCATATACTGATAAATTTTCGACAGGCTTATAAGCGATAGCAAAGGTAGGATTAAGGGAATCTTTGCTGACTTTGGCGCCGGAAGCACTTTCAGTTTCGGTATCGCGGTATTGCAGTGCTGCATATAACGAAGCTTTGCCAAATTCAAAACGGTCGGCTAGGGTTGCTGCATAAGCATATTCTTTGCTGTAGCCAACAGAATCGATGTCAGCAGCAGCGATTGGAGTGCCGATAATATGAACGCCATTCCACAGATCCCCGCCGATAGTGGCCTGACCTGCAGCACTGCCGGAATTGACGGCTTTACTTTTATACATGAAATAATCAACGGCAAAAGACAAGTCATTTTTTACATTACCGATGGCGGCCTTGTTAGAAACGCCGACCTGCCAGTAACTGCTTTTACTGTCGGAGACATAGTCGCGGAATTTACCGGAGAGCTTGCCGTTGTCACCGAGAGTCAGTGAACCACTGTTGGGATCGTTTTTATGCTCGGAATAATGCCCGTAGCCACCGTTGATGAAACCGCTCCATTTATCGCTGAATTTTTGGATATGGTTTAAGGTAAACAGCATGCCGTGATTATATTTGGTCTGACCGTCAAAACTGAGGTCTGTTTTACCGTTCGGGGCTTCTGCCAGATTGCCTTTGGTAACACCGCTGGCGCTGAGCCAGCGCTGGCCTCCATTTACCTTCCAGTCATAATAACCGCCGAAAATATTAGTCATACTTTTAGCGTCCTGATGATCTAAGTTGATATAAATGCTTTTATCACGTACATCGGCACCTTTTATGGAAAGGCCGCCGTCTTCATTATGGGCGTTGACTCTGATGCCCCATTCATTGTTTTTACCAAAGCGGCGTCCTAGATCAAGGTCTTCGGTCCAGGTACTGCGTCCGGAAAAACGCTGTGTATAGCGGGTGACAGGGTCTGCAGCAGCGCGTTTAGTTGTACCGTTCAGCAGTCCTGCCGGCGCATCGGTGCCATTAGTGCCGTTGTTGGAAAAGGTAGCGCCGTTAAGCACGGTGTTAGGGCCGGAGACTATATCGACGCTGCTGAGGATATATGCCGGGATGCTGCGGGTCTGGTTGAACATATTGGGAATACCGTTGATGTAGTAATGAGAAGCATTCATATTGACGCCGCGCATACTGAAATCTGTATACATGGGAGAAGTACTGCCGATACGAATAGAAGGGGTATTAGCCAAAGTACCGTTTAAAGGCTGATTGGGGTCATAAAAGGTCATAATAGTTTTTTCAGTATATTTTTTTTGTGTAAAAGGAACATCGATTGCTTTGATATTACCCAAAATGCCAACTCTGTCGTTGTTGGCTACAAATCCCCCCGGCAGAGTGTTTCTGTCGGCTTCGACGATGACTTCGTCCAAATCATGCGTCATGGTTTCTTCGGCGCCAGCGGGTACTACAAAACCAACGCTGGCAACAGCGCATAAGACGGCCGTTGCCCAGATTTTTTTCTTCCCATCCATCTTTTAAACACCTCGTCAAATAATTTTTATATCTTTAGTTTTTCTGACCGAGCTGACCGGGTTTCGCGTGTCAGAAAAATAAAAGCAAAATAAAAAACGCTTTTCTGCGCATAAAGACAGAAAAGCGTAAAAAGCTCTTGTAACGCTCCATCCTGTCTTTCGCAGGATCGTAATGGGCTATAATCAGGCAGTTCTTCTGGCTCTGCTTCATCGCGTACCTCGTCTTCCCAGTTTCCCAGTGACGTTTTGAGGTTTGCTCGGCATTACAGCGGCGGGACCGCATCGGCTTATACCGATTTCTCTATTAAGCTTACGCACCTGTTTTTATTAAATTATTAAAATTAAATTCTACTTATCTATAATTTTATATGATATAATATCTTATATAATTCTATGGTAAACTATATAGTAAGTATATTGTCAATAAATAAAGGAGTAATTTATGAGTAAATCAATAGAAGATTTTTTTACAGCCGGAGAATTAGCGACTCTTTTTAATATTCCTAAACAAACACTGCTTTACTATGACAGAATAGGGCTTTTAAGTCCTGAATTCATAGCGGAAAATGGCTATCGCCACTATTCTTTAACACAATATTTAATTTTAGAAATCATAGTAAATTTAAGAAAATTAGATATTCCTATTTCACAGATAAAAGATTATCTTAACCATAAAAGTTCAGATAAATTTAACGAATTGATACATAAAAAATCTTGTGAATGTGATGAAATAATCAATAAGCATATTAAAATTAAACATAGTCTGGCATTTGTTGATAAGCTTTTAAGCAATATTGAAAACTTAGCTTTAAATCAGATAACGCTAGAGCATCAATCTGAACAGATAATTTTTATAAGTGATTTGTCTTCTGTCGCCGTTGGTAAGAAACGTCTCGAAATAATGGCAAAACACAACCAGAAAGCTTTTAATAAGCAACATTTTAAAGAAAAAGCTGTAGGTTGGATCGTTGATCAAAAAAAATTTTTAATGGGAGAAAAAAGTTATTCACTAGCATTTTTTACAACTGTTGGTCATCCTCAAAATATTAATAAAAACCATATGATATTACCAGAAGGACTCTATTTAAATATATTTTTTAAAGGTACTTATCACAAAAATTCAAAATCTATTTCAAAAAAAATTGCCTCATTTCTCAATAGTAATGAATTGCAGCCATTAAGCAATATTTATGTTATGCCCTTAAAAAATCATTGGTTAACATCAGATCCAGATGAATACATAAATAAAATTTCATTACAAGTAACATATATAAATCAAGAGACCTTGTAAAATACAAGGTCTCTTTTATTTTTCAACTTCTGCAACAACTGAAATATGACAGTTTTCAGGCTGATCAAATAAACTGCCATACGCAGCACGAGCTACTTCCTGTACACCAAATACTATATCCTGCGAAGAATTATAAATATAACCCTCCCGCGGATAGAAAAACCGCTTTTCTTTTACTGCATTTAATGTTTTCAATGCAGGATCCTCTAAAAATTCTTTGTTATATTTTTCAATATCAAAAGTTTTGTGATCATTGTAGACAGGCATAATCAGAAGATCAGGATTAATATCAACCAACATCTCTTTTGTTAAAAGCTGTCCATTATGCAATCCGGCATCAGAAACGCCATTTATAACACCTGCATACTTACAAATATCATCAAAAGTACACCCCTTACCGCCATAAGATGTCATCAATGATATCAAAACGAGCTTCTTCCTTCGTTCAGGCTTAATATTATCCACCTTTTCTTTGATTTCTGCTAATTTATCATCCATTTTTGCAATCATAAGATTACCTTTATCTTCCTCGCCTAAAGTTTTTGCTATCAATTTCACATTCTCTTTAACATCAGCAATACTTTTAGGTCCCTTTACAACAACTACTTTAATTCCCAGTTCCCGTAAATTATCAACCATTTCGGCTTTGCCCCAATTATAAATAAATACAACATCCGGCTTTAAAGATAAAATTTCTTCAGCAGAAGGATTTTTTATTTTTCTAGTAATTCCATTCGCCTTATCTACGATATTGGAGCTTACAGGATCATCAGCCAAAGAATTAATTGCAATCAATTTCTCTTCAGGGAGTATCCCTAACACAATACTGTCTGTTCCCATTGCCAACGTCAGTATTCTTTCCGGTTTATGCTCTAATTGGATCATGGCCCCCTGATCATCAATTATTTCGTAAGCGACTTTTTTTACATTGCCACCATTAGAGCTTCCACAGCCAGAAATAAAAAAAACTACTATAAGCAGCATCACTGCCAAAAAAGTTTTCGAAGCCATCTTTCTCATTATCTTTAGTTCCTTTGAATATTATCTGCAATAATATTCACAAACAACTCACTCCAGGCTTTCATCATAGCTTCTACCGAAACCTCATTCAGCGCGATACTTTCTGTATCATATTCTCCCGCAATGTCACTCAATAGCTTTTCTGCTGCATTCATGACCTCATCTTTATCAAGTAATCCCCATAAAAACTGGTCCAACAAATGTATATATAAAGAAGTATATGTCAGCATTACAGGTTCTTGTGCAAGCTTTTCTGCCGCTTCTAAGAAATCAGGCTTTAAGACAGCTAACTGCTGCTGGAATAAAAGCCAGATACTTTGCGTTGTCACTTGAAAACGTTTTAGGCGTCTAAACACATTGTGCTGTGTTCTAGGATTGAGTCCAGACTGTTTTGATAATGCCGCTTTAACTGCTTTAGTAACGGTTTTTCCAATAAGCTCACCCATTTTAGAATGTTTTCCGGCTCCTTCAAAATACAGCTCAGAATCCGAATTAGCAACAATTATTGTTTGGTCCGTCCCTGATCCTGTCGCAAGTCCTGTAGAATAGTTACTGCCAGCCAGCAGTTCCTGAATTGCAGCCGTCTTTGCTTCAGTACATGTAACCAATGCTCTGGCCAGCGTTCCAGGAGGCATATCTGCGTCTAGTATCAAAATAATGTTAATAGTACCCAATTTATCTGGTTTTTCCGCAGGTTTATAATAATCGGCAGGATCACCGACACGTCCTCCATTTGTTTCAATCCCGCCTGTTACTATAGCAGTAACAGTAAGTTCTTTATAATTCAAGGATTCTATAGCCACATTTTCCATATCAGCAGCAGTTCCCATTCCAGTTACAAGCTCTGGCTCTAAGCCTATACGCTTGGCTAATATCCGCATATGTTCGGTATAAGTATCAGCTAACATCTCACATGGCATCCCTGAACCAACCTTACCATCGTGGTTAAATACAGCT
>OHPX01000612.1_pt1 | contig 17137 bp, 15 predicted proteins | sample 1577801 | NCBI WGS metagenome assembly OHPX01 (sample SAMEA3879584, study PRJEB24766) | human gut metagenome | biome: human-associated habitat; feature: feces | place: USA | collected 1985/1987 | reverse complement strand
TTTTTAGTTTCCACTTTACTGTATTAAAATTTCCCCACAACTATTTTACACTAACCTAAGATTCAGCATTACAAAAGGCCGCCCAAATGGACGGCCTGTAAATTTAAAGGTTTTATTTTTTATTGCTGTAGCGCCAAATTTTCATTTTTTCGGCTTCTTTGATGAGGTCTTCCCGGAAGTCAGGATGAGTAATGCTGATCAGGCGTTCTGCCCGTTCCCACGTCGAAGCCCCCATGAGATTGACCATGCCGTATTCGGTAACGACAAAGTTGATCTGGGACCGCGGGTCGGTAACGGTCGTTCCCGGAGCGAGGGTCGGCAGGATGCGCGATTCATCGCGGCCGGTCTTCTTATTGTGGAAGGTCGAGCGCAGGGCGATGATGCTCTTGCCGCCCGGCGAACGATAAGCGCCGTCCGTGAAGTCAAGCTGTCCGCCGCTTCCGCTGATTTGCTGCGTGCCCGACGATTCGGAAGAAACCTGGCCAAAGAGGTCGACTTCGATACAGTTATTGATAGAGATGAAGTTATCCATCTGGGCGATGACGAAAGGATCGTTGATGACGTCTACCGGGTAAGCTGCCAGGTACGGGTTGTCATCCATCCAGTCATAGAGGTCCTGCGTGCCGAGGGCAAAGGACCAGCTTACCTTATTGGGGCAAAAAGCCTTGCGGCGGTTAGTCAGCTGACCGTTCTTATACATCAGATAGAAGGCGTCGACAAGCATTTCCGTGTGAACACCCAAATCCTTCAAGTCCGATTCAGACAAGAGAGCGCCGATCGTATTCGGCAGGCTGCCGATGCCCAGCTGCAGGGTCGCACCGTTAGGAACCTGTTCAACGATCATTTTGGCAATGGTAGCATCGATATCGTCCCCCGTGGCAAAGGGAATCGTTGCCAACGGATGATTGCCGTATTCGACGATGCCGTCGATGTCGCTGATGTGGATGCATTCACCGCGGCCGCCGAGGACGCGAGGCATAGCTTCGTTGACTTCGACGATGACTTTCTTAGCCTTCTGGGTAATCGCTTCCGTTGCCGATACAGCCAGGCCGAAGTTGAAGAACCCGTGTTTATCCATAGGGCCGACCGTGATGAGGGCCACGTCGACGTCGAGGAGGTCACGGTACATGGACGGTTTATTGCGATAGCACATGGGGATGAAGTTCATCTGGCCGAGAGCGCATTTTTTCCGGTCATAGCCGCCCATATGCCAGTTCATAGCCGTAAAGGCTTTGCGGTCCGGATCCTGTTCAATGATTTGACGGGGAGCGACGGAAAGACACATGCGGACTTTTACATCCTGCAGTTCGTCCCGCCGGGCTGCCAAGGCCTGGTCGAGGAGAACCGGCTGGGTCGTACCCATACCGTAATCTACCCAGTCGCCCGATTTTACGACTTTAACCGCCTCTTCAGGGGTCATCAATTTTTGTTTGTACATGTCTGTCCATTGAGACATAGAAATCACCCTTTCCATAGTATCTATACTAATTGCATAGTACGACGTTTTACGTTTACTTATAGTCATATTATACGCCGCACAGCCAGTCGTTACAAGCGTTACAGTAAAGCATCACATGCTAATTACGCATAGTTATCCCGGATACTGCCATGGAGACAGAATTTGTACACACAAAAAAATAGGTTCACAATATGCAAGCCTATTTTTAGCAGTAAAAAGTGATTTCTTCAAAATGTTCTATCCACCTTTTTACGATTAACTTGTGATTTGCTTCAATACTTCTTAATAAAAAGTTCAAAGCCGATTTCGGAATCCTAGAATTATTATTACACAATAGAGCTCCACCTTTACTCGTAATCCAAATTTTTGTCGCATTTTTGGCAGGAGTTCCCTCTGCAATATGAACATGTATAGGTTCAATAGGGTAGTTTTCATTCGACCAAAAATAAATCACATAGGGACCGATTCTAAATAACTGTGGCATTATGAAAGCCTCCTTCAGCAGCTAATTGCATAATTAAATGCGAATTATCGTGAACGAAAGCATCCCATTCCTTGATATCAGACTCTGAATATCCTTGAATATCCTGCCATTTATAGTTGGGCAGGATGCAAGTTGCATGATTAAAACCTCCATTGCACGGTGTTTCAATATACACTTTTACGGTTCCGTCTCCCTGGATTGACGAATGCGTAATTTCAGTATCGTCCGCCAAAGTCATGTAAGGGTACATCATAAGCGTTCCTCCCTGATATTAATGTTTATTTTTATTATATCACACCCGGCCTCATTAGAATCAACTTACGAGCATACCATCTCCCACATGATGATATGTTCAAGTGCAGGGACATTCACAAGTCACTGCGCCTATAGCGATTGAGTAGAAAAAAGGCACTGCCCGAAAGAAATTCTCCCGGCAGTGCCCCCTTTTACCATATAGCAAGATAGGCTTCCGTTCTATTCGGCCTGTCTCTTTTCAATGATTTCATCCATGATTTTTTTCGGTACTTCTTCATAGGCATAGAATTCCATATTGAAGGTACCCTTGCCCTGGGTCATGGAGCGAAGAACCGTTACGTAATCCCGCATTTCAGCCAAGGGAACCTGCGCCTTTACGACGATGATGCCTTTGCGGTTGCGATGGTGTTCCATGCCGAGGATACGGCCGCGGCGGCTGCTGAAGTCGCCCATGACATCGCCCATATAGTCTTCAGGGATGACGACGTCGACGTTGTAAATCGGTTCCAAGAGGATCGGTTTTGCTTCCGGTACGGCCTTCTTTAACGCCTGGCCGGCAGCGACCTTGAAAGCCATTTCCGAAGAGTCGACCGGGTGATAGGAACCATCCGTCAGAGTGACTTTGACATTGATCATCGGGAAGCCGGCAATAAGGCCCTTTTCCAAGGTTTCACGAACACCTTTTTCAACGGCCGGAATGTACTGTCTCGGTACGGCGCCGCCAAAAATCTTATCGACGAATTCAAAGGGTTCGCCCGTCGTGAGCGGTTCGATATCGAGGAATACGTGACCGAACTGACCGTGACCGCCGCTCTGTTTCTTATGTTTGCCTTCGGCCGTCGCCTTTTCCTTAATCGTTTCCCGATAAGGAATGTACAGTTCTTCCTGTTTCGCTTTCACACCGTATTTCCGTTCAATCTTGATGAGGATGTGATCGAGGTGGACGTCGCCCATGCAGCGGACGATGAGCTGTTTTCCTTCTACACTCTTGTCGATGGTGCACGTCGGATCTTCTTCACTGATTCGCAAGAGGGCGTTCATCAATTTTTCTTCTTCGCCCTTCTTTTCCGGAACGAGGGCTACCGTATGGAGCGGGTTGGGGAAACGAATGGGATCATAGGTCACTTGGAAATCAGGAGATGCAAAGGTATCGCCGGTCCGGGCATGAGCCAGTTTCGGCAGGACGACGATATCACCGGCAATGGCTACGGGGACGGGAATCGGTTCCTTACCGACCAAAGTCAGTACCTTGCCCATCTTTTCGTCTTCGCCCTGGGTTACGTTATAGAGCCGGTCACCTTCTTTGAGTTCGCCCGAGAAAATGCGGACATAGCTGAGCTTTCCGGCAAAGGGATCGACAACGGTTTTAAATACGAAAGCCGTAAAGGGTTTATTGGGATAGACCATGACCGGTTCTTCCGTCTTCTTATCGGTCCCCATCATGACCTTCTGCGAAGCATCGGGCATGTACGTAATGATACGGCGCAGGAGTTCAGCCGTACCGATATGGTGGATAGCACTGCCGCACATCAGCGGGCAGACGCGGCCCGTAAGCATCCCTTGATAGAGTCCCTTGCGGAGTTCCTCGATGGTCAGTTCATCGCCGTTGAGGTATTTTTCCAACAGTTCATCGTCGCCTTCCGCAGCAGCTTCCATGCACATTTCACGCACTTCACGAGCCTTGGCCATGTATTCCGGCGGAACTTTAATTTCCGTGCATTGTCCGTTATTCCATTCCCAGGCGACCATTTTGCAAACGTCGATAATTCCGCGGAAATCTTTGCCTTCACCGATTGGAATCTGAAGAGGCATGATGGACTTGCCGAATACGGAGCGCAGTTTTTCCAAGCAGCCAAAGAAGTCAGCGTGTTCCACGTCCATCTTGTTGACATAGACCATGCGCGGCAGTTTCAATTCGAGACCGTAGTCCCAAGCCCGTTCCGTATCCATTTCGACGCCCGATTCTGCCGATACTACCAACAGAATGCCGTCACTGGCTCTGAGGGCTGCGCGAACTTCACCGCAAAATTCAGAGTACCCCGGCGTATCGAGGAAATTCAGTTTATAGCCTTCCCATTCGCAAGGTGCAATACTGAGCTGAATCGTTACGTTACGCTTAATTTCTTCCGGTTCATAATCCATAATGTGCTTGTTGTCTTTACCGACGCCAACGGCATCAACGGCACCGCAGGCCAGCAGTAACGATTCAACAACCGCCGTTTTACCGGCGCCATCGTGCGAAAGTACAGCAACGTTGCGAATTTTATCACTTGTGTATTCTTTCATAAAACAATCGCCTCCTATGGAATCAGTTACTATTATATATTCGCTGTAAGGCAGGCAGATTCCTTTTTTCTCTTGCATTTTTTAAAAATTATTATGCAAATTCTAAAAACATAAAAAAAATTGGACCCGGATAGAAATCCGAGTCCAATCTCAGGGAAGAGAAAGAGTATGATTATTTTACGTCAGTGTTGTTAATGCTTTCGACCAAAGCATCAGCTAAATGTTCCAGTTCTACCGCTTTGTCGTCATGCATGGCCGAAGCGAGGGACAGGCGTTCGTTGAGGATGGTCATGTTGGAAAGGTTATTGTCAATGAATTCCTGCATCAAATCGCCGGATTTTACAGCCCAAGAGCCGTTTTCAATCAAGGCAATGGTACGATTCTGTACGTGGAGGGCCTTCATGTGTTCGAGGAAGTCCAGCATAACCGGATAGATGCCCAAGTTATACGTTACCGAAGCCAGTACCAAGTGAGAGAGCTTAAAGGACTGGGAAATCAATTCCGAAACGTGAGTTGAAGAAACGTCGCAGATCCGGATATTGGTAACTCCCTTTTCGCAAAGTCTCGAAGCCAAGTTCTGAGCAGCGGCTTCCGTGTTGCCGTACATCGAAGAGTAGGCAATGAGAACGCCTTTTTCTTCCGGTGTATACGTGCTCCAGCGCTGATATTTGTCGAGCAGATAGCCGAAGTCTTTTCTCCAGACCGGACCATGGAGCGGGCAAATGACTTTGATTTTATCCAAGACCGTCGCAGCTTTGCCCAAGAGGTGCTGTACGTGAGGGCCGTATTTGCCGACGATGTTGGTGTAATAACGGCGGGCTTCATCGAGCCAATCGCGGTCGAAGTTGACTTCATCGGCGAACAATTTTCCGTCAAGAGCGATGAAGGAACCGAAGGCGTCTGCCGAGAAGAGGATGCCGTCGGTGAGGTCGAGGGTGACCATAGCTTCCGGCCAGTGGACCATCGGAGCTTCTACATAGGTTACGGTATGTTTACCGAAGGTCGTCGTGTCGCCTTCCTTGACTTCGATCAATTCCTGGTTATCGATTTTAAATCCGAACTGACGCATGAGCATGAAGGATTTTTCCGTGCTGATGATTTTAACATTCGGATAGCGGAGAACGATTTCTTCCATGCTGGCACAGTGGTCCGGTTCCATATGGTTAATGACCATGTAATCGAGGTCGCGGCCGTTGAGAACGTGTTCTACGTTTTCTAAGAACTGACGGCAGACAGCCCAGTCAACCGTGTCAAACAATACCGTTTTTTCGTCGAGCAAGAGGTAAGCATTATAAGAAACGCCCAAGGGAATGGGGTGAATATTTTCAAACAAATGTAATCTATGGTCATTAGCACCGACCCAAGAAACATCTTTTGTTACTTTGCGTACGCAATACATAATTTATCGACTCCTTTCGCCGCACTATTCTTGAATAAAATGACTCTTTTCTTCAGCGCATTCCGGGCAAACCCAATCATCAGGCAGGTCCTTGAACAAGGTTCCCGGTGCAATATCAGCTTCTTCATCACCTAATTCAGGAATATAGACATAGCCGCAGCCGTTGCAGACATATTTCGGGCCAATCGGTTCCGGTTTGGGAACGACCGGGCGTTTCATCTTAACCATCGGCGGAGCCGGCTTTTTATCTTCCAGGCCGAGTTCCTGTGCTAAGAGCGGCAGGATTTCCTGAACGTCGCCGACGATACCGTAGTCGCAGTTTTTAAAGATCGGAGCGTTGCCGTTTTTATTGATAGCTACAATTGTAGATGCATCTTTGATGCCTTTCAAATGCTGTTTCGCACCGGAAATACCGCAGGCAATGTACAAGTTGCCCGTGAACTTCTGGCCGGACATGCCGACATAGCGATTGAGCGGGACATAGCGAAGGGTTTCAGCAACCGGACGGGACGAGCCGATAGCAGCCCCGGCAGCCTTGGCCAAATCTTCGATAAGCTTCATGTTTTCTTTTTTCCCAATGCCCTTGCCAGCTGAGACAACACGTTCTGCCTCAACAATAGGTGTATCTGCTGCAATACCGACGGAGAAGTCATATCCGTCATGTCTGAGGGCGTCTGCGAGGGCTTTGACTTTGTCTTTTGCGCTTCCGTCGCGAAACAACTGGTTTTTACGGATCCCCGTAACCGGAGCGGCTTTCTTCGGAGCCGAGCTGCGGCCGGCACCACCGTCAGCTTTGCCGATTTTGCCCAACAAGTGAGCAGCAATGACGACGCGCTGAATTTCATTGGTACCTTCGTAGATCGTCGTGATCTTAGCATCGCGGTAAGCACGTTCGACGTCCATGCCTTTCAAGAAGCCGGAGCCGCCGAAGATCTGAAGGGCTTCGTTGGTGATTTCGATGGCCGAATCCGAAGCGTACATCTTAGCCATAGCCGCTTCCATGCTGTACGGTTCGTGTTTTTCTTTTAATTCAGCTGCCGAATAAATCAGGTAACGGGAAGCACGCAGCTTCGTCGCCATATCTGCCAGTTTAAAGGAAATGCCCTGGTGAATGCCGATAGGCTGACCGAACTGGATACGTTCTTTGGCATAGTCAAGCGCACTTTCATAAGCGCCCTGAGCGATACCCAGTGCCTGAGCACCGATACCGATACGGCCGCCGTCGAGAGTTGCCATAGCAATCTTGAAGCCCTGGCCTTCTTTGCCAAGCAGGTTTTCTTTCGGAACTTTGACGTCATTGAAGATCAATTCTGCCGTCGAAGACGAGCGAATACCTAATTTATCGTAATGGTCGCCGAAGCTGAAGCCTTCCCAGCCTTTTTCTACGATGAAGGCCGAAATGCCTTTGGTACCGATATCCGGAGTCGTAACAGCGAAGACGACGTAAATATCAGCTTTCGGAGCATTGGTGATGAAGATCTTACCACCGTTGAGCAGGTAGTAGTCCCCTTTATCGACAGCCGTCGTTTCCGTACCGCCGGCATCGGAACCTGCATTTTCTTCAGTCAGACCGAAGGCTCCCAGTTTTTCCCCTTTTGCTAAAGGAACCAAGTATTTTTTCTTCTGTTCTTCATTCCCGAAGGCTGCGATCGGATACGTGCCCAACGAGGTGTGAGCCGACAGGATAACGCCGACACCGCCGTCAACGCGGGAGAATTCTTCAACAGCAATGGCATAGCTGGTGACATCGAGGCCTGCGCCGCCGTATTCCTTCGGATACGGGAGACCCATCCAGCCATGTTTGCCCATAGCCTTTACGATTTCATCCGGAAATTCATTGTTCTGGTCCAGCGAAAAGGCGATCGGTTTTACTTCCGCTTCCGCAAATTTGCGGATCTCTTTTCGTAAGGCTTCATGTTCGGCAGTTGTTTGAAACAGCATATCATACTCCTCCTTTATGGATACAACTTGATTAACTATTCTTTCCTATGATTTCCCACAGGCTTTTTGCACGCAGCTTTTGATTGATTTCTTCTTGAACGACGCACAAGTTCAAGTGGATTTTACAAATCCCGTGAGTCCTGCGCCATTCACAATCATACGAACCCTGCATGCATGCCGTTACATGGGCATCCCCCTCCATAATCGTAATCAGGTCATAGAGGCTGACGTTCTTTAAATCTTCGACTAAGTGGCAACCACCTCCCGGTCCTCTGGAAAGCTTAACAAGCCCAGCTTGCGATAGTTTTTTTAGGATCTTGTAAGTAAATGCCTGCGGAACCTGTTCATCTTCGGCCAGCGAACGCACACTATGCTGTTTTTCGTCCGTCAAGGCACGCAACATCCGCAACGCATAATCCGTTTGCCGATTCATAAACATAAAAAGCACTCCGTATTCGTAATTAGTATTTGTAATTCTTGCCTCTATCATATTTTTTTGGACAAAAAAAGTCAAGAGTTATGGGTATGCTAAAAAATTAAGATGTAGCCTACATCTATGAGTATTCTTAAAAGATTGAAACTTTATCACTGATAACCATTATTATTATTTCTTAGTGGCACTATAGCCATCCCCTTTCCCCTAAAAGGTAAAAAAATAATTCTTTCTAAAAAAGAAAAGAATTATGCAAAAAAAGAGATCTCCTGTGACTGCTAGTCATAGGAGACCTTTACGTTATATTTTATGCCGTTTTTGCAAGTACTAAGGATACCATGATTTCGACGCCGATGGGCAGGCATTTTTCATCGACGGCAAAATGTGTATTGTGCAGGGGATAGACCGTCTGCCCCTGAGGCGTAGCACCGAGCCAGAAAAAGCCGCCGTCAAAGTGCTGCAGGTATCCTGAAAAATCTTCAGCCGTCATAGCCGGTTCCTGAACATCCGCCAATCCTTCGTCTCCCAGACACTGACGGACGACGCCGGCAATAAAATCGGCCTGAACCGGCGTATTGCGGACAGCTGCATAGCCCCGTTCGTAATAAAGGGTGCTTTCCGTCCCGTACATGGCGTCCATGCCCTTCAGCGTATCCTGAAGATACGTTTCGACAGCATCTTGTGCTTCTTCATGATAGGTCCGGCAAGTCCCTTCAATTTCCACGGTATCGGCAACGACGTTGTACCGCGTACCGCCGGTGATCTTACCGAAGGTCAAGACCGCCGGATACAATGGATTTACCCGACGGCTGACGATGGTCTGGGCCGCTGTCAGGAACTGAGCTGCCGCAACGATGGTATCTACCCCTTTATGAGGCATGGCGGCGTGACTGGTCTTGCCTTTCATGACGATGCGAATGTGATCCGATGCAGCCATCATCGGCCCCGGCAAGACGCCAATCGTGCCGCTGGGCAAGGTCGGCCAGACGTGAAGGCCGTAGACGGCATCGATGCCGTCGAGAGCCCCGGACGCAATCAAGCCCTTAGCACCGCCGACAGGTGATTTTTCTTCAGACGGCTGGCAAATGAAGACGACCGTCCCCGAAAGGTCGTCCTTTATCCGGCTCAGCACTTCCGCTGCCCCGAGGAGAATGCTCATGTGGCCGTCGTGGCCGCAGGCATGCATCTTACCGGGAGACTTCGAAGCAAAGGGAAGTCCCGTTTCTTCCGTCATCGGCAGGGCGTCCATATCGGCCCGCAAAGCGATGACCGGACCCGGCTTTCCCCCTTTTAAATAGCCCAAAACAGCCGTCGTACCGGCGACGTGTTCCTCGACCTCCACGCCGAAAGAGCGGAGTTTTTCCGCCATAAAGGCCGCCGTATTCACTTCTTCACCGGATAGCTCTGGATTTTCATGAATATGACGCCGCATGGCAATAATATCCGGCGTAACTTCGTTTATTATCTTCTTTATACCCCTCTTATCCATCATCATAAATCCCCCTATTTATGAATTATTATTTATAAAATATGGTTAATAATACCACTATTTTTATAATAATACAATAGTTTCTTCCATTTTATTCAGTAAAGAATAGTATGCATCCGGGGATAAGCTTTCAATACCCGCGACAAAGTGGACTGATTTGGAGTATAATAGACAATAATATGTTTAAAGGAGGATCACTCATGAAAGCATTTGATACTGAAAACAGTGCCTGGTCCCGCTTTTCAGCCGAACAGCGCTACCAGATGGAAACGTACAGCAACCAATACCGTCAATTTCTCGACACAGCCCGGACGGAACGCCTGGCCAACAAGGAAATACTCCGCCAAGCCAAGGAAGCCGGCTTTAAGCCCCTCAGCGACTATACCAGCCTCAAGGCCGGCGATAAAGTCTATTGGGACCAAAAGGGAAAATCGGTCATCTTAGCCGTCATCGGCTCCTCACCCATTGCAGAAGGCCTCAAGATTGTCGGCTCCCACATTGACTGCCCCCGCCTCGACGTCAAGGCGATTCCGGTCATTGAACAGGATAAAATCGTCTACTTAAAAACCCATTATTACGGCGGCGTCCTGAAGTACCAGTGGGTCTGCATGCCTCTCTCCCTCATCGGCGTCGTCTATAAGGCAGATGGAACGCGAATCGACGTCTCCATCGGCGAAGATCCTAACGACCCCGTCCTCTTCATCAATGACCTCCTGCCCCATCTCGGCAAGGATCAGGCCGCAAAAAAACTGAGCGAAGCCATCAGCGGTGAAATGCTCATGCCCCTCGTCGGCATTCACACGGAAGAAGAAAAGACGAAACCGGCCATCTTGACCCTCTTAAAAGAAAAATACGACATCGAAGAAGAAGACTTCACCAGTGCTGAACTGGAAATCATCCCAGCCGTCAAGAGCCGCGACGTCGGTCTCGACCGATCGATGATCATGTCCCACGGTCACGACGACCGCGTCTGCTCCTATGCCAACCTGGCCGCTATCCTCGATGCCAAGGCCGGCGAAAAGACACAGGTCGCCCTCTTCGCCGATAAAGAAGAAATCGGCTCCGTCGGCAACACCGGCGTCCAATCCTCGTACTTCCCGGACTTCATTGCCGAACTCCTAGCCCTCCAAAACCATCCGGAAGAAATCTGGCTTCGCCGGACGATGCGCAACAGTGAAGTCTTGTCGGCCGACGTCTCGGCCGCCTTCGATCCCGTCTTTGCCGATGCTTATGAAAAACAAAACTCGGCCCAATTAGGCTACGGCATCTGCCTGTGCAAATACACCGGCGCCCGCGGCAAGGGCGGCAGCAACGATGCCAATGCCGAATTCATGGCTAAGATCCGCAGCATCTTCAACGAAAATGAAGTCCCCTGGCAGGTCGGCGAACTCGGCAAAGTCGACCAGGGCGGCGGCGGAACCATCGCCTACATCATGGCTGACTGGGGCTGCGACGTCGTCGACTGCGGCGTTGCCATGCACAGCATGCACGCTCCCTTAGAAATCGTGGCCAAGGCCGATGCCTACAGCGGCTACCTCGCCTATAAAGCCTTCTTTGAAAGTAAATAGGCGGTTAACGTAAGAAAAAAACGACATAAAACGAACGCTCCCTACCGTCAGCGATAAAAAATCTGACGGTAGGGAGCGTTTTTTAGCCTTTCAGGCCCCTCTTTCGTTACGAACCTTATTGATTTTTACCCGGCAGCCTTTTATAAGCCTCATGGAGCCAGGCTAACAGATCTTGTTCGCGGCGAATGGCCCGCTCTAAAATCAAGGCGTGGCCGAAATGAGTCTCTTCCTTGCCTTTTTCGGCAAATAATGCCTTCCAGCGCGACTGCAAATAATCGAGTTTTTCTTCATGCCGCAAAATTTCTTCCTGAAACAACGCCACCAGCAGCGGATTCTCTGACGAATCCATAAAATAGACCTTCATGGCAAATTCGTCCCGCGTCGGCGGCAGCGAACTCAACGATTCCGCCAGCCATTCATTAAATAAGGATTTCCCGGCCGCCGTAATGGTGTACTTCTTCTTAGTCAGCTTACTGCCGACAACCTCTTCATGACCGATGATGAAGCCGTCCTGTTCCATGCGACTGAGCTCCGGATAGATTTGGCTGTGATTGGAGTACCAAAAATCACCGATTTCGCCTTCAAAGGCTTTCTTTATATCATAGCCCGCCATGGGCTCCTTTGACAGTAACCCTAAAATGACATATCTCAATGTATTCTTTTGAGCCACGACAGTTCACCTCTTTCAAATTTCGGATGAGTAAAAATAGTTAAACCAAACCTTGACTTTTCCTATTACTAAGTATATCATATGCAGTGTAAACAAACATGTAATTATTTACATGTTATAATTTAAGTATTCATCATACATTGCCCCCATCCTTCACAGGGGTTCAACATACAGGAGGTTATGACCATGGAATTCAAAGAATTAGACGATTTTTTAGGCACCCATTTTATTTACACCTACGATAACGGCTGGGAGTACGAATGGTATGCCAAAAACGACCACACCGTTGATTACCGCATTCACGGCGGCATGGTCGCCGGCCGTTGGGTTACAGACCAGCCGGCCGATATTGTGAAATTGACCGACGGCGTTTTTAAAGTTACATGGACGGAACCGACCGGCACCGACGTCGCCCTCGATTTCATGCCCAATGAAAAGAAGATGCACGGCACCATTTTCTTCCCGAAATGGGTCGAAGAACATCCGGAAATTACGGTCTGCTACCAAAATGAACATATCGATCTCATGCATGAATCCCGTGAAAAATACGCCACCTACCCGAAATTATTGGTACCGGAATTCGCTGTCATTACCTACATGGGCAAGGCCGGCCAAAACAACGAAGACGTCATTGCTGAAGCGCCTTACAAAGGCATGACCGACGATATCCGTGCCGGCCGCTATTTCGACAGCGCCTATAAGCGCATCAAAAAATAATATCCGGAATGCAACAGAGACTGTGCATAGAATGTGGATTAAAAACCTCATTCCGGCACAGCCTCTTTTTTTATGTTGTTATGTCGTTTGACGAAGACGATGAATGGTCTGATAAATTCCGTACATGTAAAGGGCCACAGCCACCCAGGCAAAGCAGAAGGTCAACAGGAGCGGTTCGGTAATGACTTCGCCGGACAAGACGCCGATAATCAAGGTAATGCTCGGTGAAAAATACATTAAGATGCCGCCCGTCATCATGGGAATGCCTTTGACACCGGCCGAAAAGAGCATCATCGGAACGGCCGTAACGACGCCTGTCGCCGGCAGGAGCAGCCATTGCCAACCGCTGAATGTGCCTGCCGCGCCGATACCATTGGCTTCACTAAAGAGAATAAATGCCAAGGCCAAGGGGACCATGGAAAAGGATTCGATAAAGACCGATACCTGGCTGTCGAGGACGACCTTTTTCTTAATCATACTGTACGTCGCCCAGGTCAGGCAAATGATAAAGGACAGCCAAGGCACGACGCCATAGATAAAAAAGGCCAGAGCCAAACCAAGACCGGCCACAAAGATGGACAGCTTCTGTATGGGCCGCAGTTTTTCCCGGAAAATCAGGCCTCCAAAAAAGACGACGACGATAGGATTGATAAAATAGGCCAGACTTGCTTGCAGAATAAAGCCCCGCGTCGTCGCGTAAATGTAAGAGCCCCAATTAAGAGTAATAAAGATGCAGGCCCCGGCAATATAAGGCCACTGCCAGCGCTCCTTGGCAACGCCTTTCAGGCCCGGCAGGAGATGTTTTTGGAGAATCAAGAAAAAGCAGAATACCGAAGCCCAAATAATACGAGATGCCAGCGTATACAGCGGCGGCAGCTGACGCAAAAGCAGCCAAAAGGCCGGAAGCACGCCCCAAATGACCTGACTCAGAATAAAGTAAACATAATAGATTTTCGTTCCTTTCATGGCACACCTTCTTCCTGACAAAATGATTACACCATCATCTTGCGCTACGAGTCCCCAGTTTGTCAACCATTTTCCATGTCTCATTAAAATTCCTGTCCTGCGTCATTTGATGTAGAAAAGAAAGCAGTCAGATTTTATAATTTCATACAGCTAGTCGATCAACGTATCACAGGAGGAACATAATAATGAAGAACACCTATGGAAATTTATTGAAACCGGCACAGATTGGCAGTATGAAACTCCGCAACCGCGTCTGTTTAGCCCCTATGGATTTTAAATTCATGTACGGCAACGCCCAAGATGCAACATTGACCGAACGGGCCAAAGCCGTTTACGAAGCTCGCGCCAAAGGCGGTGCCGGCCTGATTTTTACCAGCGTCGTCAAAAGTGAACAGAAACTGGACCCCTTCCCGCGCAGTTTAGATTTTCCGATTATGGACCGCGGTGAACGAATCAAAGAATTTGCCGCTGTGGCTGACGCCGTCCACCTCTATGGCGGTAAAATTGCCGCTGAACTGACAGCCGGCGGCGGCCGTTTGGCCGACTTAATCGCTGACGGCGAAGTTCCCGTAGCCCCGTCCCGTGTCGTAACACAGTATCACAACGATGTTTATACCCGGCCCCTTACCTTGGATGAAATCCACTATCTCATTGACTGCTTCGGGGCAGCAGCTGCTAAAATAAAAGAAGCGGGCTTCGATGCCATCGACGTCATGTGCAGCGGCGGCTATCTTATTTCGCAGTTCCTGTCGCCGGTGTGGAATCATCGTGAAGATGAGTACGGAGGCTCCGACGAAAAAAGAATGCGCTTTCTCATCGAATGCATTCAAAGCGTCAAGAAAACCTGCGGCGCAAACTTCCCGATCATCCTCAACTTCTGTCTCGACGAAAAGTATGACAACATTCTCCCCGGCTGCCTGACAACAGGAGAAAAAGCCGTCGTCCCCCACTTCGAGTCCCAAGGCGTAACGCCCGATTATGCCATCAAAGTCGCCCAGACCCTAGAAAAACTCGACTTAGTCGACGCCTATGAATGCCGAATCGGCAACTACTACAATCAGGAACACATCGTTCCCAGTGCCTACTCCGACAATAAAGAATATCTTCAGGCCATCCGTCAGTTCAAAAAAGGCGTTACGAAACCGGTCATCTTTGAAAACAAACTGGAAAACCCGGCCGACGGCGAAAAGCTGCTCCAAGACGGCATCTGCGATTTCATCAGCATGGGCCGCGCCTGGTTGGCAGAACCGGAATGGGTCCGAAAGGCAGAAAAAGAGGCCGCCGACATCCGTCCCTGTATCCGCTGCATGAAGTGTATTGAAAATCTTTGGCACGATCACTACGCAGCCTGCGCCGTCAATCCGGAATTCGGCAAAGAAGAAAAGAAGCTGACTCCCGCCCTGAAGAGCAAAAAAGTTCTCATTGCCGGCGGCGGACCGGCCGGTCTTACGGCAGCCATGACCGCGGCGAAACGAGGCCACCAAGTTATCTTAGCCGAAAAGAACAATTATCTGGGCGGGCGCCTTCCCGAAGCCGGTGCCGTTTCCTTCAAACCGGAAATCATCCAATATTGGCACTGGATCGTCCGTCAGGCCGAAGCGGCTCCCATCCAAATTGAATATAACCGCCTCGTCGATGCGGACTATATCAAACAGGTCCAGCCCGACGTCTTCATCGACGCCACCGGTGCCGCACCGTTCCTGCCGCCGGTCAAGGGCATCGATAAGGCTATGACCTTCGACAAAGCCTTATTGGAACCACAAGACGATATTTCTACGGTCATCGTAATCGGCGGCGGCCTCGTAGGCTGTGAAACGGCCTATAAGCTGATGGATGAAGGAAAACAGGTAACGGTCGTCGAAATGATGCCGGAAGTCATGATGGAAACCAGCCCGGTTTATCGTCATGCTGCCCAAGCAAAAATTAAATCGGCCAATATCCAATTCATCACCGATGCTTCGGTCACCGAAATTACCGACGAAGGAATCACCTTAGCCGACGGCCGCACCGTAAAGGCCGACCGAGTCGTCGTCGCAGCCGGTCTTCGGGGCTATGAAACCTTATATCAGGAAGCCTATTCCTTAGTAGACGAAGTCTATTCCGCCGGAGACACCCGCCGGGCCCGCCGCGTCTTCGATGCCGTTCAAGAAGGCTATCAGTTGGCTACCGGCTTATAAATCAAGGTTCAAGAATCAACGTCTCCCCGGAACAAAGGGCCATGAGCCGTTCTGTATCGACGACGGCAATCTGCTTGCGGCTGGTCGTAATGATACCGGCCCGGCGCAGTTTGGTCAGGTTCCGGGTGACGTTGATCAGGCTTACGCCGAGGATGTCGGCCAAGGCTTCCTGGGTCAGGTTATACTGGCTTTGCCCTCGTTCATCCCCTTCCCGCAGAAGCAGCAGGTAGAGAAGGTTGCACAGCTTCACCATAGAGCTGTTGAATTCCTGATGGGCTCCGTCGTAAATCAAGAGGTTGGCATAGGCACCGTACCAGTCGATGACATGGTGCCGCAAAGCTTCGCTCTCGCCAAACATCGTCTCAAACTGAGCCATCGTAAATTCCAAAGCCTCCACAGGCGTCAATGCTTGGCTTAAAAGGGACTCTTCAATCTTATAATTCCGGTAGTGAAAACCGGGAAAGACCGTCCCTCCGGCATGGAAGGAAAGGATTTTCCGATAACCTTTTTCATGCTCCAAGTAATTTTGGACGATGCCCGTTTTTAAATAGTGGATCCGTCCGTAAGGCTCGCCGGGCTTCCAGAGATAATCTCCCCTATCGAAGGTGACTTCTTTATGCGGGCAAGACAGAAAATAGTCTTCCAAATCACGGAAATCCTCGGCAAAAATATATTTCGGCGTAATAGCCATGTCCTCACCTCGTTCATCAATCGATTACCCTTATTTTAGCAGAAAAGGAGACCAATCATGAAGCACAAGGTAAAAGTTACCATCCTCGACAAAAAATTATACCCCGAACTCCAACAGCAATACTGTGCCGATCCCAATTCCGGTGCCTGTCCCTGCTACCACGTCGGCGACGAGTACATCTTCGAACGGACCGAAGAAAACGACTCCTTCTGGCGCATGGGCCTCGATACCTTAGTGACCTCTCACGGTAATCCGGACACGACGACCGGTGGCCCTAAGATTCCCCACTGCTCCGAAGCCTGGGACGCCATCTCCCGCTATATCTACGCCGGCCTCCAGGGCGGCTCGATCATGAAGGGCTGGATGAAGGAAGAAAACACGATGATCACCTGCTGCAACGACGGCACCAGACCGGTCATCTTCAAAATCGAACGAATCGACGAGTTTAGCCGACACGGCGGCCTTTTCTGCCGCTCCGCAAAAAGGGAACTTTGCATCGAAAAACTGTAAACCAATGAAACGAACGATTTTCTGGGCCTTGCTGCTCATTGCGGCGGGCTGTTCTTCTCCGAAAAACACCCGGACGGCCGATCCGCTGCGGG
>OHPX01000602.1_pt1 | contig 17343 bp, 13 predicted proteins | sample 1577801 | NCBI WGS metagenome assembly OHPX01 (sample SAMEA3879584, study PRJEB24766) | human gut metagenome | biome: human-associated habitat; feature: feces | place: USA | collected 1985/1987 | reverse complement strand
TATTTCGCTTCCATGCAGGATTTGCGCGGTTCTGAACTTGTGGGCGGCAATTTTGACAAGAACAATGAAGTGTTTGCCACCGCTTGGGATTGCATCATCGTGGACGAAGCGCACGAAGGGACACAGACGGAACTCGGCAAGGCTGTCATGCAGGAACTGACAAAAGCGAATACCAAGATATTGCGACTTTCCGGCACTCCGTTCAACCTGTTGGACGACTTCAAGGAGGACGAGATTTATACCTGGGACTATGTGATGGAGCAACGGGCAAAGGCTTCATGGGATTTGACCCATTTCGGTGATCCAAATCCATACGCCTCTCTACCTACGATGAACATCTATACATACGACCTCGGACGGTTGCTCCATGAGTTCGTGGATGAAGATGTGGCTTTTAACTTCCGTGAGTTTTTCCGGGTAAATGAAGCCGGAAACTTTATCCATGAAAAAGATGTGAAGGCATTTTTGAGTCTTATCTCCAAGGAGGACAAGGATAGTTGCTATCCGTTTGCCAACGAGGAATATCGCAACATCTTCCGTCATACGCTATGGATGTTGCCGGGTGTGAAGGAGGCTCGTGCCATGAGTGCTTTACTACAATCACATCCTGTATTCCAGCATTTCAAGGTGGTGAATGTGGCAGGAGACGGTGACGAGGACGAAGAGAGCAAGGATGCGCTTGCAGCGGTGGAAGAAGCCATCGGCAAAGATCCTGATGCCACCCGTACCATTACCTTGTCCTGCGGACGATTGACCACGGGTGTCAGTGTCAAGGCGTGGACGGGCGTATTCATGTTGTCCGGCTCTTATAATACCGCCGCATCAAGTTATATGCAGACCATCTTCCGTGTGCAGACACCTGCCACCATCAACGGACGGGTCAAGGAACAGTGTTATGTGTTTGACTTTGCACCGGACAGGACACTGAAAGTCATTGCCGAAACAGCAAAGATTTCTTCCAAGGCAGGAAAGACCAGCGACAACGACCGCAAGATTATGGGTGAGTTCCTGAACTTCTGTCCGATTATCTCCATCGAAGGCTCCAAGATGAGCCAGTTCGATGTACCCAAGATGTTGGAACAGCTTAAACGTGTTTATGTGGAAAGGGTTGTCCGCAACGGTTTCGAGGACAAGAGCCTGTATAATGACGAGTTGATGAAGCTCAATGACTTGGAATTGCAGGAGTTTGATGACCTGAAAAAGATTATCGGCCAGACCAAGGCAATGCCCAAGACCAATCAGGTGGACATCAACAATCAGGGGTTGACTGATGAGCAATATGAGGAACTTGAAGACCTTGAAAAGAAATCCAAGAAGAGAGGCAAGGACAAGCGACCTTTGACGGAAGAGGAGAAGAAACGCCTTGAAGAGTTGAAAAAGAAAAAGAACAACCGCGAAGCCGCCATTTCCATTCTTCGGGGTATCTCCATCCGTATGCCATTGTTGATTTATGGCGCGGAACTACAGGATGAATCACAGGAAATAACGATTGATAACTTCGCTTCGCTCATCGACCCGCAATCATGGGAGGAATTCATGCCCAAGGGTGTTACCAAACAGAAGTTCAACAGCATCAAGAAATATTACGACTCGGAAATATTCTGTGCGGCAGGCAAGCGCATCCGTGCCATGGCTCGTGCCGCAGACAAACTAAGCGTGGAAGAACGCATCGAGCGTATAACGGATATATTCAGCACATTCCGCAATCCCGACAAGGAAACGGTGCTTACGCCTTGGCGTGTCGTTAATATGCACCTTGGCGATTGTCTGGGCGGATATAGCTTCTTTGAAAAGGGTTATGAAACCACCTTGTCTGAACCCCGTTTCATTGACCGTGGCGAAGTGACCGCCAATGTGTTCGCCCCGGATTCCCGAATCCTTGAAATAAATTCTAAGTCCGGATTATACCCTTTGTATATGGCATACAGCATTTACCGTACAAGGGTCAAGAACTCTTTGTTTTCGGTGTCCAGCATTGAGGATGAACAGCGTATATGGGACAAGGTAGTGGCTGAAAACATCTTTGTCATCTGCAAAACTCCTATGGCAAAGAGCATCACCAAACGCACGCTTATAGGTTTCCGTAAAGCGAAGGTAAACACCCGATATTTCGAGGACTTAATCAATCAAATCAAAAACAAACCGGAACATTTTATCAAGCAGGTAGATAAATTCATCACAGAAAGAACAGGAATAAAGAATATGAAAATCAATGCGATAGTGGGGAATCCACCGTATCAGGTTATGAATGACGGAGCAGGAGCAAGCGCATCTCCTGTTTACAATTATTTTGTTGATATATCAAAAAGGCTTTTACCTCAACATATATCATTGATTATGCCTGCACGATGGTTTGCGGGTGGTCGTGGCGTTGATGAATTTCGTAAAACAATGTTATCAGATAAGCGTTTATCGCTAATACATGATTTCTTCGATGCAAGAGCATGTTTCTCCAATGTTGAAATAAAAGGAGGTATTATGTATTTTCGTTGGGATAAAGATTATTGTGGAAATTGCCATATTGTTTCTCATGCACAAGATGGCACTGTTTCAATTGCAAACCGCCCTCTCATAATGCCAGGACTGGATTCTTTCATTAGACATAATGAAGCTGTGTCCATTGTAGAAAAAGTCAGACTGAAAACAACAATAACTTTTGATTCAATTGTCAGTTCACGAGATCCTTTTGGTTTGGACGTTCGAGCAGCAGGAACGTATATTCAAGTGAAACCCAAATTCACATTATTTAAAAATAAAGCAACAGATGTTGCATACTATTATTTTGGTTGGAGAAAAGATGGTGTTGGGTATCTTGATATTGAAAAAGTCAATGAAGGACACTCATTTATTGAGTCTCCAAAATTGTTTATTCCTTGTGCTTGGGGAAATGGTCGAATAGGGGAAGATCGGTTAAAACCGTTTGTTCCTGAACATCGTTCTGTATGCTTTGAAACCTACCTTATGGTAGGTCCATTTGACACATGGGCTGAAGTTGAGAATGCCGAAAAATACATCAACACTAAATTCTTTCATCTTCTTGTTGCCCCTCTTAAAATTTCACAACACGCTACACAAGGTGTTTATAGACTTGTCCCTCTGCAAGATTTCACATCTTCGAGTGATATTGATTGGACTAAATCTGTTTCTGATATTGACCAACAACTTTATGTTAAATACGGTCTTTCAGAAGATGAAATAATATTCATAGAATCAATGATAAAACCTATATAAATATTGTCAACTTATAGCCTTACATAAATAAGTTTTTGTGGAAGCCGTTAATTGTCAATAACTATCACGCTTTCTCTAAGCTTTTCAATTTTATCACTTTGCTGAGGACTAGTTTTCAGATCCCGAGCTTTTCTTATTTCGCGGACTGTGAATCCACAAGATTCCGCTATATCAGCAATGATGTAATCAACTGGGACTTCAACTCCATAATAAGCAGAATTAGCTACATTGAAATATATGACTCCACCTTTTTGCATTTTTTTAGCAAATTCTGAAAATAAAAATTGCATATCTTCAAAATAAGCACATATCATATTAATGATATCCGAGTTCCATGTTTTTAATTTTCTATTTGACATCTCTAAAAGACTATTTCTAAGCCTTTTATTTTCAATCGGAAGTATTTTATCATACGATACTTGCACATGAGAACGTAATGTGTTCTTTCGCAATTCACGAAGTTCTTCATGAGAGTTGATTAGTTGTAAAACTTTTAGTTCTAACATATAAATATCCGTATAATCTCTGGAATTGAGATATGGAGGTGATGTTATAATTAGGTCAACTTTTCCATCGGGTACTTGTTGTATATATTTTCTAACATCACCTAAATAGCATATTTCAGAATTATTTACAGATGGACTTTGTTTAGATATGATTCTAATATCTTCCGCAAAAATTGAATTTAGTTTGTCTAAAAAGAAATTGTGAATCTCCTTTCTGCTTAGAATTCTTGTTTCCCATCCTTTTTTATACGACAAACATTTTCCATTACGAAATAGATTACTTGTCTGAACGATAATTGAAGCCAAGGCAATTGTAAACAGTTCCCTGTAATCGTTATTGTCAACAATAGTTTTGATGGCATTTCTGATGTCGAGAATGCCATCCATGGATGTATCATGGAAGTTCCATTTTTTACTATTATCCCTTTTAACTATCGTGTTTCCAAAAGGTAAAGGTTCTATTTGCCGTATATTCCGGCTTGTCCGAGATAGTTTTTTTGTTACAGCCTTTACATAATGTTCAAAAGTTTCTACATTATAATTTCGGCCCAACTTGACTCTTGACAGAAGATGCATAAAAGGGCTGACTTCAAAGGAATAGCATTTTATTCCATGGTTTTGCAGCTCTACAGGAGTAGTTCCACTACCACAGAAAGGCTCTAAAGCACAAACTGGGGTAAATGGTAATTCTCCTAATATATCTTCAATGAATTCTTTGGAATATCCTTCTACAAAAGGATACCACCGATGTACAAAAACATTCTTGTTTTTGTCAAATTGCATAACAGAATGGTACTTCTCTGTGCAATCTATGAATTTGTAGTCTCTGTACATAAGTGTCAGCAATTAATTTGGATGTTCGTTTATTACTCTAAAATCACCTAACTTGATATGTCGGCTATATGCAGTCCTGTGTTCTTCAGGTATCAAATCGATAGACATCTCTTTTCCTGTGTCAGGAAGGTCTTCATCTCTAGCATCGAATACGGCTAAATATCCTAATTTTATATCAATGTTTTCAGTTAACAACTCATTTATGTATGCTGTGGATTGTTTGAATGCATCGGGTACGATACGCGGTTTAGCTTCGTATGTTATACCTATTTTTTTACCTGAGGGGTGAATGCTAGTACCTACCCACTTGACTTCTATAAAATATAACCCCTGACCATCTTCATCGAGCATGACAATGTCTAGCCTCTTTAAATTTTCCAACATACCTTCTTTGGGTACGAAGAAGATGTTGAGTTTTTCTTTCAAATACAGACGTAAATCGTCTCTGAAACAATCTTCTGGAGTATTTCTTAATAATTGTTTATGGACTTTAATAAACTGCTCTTCACTAAGTTCCGAGCCTATATCTACCTTAAGAGATTTCAAATGACTTTTCTCTACAAAAAATTTGGAATAAGTATCCCTGAGTTTTAACCTCTTTCTATATTCTTCTAATACGTTCTGCAATTCAGAAATAGGTTTTTTACTGATGAATGAATGCAAAGTAGAACTTTCGTAAAAAATGGATTCTCCACCATCTCGTCCGTTTACAAAGTAATTGATGATTCCATCTGGAGACAACATAAATACAACAATACCTTCCTTTGACATTTCTGTAAACACTCGCCTTGTCTCGTTATTGTTGCTATGCAAGTCGTTATTAACTTCCTTAATTTGAAAATCCGAACCAATAACAATATGGCGATTCTGAATAAACAATGGATTAGTGAACAGCTGTTCTATGGCATAATCTGCATTGCTGGTAAGATTTAGTAACTCTCCTTCTGATATGACGATATATTTAAAACCGTTGTCCCTATATTTATCGCACATTGCTTTTATGAGGGACAGAATTAACTTAAAATTGTCATTCGCTTCTAAACCACTCAATGCTGCACTGACTATTGCATTCTGATTACGTTTTAGCAAATCCTTAAAATTCGCATTTTGACTGAATTTTGTTTTCATAACCTGCTACTTTATGATTTCACTAAAAATGTATTCAAAATACAGTTCAATGTATTTTTCATCACTAATAGCCGATGTATCTTCAATAGACTGCTCAAATGCCACCTTAAAATCTTTCAGCACTTTAATAGTTTCACTATCAGGCGATGAAGTATCAATGCTATCTACATTGTTAGTCTGCGTGGCATTTTCGTAGGAAGGATCATTTACAATAAAGCCAAATAGCCGTTTCTCACCGTACTTGCCTAACATATACATGACAGTTTTCAGCCATTCGACTTTATCTTTATTCAAAGGAATCTCCTTCTTAGTGTTTAAAACCAAACCTCCTTCTTCTTCACGTAGTATAGAAGAACTTTTCAAAAAGACTAAACTTCGTTCTATCAAATCTGAATATGGGCCGAAAGTTGTTACTGTGAAATGGTAATATGAGAATATGTTTTCTCCTTCATGCTTGAATGAATAGAGAACTTGTACCAAATACAATATCCGTTGGAAGGATTGTTCCGATACAGCCCCCCAGCCCATGCTTTTAGCTATGGTTGTGACGGTTACGATATCCTCATTCGCTCTTATCAAATTTTTTTCTAACATGATTTCAATCTGGTTTTAATGTGATGATAGATTGATTTTAATTGTTCGCTGGTGTTCTGTATGGTTGATTGTTTGGCAATTTCCAATAAACTTACAATTTTAAAATCAATATTTTCTTGATTCAATAAATGTTCTATAAACGAACTATTATTCAGGTTTGACGTTATAATCAACGAGTTGGGTTTCTTTAGAAATTCTGCAAAAACGTTCGCTGCATTCTTTTCATATGATATATCCAAACTGCTGTCAGGGGTCTCTACAATATAGAAAGATGGCGTTCTGTAAAAGAATGTAAGAATACTCATTCTAAAGGAATGATCAACAAAAAATCGCTGGGATTCAGACATTTCTTCTGCATAAAATCTCACTTTACCGTCTATGACAGGATAAAATCGTTTATTAGTGTCATTGGCCTGTTTGATATATGTCAGTTCGCAAGGTAGTCCTAAGAACATTCCTGCATATTGGGCAAAAATCGAAGAGAATATATGAACATTTGCTGTTATGACATCTTCTATTTCATTTGTAATGGATGTTACAATATCATACTGCTCGTCACGTTGCTTTTGGTATGCCTCTTTCTGTTGTGTCAAACGATTTACTTCGTCCAAAAATGGTTGAATAGAGTTCCTGCTATTGTCAGATATAGCATTTTCATACTCCAACTCCCTGACTTGTTGTTGAACCGTTCTTCTTCCTAATTCAATCTTGGAAAATTCAGAGTCTAAATTAATAATCTGTTGTTCAATGTCCTGTATTGTTCGTTTTTTACTATTGATGGACTGATACAATGCTTTTCTATGTGTGCTAATCTCCTCAAATTGTTTGCTTAATATTGTATCTATCTCTGTGTTCTCATTAATTGGAGCACTACATGCAAAACAACTATTCACAGCGTTTGTAACATTCTGAACCAATTCATCATTTGGTTGATTACACATTGGGCAAATGTGGTTCAACTGAATGTTTTTTATGAAAACATGATATGAAGGATGAAGCGTTTCCCATATATGATTATTCAGTTTTTCCTCTATTTGTTTTATTTGTTTGTCTATATCATTTGCTGATAAGCTTATTTTGTTGATTTCGTTCTGCAAAAGTGATATATCCTGACTCTTTGATGCGCGTTCTTTCTGAATGGATGCCAGTCGGGTATCCATTTCTGCGAGTTTTCCTTTCAATTCAATAAGAGTCAGTGCCGTGTTTTTATTATTACCTTTTGCAAGGCCAACTTTCGGTGTGTCTTTCATTTTGATCAGAACCTTATTGATGGCTCTCATGTCCTCCGAACTATGACGTGATAAACTGTCAAAATACTTTGCTTTTCTAATAGCCTCTTGTCGTTTTTTATCCAGGTCAGGGTCGTTAAAATATTTGTTGAACAATTCGCTTTGCACATCCGGGAAGAAGTCACCATCGTTCCAAAGGATGGTCTTGTGATCTTCCCCGAAGAAAAGGACTTCGTTAACAAAAAATATCAAATCGTCAAATTCTAAATTTGTGTTGGATTTTATGATTTCCTCATATTTATAGGGTAACGTATCAACTTTTGCAGCATCAGATAATTTTTCGAAACTGAACTGATTGACCAATGTTCCAGAAACTTTAACTCCATCAACTTTAAGTTGGGTCAAGGTAATAGAAGATAAGTCTCTTGTCAACTCAACTATAACATTATTTATCTTCATGCTAATAGATACGGTAGGAGATGCATCCGTGTGAATACTATCATCCATACGATTGCTGAAATACTTTTGCGGAAATAGTTGACGCTTTTCTATAATATTTCCTTGGTAAGTACGAGTATATCCGAATGGCTTTTTGTATAAACCTAAAATGGCATATCTGATAATATTGACAAAAGTAGTTTTCCCCATCCCATTACCGCCCAACACAAGATTCACACCTTTGACAAAATCAAAGGTGTAATCCAAACAGTTGGAATATAAAGTATAATTCTTAATGTTTATACTTAACAATTCTGGTAAATATATTTGCCTACTCATAATACTTTTTATTCAGTCTTGTGCAAGATACACCACGCACAATACACCTAATTTATTATGCAAAGATACATCAAAAACACGAGAATACACAGACATCATAAGAAAATCATGTAATTTAAGAAGTAATTGTTCATAGCTCTATATATCGCTGACAGCCAACAGTGACAAATAGAATCCCATGTAGTTAACACCAGTATAGAGCAAAATGACAACACATACAAACAAAATATGTTTTCAGCCGTTTATTGAAGTATATAGTTTTGAGGTAAATTACCTAATGCTATTTGCACCATCTCTTGATTTATTTACTATGGCTAAATAGTGGTACTAAAATGGTGCTAAATCACAAAACTGTCCTTTTATATACGCTGTAAAATATAGTAAATCAGTGTATTATAAAATTATATATCTTGTCACCCACAAAGTCCTGACTTACTGCCATTGTAGAAAGAAGTACCATCATTAAAATGGCAATCAAATCCTCCACTACCAGAGTACCGAATACGATGCCCGTGAAACGCTGGTTGCGTAACCCCAAATCATCAAAGGCCTTGATGATAATTGTGGTAGACGACATAGACAACATTCCCCCAAGAAAGATGGAATTCATCGTGCCCCATCCTAATAATTGTCCTACCAGAAAACCTATGAGCAACATACTGACGACTTCGGTGGTGGCCGTGATAAAAGCTGTGGAACCTACATTCATGAGCTTTTTAAAACTAAACTCCAGTCCAAGTGCGAAGAGCAGGAAAATAACACCTATTTCCGCCCATATATTGATATTTTCGATATCTCCCACGGTGGGGAAAATATTTATATAAGGCCCCGCTAGTAATCCGGCAATGATGTAACCTAAGACTAAAGGTTGTTTCATCCATTTGAACAGCAAGGTTATTACACTGGCCGATATTAATATCAGCGCAAGGTCGGCAATCAAAGTTGGTAAATGTGACATTTAGTGATGGATTTATTCATTTTTTTCTTCCTGATAGTTAGACAGAAAAGAGCCAAGGGACATGGATGTTCAGCTCTTTTCTTTTTCGAGAGTGTCGGCAGTCAATTATTCATTATATTGTTTTCCTCTATAAAAAGAAGGAAACAATATAATAGATAGCTGCTGCCAGGAGTCCACTGACCGGAATTGTAAGAATCCAGGCAGTCATGAGGCTTTTTGTTATTCCCCAGCGAACGGCAGAGAGGCGTTTGGTTGCACCTACTCCGATGATTGCACCTGTGATAGTATGTGTAGTACTAACGGGGATTTTCAGCATTTCCGTAATGTAGAGAGTGAAAGCACCGGCTGTTTCGGCAATTACTCCTTCCAATGGGGTTACTTTGGTGATTTTGGTTCCCATTGTCTTTACTATTTTCCAACCTCCGGACATGGTGCCGAGTGAGATGGCGGTGAAGCACGAAAAAGCAACCCAGTCGGGAAGGTCATTGATGCTGTTGATACCCATACCCAATCCCATAGAATGGGCGGCTATCATGGCAGCGGCAATGATACCCATTACTTTTTGTGAATCATTCAAACCATGTCCGACGCTGAAGAGAGCAGAAGAAACGAGCTGCAACCTCTTAAACCAGACTTCAGCTGTATGAGGATGTGCGCGCCGGCAGATGTAAAGAACAAACAGAGTGAAACCGAAAGCAATCACCATTCCGATAAAAGGAGCCAGAAAGATGAAAGCTGCAATTTTAAGAATGATATTAAGTTGAATTGCTTCAAACCCGTTTGCCATAATGGCAGCTCCTGCAAATCCTCCGATAAGCGTATGTGAGGATGAAGACGGGATACCTTTCCACCATGTTACCAGGTTCCAGGTGATGGCTGCTATTACTCCTGCCAATATAATAGGTAAAGTGATATATTGTTCTACCACCGTTTTGGATACTGTGTTGGCAATACCGAATCCGCCTATAATGTATTTGGCAATGAAAAAAGCAACGAAATTGAAGAAAGCAGCCCATAGTACAGCTTGAAAGGGGGTAAGCACCCTGGTAGATACGATTGTAGCTATTGAGTTTGCTGCATCGTGAAAGCCGTTGATATAATCGAATATCAGAGCCAGAATAATGATAGTCACTAATAATTCCATGTGTTCCGGCTTACTTTATGCGTACTTTACAATCAGGTTTTTCAGAATCTTGCCTACATGCTCTGCGGCATCGGTTGTTTTCTCCAGTTCATGCATGATTTCTTTAATTTTGATAAGTTCAATGCAATCCTTTTCTTCTTCAAATAGCTTGGTGATAAAGAATTCATATACGTCATCTGCCTGATTTTCGATTTCATGTAATTTTGAGCAATATTCCCGGAGAAGAGTCGGTTTCTTACGGAATGTTTCAAGTTCGTCCATGGCTTTACAGATGTAGGTCGCTTCTTCCTGAATCAAACGGCTCAATTCTTTGCCGTTCTCCGAGATAGGACGGGGATTGTAAATAGAGATTCGTTTGGCACAACTATTTATTCCGTCGATGACATCATCCATGCAGGAAGCTAAGTCATGAATATCTTCACGGTCGAAAGGAGTGATGAATGTAGTGCCCAATTCATCAAAAATCCGATGCGTCAGTTTGTCCCCTTCACGTTCCAGCTCTTTGATTTTCTTGTAGTAGTCTGCACGTTCTGTAGGTGAGTCATGTTGCAAGCTTTCTGTTAAAACAACGGATGCTTCACAAAGCACTTCTGAAAGTTGTTTCAGCAATGGGAAAAATTTGGGCTCCTTTGGAGTAAACCGGCTAAAAAAAGAATTTTTCATAAGTGTAAAAACTTTAAATTGTTTTTTCTTCTCTATTTATATTAGTAACAAATGAATACAGATTATAGTTTGGCGTTTTAAGACTTTAGTTTGGCTCGTACTACCTCTATGATTGCAGGCAATATAGAGATGAATATGATGGCAACGATCAGCAGTTTCAAGTTCTCTTGTACAAACGGAAGGTCTCCGAAGAAATAACCGGCGTAGCAGAATATGCCGACCCAAGCCGCACCACCCGCTAAATTATACATCATAAAATAGTAATAGTTCATCTTTCCCATTCCTGCTACGAAGGGAGCAAACGTGCGTACTATCGGGACGAATCTGGCAAGAATAATTGTTTTCCCACCATATTTCTTATAAAACTCGTGTGTCTTCTCCAGATGGCTTTGTTTGAATATCTTGGAATTGGGATTATTAAAAAGCTTTCGACCGAAGAAATGTCCGATCATGTAATTGCAGGAATCGCCTAATACGGCAGCGGCAAATAAAATGATAACGAGTATATGCACACTGATAGGCATGTCAGGTAAGGCAGAAATAGCTCCTGCAACGAAGAGTAGAGAATCACCGGGAAGAAAAGGAGTGACCACTAATCCGGTTTCACAGAAGATTATAAAAAACAAAATGGCATACGTCCAGGCGTGATAATCACGCACAATCATAACCATATATTGATCGATATGAAGGATGAAATCCAATAAAAAGTCCATTTTATATACTTTGGTTGTTATGGTAAAAAAAGAATGTTATTGGCTTCCGGACCATAGTGAATACTCTTTTCACTTAAATGGAGGACGCAAACAGAAAGTGAGGCATCAAAGACTGGAATAGTCTTATGCCGGAAAAAATATAAAATGGCTAAATGAGTATGTGACCTAATGAATAGATATGATATCTATCAGAATATTTAAAAAGATTGGTATAATATGAAAAACCTGTCCATTGGTTTTGAGGAAGCTGAATCTTCAGAGAGCTTAGTATACGGATAGTGACAGAAGGAATATTGAATCGTAGTATCTTTAAAGGAGAGAGGTGTCGGAAAGAAAATGGATTTAAAACACCATTATCGTTATTGTAATCTTGCTTTCCGGTGTATTCTTTTGTTTTGACTAGTTTCTGTTCTTTATCCAGTTGTATGATGCTGGTTTTGGAGGTGTATGAATTGGTATAGGTTTGTATACTGGTACTACCGGTTTCTAACCGGTATGCCTCCTGTGCTTCATCGGAAATCAGATGGAATCCCCAATTCAGAAATACGCCTAATAGTATACAGAATATGTACTTCATCATAACGGTCGCAAAGGTAGAAACTATTTTTATATGAAATACATATTCACAAGCATAATTAACAAATATAATTGTAGCTCTATCGGGAGGGATTCATTATAGTTATGTTAACTTCTGTTGTTTACAGTGAATACAGTAGTCGTAATGCACAGTTCGCAGTTTTCCGCACTTGGGGCAGGTGTATTTATGATTTTGCCATATTAAGAAGTTTTCTTCTCCCTGTTCTTTTATGAATGTAAGATTCATAATCATACTCATTTTGTATTTGTTTTGGTATCTTGCATCTAGTGCTTTTAATCGTTTACAAGGGAAATCTGTGCATTCAAAACAATAATACTTTTTCTTATCACATGAGAAAATGATACAGTTTTGGCAACTTTCCCGAATTTTTCCTGTTTGGGTTCTACAACCGGGGCAAGGCTTTTTTACATCTTGAAAAGCATAACATAATGCGCAGTCCATTCCACAAGGTGCGATGGAACTGATTCTGACTGTCCTCTTGAATATCATTGGCGTATAAGTTATCCCGTTAGTACATAGCTTCTCTTTAGTCTTTTCAAATCCTAAACTTTGATAAAAACGGATAGCGTACGTGGATGAATTAACAGTCATTTCATCTACCGGACAATCATTGATAGCGAAACAGAATAACTGTTTGCCGATACCTTTGCATTGGTACTTTTTTCGGATAAAGAATAAAGAAAGATGTTTCCCTTCATGCTTTGTCCCCATGATGCCAACCAGATTCTTATCCTCAAAAGCACCGTAAATCACTAATTCATTCATCAGTTGCTCGCTGGAGATAAAGCTTTTGAATGAATTCAAACCTTCTTCATCGAAGTCTTCCGCTCCGCATTGTATATATACCTCCAATGCTAACGATGCAGCCAGGGCGTATTCGGTCTTGTCTAATTTGCGTATCATAGTGATTGCTTTTATCATTAATTTGCCGGGAAAATTACTATTAATTTCCGGATATGGTATTGAAATCTGATTTCTTTTTCTTTTTTTTGTAAAAGCTGTAGGGTATTTCCGGTTTGAGCGCTCTTATTAGTAGAAACGCAATTTATTTACCTTTAAAAAGCATCAGTATGAAGAATGTAGAAAAACACTTGGTTGGATGGCTATCAGTTTGTTTGCTGCTTTGTAGCTATCCTGTGTGGGCGCAAGGAGATGCCGGAGATTATCTTACGATTGTTGGTATGGTGAAAGACAAGCAAAATAAAAAAGCTCTGGAGAACGTAAATGTATCGGTGCATGGTAGCAATATCGGTACTGTGACCAATGCGGAAGGAGAATTTGCTTTGAAGATTAAAAAAACGGAAACCCCGCGTGAACTGGACATTTCACATATCGGTTATGTAAATACTCATATCTCTTTGGAGAAAGAAACAGCCGCTATGTTGACAGTTTGGTTGACGCCTCATTCCAATCTATTGAATGAAGTGGTGGTATTTGCCGAAAATCCACGTATAATTGTAGAGAAAGCAATCAATAAGATTCCTTTAAATTATAGTGATAAGCGTGATATGCTGACGGGATTTTACCGGGAAACCGTACAGAAAGGGCGTCGATATATCGGTATATCGGAAGCAGTGCTCGATGTGTCTAAAACAGCCTATACCAATAGAAATATAAACTATGATAAAGTACGGGTGGAGAAGGGACGTCGTCTGCTTAGTCAGAAAGCGAGTGACACATTAGCTGTCAAAGTTGTGGGTGGTCCTAATCTAGGCGTCACTTTGGATGTCGTGAAGAACAAGGGAGCGTTACTCGATTTTGAAGAATTGAATAATTACGAATTCTGGATGGCAGAATCCATGCTTATAGATAATCGTATGCAGTATGTTATTAATTTCCGCCCGAAAGTCATTCTCATGTACGCTTTATTATACGGTAAATTGTATATCGATCGTGAACGGTTGTCATTCACCCGTATAGAAATGAGTCTGGATATGCAGAATAAATCGAAGGCGACTACCGCAATTCTGTATAAGAAACCTCTCGGTTTAAGATTCAAACCGCAAGAACTCTCTTATCTGGTCACTTATAAAGATGTAGATGGAAAAACGTATCTGAACTATATTCATAACACAATCCGTTTTAAATGTGACTGGAAGCGGAAGTTGTTTTCCACGAGCTATACGGTAGCTTCCGAAATGGTAGTGACCGATAGAAAAGAAGGAGTATTGGAGAATATACCCAACAAAGAAGCTTTCAGCCTGAATCAAATATTTTATGATAAGGTAGACGAATACTGGAATCCTGACTTTTGGGGAAACTACAATATTATCGAACCTACGGAATCTTTAGAGCACGCAGTGGATAAATTGAAAAAGCAATCGAATTGAAACAGGGATAGTTTTCTTATATTTGAGGTCAATCATAAAGAAAAGCAAGTATGCTGGATGAACTGCTCATACTAAAAAAGATAAAGGAAGGTGATATAAAAGCGTTTGAGGAACTCTTTCGCCGTTACTATTTTCCTCTTTGCTGTTATGCGGCAGGCATTACCGGGCAGATGGCGGTAGCGGAAGAGATTGTAGAAGAGCTTTTCTATGTGCTTTGGAAAGAAAGGGAGCGCTTACAGATTTTCCAGTCCGTTAAAAGCTATCTGTACAGAGCGACTCGCAATCAGTCTTTGCAGTATTGTGAACACGAAGAAGTTAGGAATAGATACCGTGAAGCAGTATTGAACACTTCTAATCCGGAGCAGTCGACAGATCCTCATCAACAGATGGAGTATGAGGAATTACAGAAATTCATAAATAGCACTCTTGAAAAGCTGCCAGTCCGCAGACGACAGATTTTTGAGATGCACCGTTTGGAGGGGCGGAAATATGTGGAGATAGCGACACAGCTTTCTCTTTCGGTAAAAACAGTAGAAGCTGAAATGACAAAAGCCCTCCGGACATTACGAGAAGAAGTTGAAACTTATATTCACATGAAGTGATGAAAACAGAAATTTATAAAATAAAGACAGATCAGGCATGGAACCGATTGTATAATCGCCTGGACAATGACCGTTTACTTGCGAAAGTTGATGAAGGCTGTTCTATACGCAAACATTCACAATGGATCAGATACGGAGCAGTTGCCGCCGTTTTGATAGGCGTCGTCTGGGGAGCTTTGTATTGGATGACCGGTTCTGAAAGAGAACCGGCACAGAATTTTCTTACACAGGAAAATCAAGGCATTTCCACTTTGGCAACGACTCTTGAAGACGGTTCTGTGGTACTTTTGGCAAAGGAAACCTCCTTATTATATCCGAAGCATTTTATTGCTGATAAACGGGAAGTGAGTTTGCAGGGAAATGCTTTCTTCGACGTAGCAAAGAAGCAGGGACAACCCTTTTGGATTGATACGGAACAAGCTAAAATTGAAGTTTTGGGAACCGCTTTCAGTGTACAGAGCGATGAACATGCTCCGTTCCGTTTATCTGTACAAAGAGGGATTGTGAAAGTTACTCTAAAAAAAGGAAATCAGGAATGTTATGTAAAAGCGGGAGAGGCAGTAGTGGTGCAATCGCAACGATTAGTCGTTCTCGATGCGGATAAAGAGAATGAAGAGTGGGGGAGCTTCTTTAAACACATACGTTTTAAAGATGAATCTTTGGCGAACATTCTGAAAGTGATGAACCTGAATTCGGATAGTTTGCAGATTCAAGTGGCTTCACCTGCATTGGAGGAACGCAGGTTGACGGTTGAATTTTCTGATGAGTCTTCTGAAGTCGTAGCTACTCTGATAGCTAGCGCACTTGGTCTGCAATGTGCCCAGCAAGGGGATATTCTTTTGTTATCAGAATAAAACTCATTTAAACTTGAGAAAATGAAACAGGCTTATCGCTATCTATCCATTCTATTCATACTCTTTTTCGTAGTCGATACGATGAGAGCGGATGGGGGCGATGTATTGGAACGGATAGTTCGGCTTCCCAAGACAAAAGGCACTGTTTATTCATTATTAGGTAATGTCTCCCGACAGTCGGGATATATGTTTATTTATGACAGTAAAGTCATTGATAATGATGCTGTCGTGAAGATAAAGGGAGGAGAACGATCTATTCGCCAAGCAGTGTATGATATAGTAGGAGATACCGGTTTGGAGTTTCAAGTGATTGGTACTCATATTCTGATTACTCTCCCTTCGGAGAAAAAGATTCATATACAACAGGATTCCATTCCGAAGCAGCCTATGAATTTTTCTATTACCGGCACTTTGCTGGATAAGGAGACGGGTGTGCCCATCTCTTCAGCTACTGTTGGAGTAAGGGGGGCATCTATCGGCAGCATAACAAATCAGAATGGAGATTTTAAATTGTCCTTACCCGATTCTTTAAAAAACGATTCGATTACCTTTTCTCATATAGGTTATCTTTCACAAGATATAGAGTTTGCTTTGTTGATTGGACGGCACAATATACTTAGTCTCGAACCTAAAGTGGTTCCTTTGCAGGAAGTAGTGATTCGTCGAAGTGAACCAAAGAAACTTTTGCGGGAAATGATTGAACGGAGGGAACAGAACTATTCGCATACTCCCGTGTATCTGACTACCTTTTATCGTGAAGGAGTTCAGTTGAAAAACAAATTTCAAAACTTGTCGGAAGCAGTGTTCAAGGTTTATAAGACATCCTCACATTCAGCAGTGCCAGATCAAGTGAAGCTGTTGAAAATGAGTCGGCTAAGCAATGTGGAAGCGAAAGATAGCTTATTGGTAAAAGTAAAGTCGGGTATTCAGGCTTGTATCCAGATGGATATTATAAAAGATATGCCCGAATTCCTGATTCCCAATATAGAGAATAGCATTTATACCTATACTTCGGAGGGCGTGACATTTTTAGAAGACCGGTTTGTAAATGTGGTGCATTTTGAACAGAAAAAAGGAATCAGTGAACCTCTTTTTTGCGGAGAACTATTCCTTGATTCTGAAACGAGCGCCTTATTGCAAGCCCGTCTGGAAGTTCATCCTGTATATGTGAAAAATGCGGCG
>OHPX01000567.1_pt1 | contig 18220 bp, 20 predicted proteins | sample 1577801 | NCBI WGS metagenome assembly OHPX01 (sample SAMEA3879584, study PRJEB24766) | human gut metagenome | biome: human-associated habitat; feature: feces | place: USA | collected 1985/1987 | reverse complement strand
GGTGGAGGTGGAGCCCCAGAAGCTGACCGCGCCGGAGCGCGCTGGCTTCACCGCCGTGGAGTGGGGCGGCGCGGAAGTGGATTGAAGACTGCGCTGAAAAGCCGCCGGACCTGACCGGGTCCGGCGGCTTTTTTACGGAATGCTTGCGCTTTAGGCCGGAATATGGTATCCTAAACTGTAAAAATATCGCCGGGCCTATGGGCATGGCGTGAGAGAAAACGAGAGAAAGAAGGCAAGATGATGTCCCATCAGACCGTGATTGTCCTGGATTTCGGCGGCCAGTACAACCAGCTCATCGCCCGCCGGGTGCGCGAGTGCGGCGTCTATTGCGAGGTCAAGCCCTACACGACCCCGCTGGAGCAACTCCGCGCTATGGAGCCCATCGGCTTCATCTTCACTGGCGGCCCCAACTCCGTCTATGAGGCGGGCACGCCCAAGGCTGATCCGGCCATCTTTGAGCTGGGTGTGCCGGTGCTGGGCATCTGCTATGGCTGCCAGTTCATGGCCCACGCCCTGGGCGGCCAGGTCACCGAGGCCCACGAGGACACCGCCCGGGAGTACGGCAAGACCGAGACGTATTTCGATTCGGCCTGCAAGCTCTTCAAGGGCCTTCCCGCCCAGGGCATCACCTGGATGAGTCACGGGGACTACATGGAGAAGGTGCCGGAGGGCTTCGCTCTGGTGGCCCACTCCGACGCCTGCCCCAATGTGGCCATCTGCGATGAGGGCCGCGGCTTCTACGGCGTCCAGTACCACCCGGAGGTCAATCATACGGAGCATGGCACCGACATGATCCGCAACTTCCTGTATGAGGTCTGCGGCGCAGCGGGCGACTGGACCATGGGCGACTACAAGGAGACTGCCATCCGCCAGATCCGGGAGAAGGTGGGGGACGGCAAGGTGCTGCTGGCCCTGTCCGGCGGCGTGGACTCCTCCGTGGCGGCAGCCCTGGTAGCCGAGGCCGTAGGCAGCCAGCTGACCTGCGTGTTTGTGGACCACGGCCTCATGCGCCTGAACGAGGGCGACGAGGTGGAGGAGGCCTTCAAAAAGTGGGACATCAACTTCGTCCGGGCCAACGCGGAGGAGCTGTTCCTCTCCAAACTCTCCGGCGTCAGCGAGCCGGAGCGCAAGCGGAAGATCATCGGGGAGGAATTCATCCGTGTCTTTGAGGCGGAGGCCAAAAAGATCGGCCAGGTGGATTACCTGGTCCAGGGCACCATCTATCCCGATGTGATCGAGTCCGGCACCGGCGACGCCGCCGTCATCAAGAGCCACCACAACGTGGGCGGCCTGCCGGACTATGTGGACTTCAAGGAGATCATCGAACCCCTGCGGATGCTCTTCAAGGACGAGGTCCGTCAGCTTGGTCGGGAGCTGGGCCTGCCGGAGTATCTGGTCATGCGCCAGCCTTTCCCGGGCCCGGGCCTTGCCATCCGGGTCATCGGCGAGGTGACGAAGGACAAGCTGGACACTCTGCGCCTGGCAGACTTCATTTTCCGGGACGAGATCGCTAAGGCCCATCTGGAGGGCACCATGAACCAGTATTTCGCGGTGCTCACCAACATGCGTTCCGTGGGCGTTATGGGTGACGGCCGGACCTATGACTACACTCTGGCTCTCCGCTCTGTCACCACCACAGACTTCATGACCGCCGACTGGACCCGTATTCCCTACGAGGTGCTGGACCGGATCAGCGTGCGGATTGTCAACGAAGTGCCCCATATCAACCGGATTGTGTACGATATCACGTCCAAGCCGCCCGCTACGATCGAGTTTGAGTGATGAAATGAACTTGAAAAAGCCTTTATTTATGCTGATTGCAAGCAAATTTGTTTAAGCCTTGGCAACGATTTGGCAACATTTTGGGTATCACTCACTGAATAACAGAATACTTCAATAAGAGAAAAACCTTGCTGATTTTCAGATATGGAAACTGAACATCGGCAAGGTCTTTTTATGCTTATTTCTGCTTTTTCTTTTTAGACGCTTTCTTTTCTTCTTTCTCGATTTCCTGAAATTCTTTGGCAAGCATATCACTGACCGCCTGCGAGGGAACACTCCCCCAATATCCAGAGGTGTCAAGTTCTGGGTACTTGTATCGCCACTGGTCGTATTCTTCTCTGCTAATCTCGCCCCGTTCCAGCTTGGCAGATTGTTCCTGCCATGCGTGGAACATTTTGAACATGGAGGAATAGGTGGAACAGTCGGACTTGTCCAGCCGCAGACACACTTCCCCGTCAATCTCTCCGATTTTCAGTCCATACATATCTTCCAGCGCAAAAAGTGTGTGCATAAGCCCGATATAGCTGTCAATCTCCGGGACTGTGATTGCTCGTGGGCTGACATCAAAGATATTTGCCATTTCTTTTACAAGGTCTTGCTTCGGCGTTCTGGCTTCTGATTCATACTGTGCCATACGGACATCAGAGGTCTTTCCGAGAAAACCGAGGATTTCGCCTAACTGCTTTTGCGTCATGCCTTTCCGATTACGGAAAAAGCGGATTCGTTTGCCGATTGCCATAATAAAACCTCCGTTGTAGTTATAGTGATACAACCATTCTTGACTTAAACATTTCTGTTGAAGTTAGTATAACATTGTGCAATAGGAATAGCAAGAGGAACTTAAATAAAAAAAGTTAAGATTTTTCTGCAAACCACTTGACTTAACGGAATTTATTTAGTATCATGGATACAACTTAAACAAAAACAGTTAAATAAAGAAAGGAGAGGATAACTGAATGGCAGAAAAATCATTTATGACTGTGGAGGAAGTGGCAGCGGAACTGCGGGTGTCAAAGTCAAAAGCCTACCAGATTGTGCGGGAACTAAACGCAGAATTACAGAAACAGGGCTATCTGACGGTGGCTGGTCGTGTGAACGCTACATTTTTTCATAAAAAGGTCTGTTACAGCGATTAAGCGGAAAGGAGATGATTTGAATGGCTGTATACAAAGACAATGCTACAGGAACGTGGCGGGTAATCTATCGTTTCACGAATTGGAAAGGGGAGCGGAAGCAGACCCAGAAACGAGGATTTGCTACGAAGAGGGAAGCACAGGCGTGGGAACATGAAGCCATGCTGAAACAAGGTGCAAAGCTGGATATGACATTTGCCAGCTTCTTTGAGGTTTACGAAGCCGACAAGAAACAGCGTGTCAAGGAAAGCACATGGGAATCCAAAAGCCATGTAATCCGCACAAAGATTTTACCGTATTTCGGAAATCGGAAGATAGCGGAGATTGAAGCAAAAGACATTATCGCATGGCAGAATGAACTCATGGCGTACCGGGACGAGAAAGGGAAGCCTTATTCGGCGGATTATCTGAAAACCATACACGCCCAGCTTACAGCAATTTTCAACCATGCTGTGAACTTCTATAACCTGCCCTACAATCCGGCAAGGCGGGCCGGCACAATGGGAAATGAGGTTCCGAAAGAAATGGACTTCTGGACGAAAGAGGAATATCTGAAATTCTCCGAAGCCATGATGGATAAGCCCCGTTCCTATTATGCCTTTGAAATGCTTTACTGGTGCGGAATCCGCTCCGGCGAACTGCTGGCACTCACTCCGGCTGATTTTGATTTTCAGAAGCAGACAGTCACAATCAGCAAGACGTTTCACCGATCTAAAGGGCGGGATATTATCACAAGTCCGAAAACAAAAAAGAGTAACCGTACAATCAAAATGCCGCCATTTCTCTGTGAGGAAATACGGGAATATATCAAAATGCTTTACGACATTCAGCCAGACGAGCGGTTGTTTACGGTCACGAAATCCTATCTCAACCATGAGATGGAGCGAGGGGCGAAGCAGGCAGGAGTGAAAAAGATTCGTGTGCATGATATTCGTCATAGTGCGGTTTCTCTGTTAATCGACATGGGATTTTCGGTGTTGGCGATTGGGGAGCGCATGGGGCATGAAGCGGAGAAAATCACTTACCGCTATGCTCATTTATTCCCTACGGTGCAGACGGAAATGGCAGAAAAATTGGAAATGGAGCGAATGACAAAGGAGGATACAAATGGAAAGAACACTTGATTACAAAGGGCGGTGGCGCAATCATACAGTAGCGTTCCGGGTATCGAACGAGGAAGCGAATCTGCTTAACGATTTGGTGGCACTGTCGGGATTGACGAAGCAGGACTACATCACAAGGCGGCTGCTGTGCCGGGACGTGGTGGTACAGGGTAATCCGAGGGTGTATAAGGCTCTGAAAAATCAAATGGCGGCTATCTACGAGGAATTGAAGCGGCTGGAAGCATTAAGCCCGGACAATGACGAACTGCTCTATACGTTACAGGTAATCGGAATCACATTAGACGGTCTGAAAGGAGAAGATGAATGACAGAAAAAATAAAAACGACTGCTCCCGTATTATCTGTTGGCGCAGATAGGGAACAGCCGAATACAAAAAATCACAAAGAAATTATAGCAAATGAAACAGCACAAATCAATCTGCAAGCCGCACAAAACCCGGAGAAATCCAGGAGCGGCGGGCTTCAAATCGTTTCCATGACGGAACTGTATGATACCGTATATCCACCGAGAACACCGGTTGTGGACGGGTTTCTCTACGGCGGTACTTACCTCTTTGTAGGTGCGCCGAAAGTTGGAAAATCGTTCTTTATGGGGCAGCTTGCCTACCATGTGGCAATGGGGCTTCCACTGTGGGATTATCCCGTCCGAAAGGGGACGGTGCTGTATCTGGCACTGGAAGATGATTACGCAAGGCTTCAGCGCCGACTCTCCGGTATGTTCGGTGTGGAATGTGCGGATAACCTGTACTTTGCGACACAGGCAAAGACCTTGAATGAGGGATTAGACAGGCAATTAGAGGAATTTCTGAAAGAGCATACAGACGCAAGGCTGATTATCATTGACACGCTCCAGAAAGTGCGTGAGGTTGGCGGGGACAGGTACAGCTATTCCAGTGATTACGAGATTGTGACAAAGTTAAAATCGTTCAGCGATAAATACGGTATCTGCCTGCTGGTGGTTCATCACACACGCAAGCTGGAATCCGAGGACAGCTTTGATATGATTTCCGGCACAAATGGGTTGCTTGGAGCGGCAGACGGGGCGTTTATCATGCACAAGAAAAAGCGTACTGACAATGAGGCAGTGCTGGATATTGTGGGGCGTGACCAGCCGGATCAGGAACTGACCATAGAGTTTGACCGGGAGTGCTGCGTCTGGAAATTTAAAAAGGCGGAGACGGAACTGTGGAAACAACCGCCGAATCCTCTGCTGGAAGCAATCAACAATTTTCTGACAGAGGATAAGCCGGAATGGGAGGGGACAGCAACAGAACTTGTGAGCCAGTTGCCGGATATGCAGATACAGGCAAACGTGCTTTCCAGAAAATTGAATGTAGTCAATAGTCAGTTGCTTAATAACTATGGAATTTTCTATGACAATAAGCGAGGGCATGAAAGGAAGATTGTTCTGAAACGGCTTGAGCCGAGAGAGTAAAAGCGACGATATGCGTCGGTTGCGACGGTATTTTTTACAGTGGGCTGGTATAGAAAATATTGACGCTATCGACGCAAACCGACGCAGAAAGGATTAAGTGATGAAAAACGTGCAAATTCCTTATGAATTGTTTGTATCTCTGCTCCGCTATCATCTAATGGAAGATGATGATTGTCTGAATGAAATCCGGCAGGGATTGGAGCAGAAATTGGATTCTCTGGTGCGCCATGAATTATATGCGAAATATAAGACTGCGCCCACACAGGAAGAACGGGAAAATGCCAGACAGGAATATCTGGAAAAACGTGGAGTGCCGGATAGCTTCCGCTGGTAGTTTTCCTTTGATGATAACAGACAGGAGCGTGTCACGCTCCTGTGGATAGCAGATAACGAGAAAGGTGTGATTTGATGATAATTCAGCCGGAATGGGGAACCCGGAACGTGAACAAATATTTTTACGAAAATGAAGCCCGTAGGATTGCCGCATTCAATGAAATCTTTGGAGATGTGGAACTGACTGCGGCAGAAATGCGGACGCTGGTATGGCTGTGTGGGTGGGAGGAATGTACAGTAGAAAACGTACTTTCGGCTATCCGAAAAGCTATGGCGGAAGCAAAGCGGCGGGAACAGCCGCCCGTCCGTAGGACGGAAAAGCCCTCGGCAGAGCGCAAAGGCAGCTTTTGATGGACGGAACGGCTGTCAAAAGTGCTTTTGCGTTACTTTCGGCGAAAGTAACAAAGCTTATGCGCCGTATCCGGCGCTGATTACCCGAACAGGGAGAAAGGATATTGATTGAAGCGAACAATCAGCTTTATGACAGGAAAAGGCTCTGTCAACCATAACAGCAGAAAATTTCATGCAAAGAATACTGACCCGGAAAGAAGCTGTCTGAACGTGGAATACTGCAACGAAAATATTAAGGACGTATATCACGAATTGTTTGATGAAGCACTCGCCCGGTACAATGAGAAGCAGACTAGAAGTGACCGCCGGATTGATGATTATTATGGGAAAATCTGTTCCGGCAAGCAGGAAAAACCATTCCATGAGATTATCCTGCAAATCGGGGATAAGGACAACATGGGAGCGAAAACGGAGAACGGACAGCTTGCGGTAAAAGTGTTGGATAAATATATGCAGGACTTTCAGCAACGAAATCCTACGTTGAGGGTGTTCAGTGCCTATCTTCATATGGACGAAGCAACGCCCCACTTGCATATAGATTTTGTACCGTATACGACAGGAAGCAAGCGGGGACTTGATACAAGAGTTTCTTTGAAACAGGCGTTATCTGCTCTCGGATTTAAAGGCGGCGCAAGACGGGAAACGGAATTAAATCAGTGGGTGGCTTATGAGAAAGAACAGCTTGCCGCTGTCATGCTGGAACATGGGATTGAGTGGGAGAAGAAAGGCACACATGAAAAGCATTTATCTGTCTTGGATTTTGAAAAAAAGGAGCGGGCAAAGGAAGTTGCAGAACTGGAAACGAAAAAAGCGGAATTGCAGGAAGAAAACGCTACTTTTCAAGAAATCAACGAAGATTTGCATGAACAGTTGTTACAGGTTGATGATGAGATTCGTTCCTTACAGGAAGATTTGCAGGAGTCCCGGCAGGAAGCAGAGAAAGCACAGAAACAGGCGGACAAATATCAGAAGCGCATGAATGAACTTGCTCCTATGGTAAAGAACATGGAAAAGCTGGCGGCAGACTTTTCCGCAGATCCGGAGCAGACGCTTCCAGAAGCGGCGGTTATGGAATCTGCAAAGTCGTATCGGGAAAAGAAAGCAAAACCGCTGGTAAAGAAAATTGTACAAGTTATGCGCTCCGTTTATTCGGCATATCTGGATATTTCAAATAAGTTTACAAAGCTGCAAGCGGCGTATAACAGGGAACGGAGCGGAAACGAGCGACTGACAAACAGGCTGGAAGAAGTTTTGGAGGAAAACCGGGAATTGAGGATAGTGGTGGAAGATTTTGGGCGTATAAAAGCTGTGGTCGGCTCTGAACAGGTTAATGCTGTGATTGACCGGGTAAAGCAGCAGGAACAGATAGAAGCCGAGCAGAAACGGGCTGCAAGGAGAAAACATAATCGGGAAGCCCGCTGACAGGCGGAGGGCTGCTTAAAGACCTCTTAGCTGCATGAAGCGAATCCCCGCCAGTTAGTCAAGAGTGGCGTAGCCGTTAATTTACTCTTGACTGGCTGGTGGGGATTTGCTATTTCCATTTACTCTTTCAAACGAAGAAGTTATAATTAAAATATAAAGGCTGAAGAAAGGTTAAGGGAGAATGGATATTACAAAGGAATTAAAAAAGGATGGTATGTTACTAAAAAAGATTCCTAAAAAGGAACAAACGATAGATATTTGCAAAATGGCTATTAGACAGAATCCTTTAGCTTTACAATTTGTGTCCAGAAAATGTTTGGATTCAAAAATGTGCTTAGCAGCGGTAAAAAAGGATGGACAGGCATTTCGGTATGTTCCTAGTCAATTTATTACGAGGAAAATGTGCGAATTGGCAGTTGAGGCAGACCCGGAACTTTTGAATAATGTACCAGAGAATTTTAGGACATTGAGAATTTGTATAAATGCTATTAAAAAAGATGTAAGTACTTTATCATATGTATCACGAGAAAAAAGATATGAATTGTTTGACAATAACACAGAAATTGATTTAATTAAAAAGGTTGTAGAGCATAATTCTAAATGGTTAATGTATATGCCTAACCGCCCAGATGTGAGGGCGTTTTGTATAAGTTGTATGGAAGAAGATTTTTCTGTTGCACAGTATATGCCAGAGCAGATAAAAATTGCTGATGATATTCTGAACTATCAAAAAACGAAAGGAAAATTACATTTTATACACAAGTATTATAATTCCGAAGAAGGAAAATTTTGTGTAAAAATTAAGGTTGTATGTGGACAACATGCCTCAATATTTGATGAAAATGAGATGATAGAAGAATCATATTGTGTTGTGATGGAATTTGGAGACTTTGACAAGTTTTATAGCTTTTTAGATGGAGATCTTTTTGATGCAGAATTAAGAAATTTTGATTTTAAAGGAATAGATTTAAAGCAATATAATATTGATGGTGCTACTATCAATAGTGAAATATTGCAATTACAAGGATTATATGACGGGACATATTTTTCATCTATTAAAAAGATTTTGGAAACAGATTCAGATGAATTTATGGGAAGTAATGAGATTATGATACCTAATGAATTTTGTTATCCCAAACCTATAGATGATGATGAACATGAGCGATTTGATATTAGTCATATTCCGTTTTTTTATATTAGTGACATTCACTTAGCACATCGAGTTTGCAATAAATTTAAGGATAAGGCAACAAAAGAAGAAATACGCTCATATATAAAGTATTTAGCAAGAAGTATGGTTTCTTCCATTGGAACCAGGCCATATAATAGCTATTTGCTGATTGCAGGAGATACTTCATCTATTTTTGAGTTTGCCGCTATTTTTTATAACGAACTTATACAGTGGTGGAATCCAAATCAGATAGTGGTTGTGCCTGGTAATCACGAATTATGGGATCCTTGTATTGACATGGAAGATAATATAGAAATATATAGGAAATTTTTTGATGATTTAGGTATAATATTTTTACAAAATGATTTAATGTGTGTAGAAGATAGGAAAAAATGTGAGATATTCAGTGAAGTAGAAATATTGAAAATGAGTGAAGAAGAAATAAGGAGCAAGTCTCAAGGTTGTTCGGTCATTATTTTGGGTGGAATAGGATTTAGTGGTTTAAATGAAAAATTCAATGCCTCAAATATTCGATATGGGAGAAGTTTTGATGAATTATCAAGAGAAGCAGCTTTGAGGAAAGATATACAAGAGGCAATTCGTTTTAATACGATATACACCAAAATATTAAAAAGCTTAGGCAAAAGCAGAGTTATTGTCCTTACACACGTCAAAAAAGGAGACTGGAATACTGAACCACATAATCCGTATTGGATATATTTGAATGGGCACAATCACCAAAACTTTTATGAAGTGAGCGATAGAAGAACTATATATGCTGATAACCAAATTGGATATAGAACAAAGAATATTGGGTTAAAATATTTCTATTGTGATAATAATTATGATATATTTGCTTATTATCAAGACGGAATACATGAAATAACACGGGAGCAGTATATTGATTTTAACAGAGGGAAATTGGTTTCCATGTCATTTAAAAGGGAAGATGGAACAATTTATATGCTAAAAAGAAATAGTATATATTTATTTTTGATATACTGTGAATACTCCAAACGTTCAAGAGGAAAATCACTATATCTTATGAATGGTGGAAAGTTGGGGAGATTAGGACGAAATAGGATAGAGGATTTAGCTTATTATTATGATAACCTCAAAAAATATGTGGAAAATGTAAATCAACTACTATACAGGTACGTGGGAGGTCAACAGAGAATTTCCGAATTTATCAAACATCTTGGCGGTTCTGGAAAGATACATGGTTGCATTGTTGATGTAGAAAGACCTAATGAATTAGAAGGATTTTCATATTGTCATTTGTTTGTTAATCCGATAGATGGGAAAGTGACACCATATTTTGCTTATGATGTAAAATCAAGAATTGTATACAAAGATTTTAAGGCTTTACTGCAAGCACATGATAGTTGCAAGTTAATGGCTAATAATTATTTGAGGCTTGAAAAAGAATCTGTGCATAATTTACCGACTATTCAGTATTCGGGGCAGATGGAAGAATGGGAAAATGAAGATTCCATGTATGATGAGGGAGGTTATCTATATAAAATTTCTCGAATTATAAAAAGTTTACAGTATTGTGCGGAGAAAAATATTGTACGTCTTTGGAATGAAGAGTTACTCAATTACGATTTTGTAAATAGGATTAAACAATCGAACAAAATTGACGAAATTGTAGATGACAGACTAATGATTGATGAAAAGAGTATTTAATGGTAATGTTACGTTTTAGACATTCTGAAATGCTTGTTTTGTAAGGAATTTCAAACGCTGTGGGAGAGGGTGTGATACTTTATACCTATATCCTCGAAAACGGGCTTCTATTGCGTAACATTTCAAAAATGTATTGTCAATCTGCGAAGATTTGCTATAATAAAGGCGTGGCAACATTTTGGCAACAGAAAATCAGCAAGCCAGAATAAATGATGTAATCGAAGTAAAAATCGGTGTGTATTTGCATAAAACTTAAACAAATACAGTTAATAACAACGAGGGACACGCCGAGTGGGAATGAGCGTCAAAACGGCGCAAACCCGCATGAATACAGGGTTTTTGACCTGTCACTTTGCCTTGTGATACTGGTTTGATACTATTCGTTTCAACCCGGTCACACAAGAGAATGATTGCAAAGGGCAAGCAAACCGCCCTGCTGAACGACAAATTCAGCAGGGCGGTTTTGCTTGCCCTATTTTTCTTTTCTCCAAGGAACATAATTGTCAAACCGTTTGCTGTCATCACAAGTAAGCGGCCAGTTGATTTTCCATTCAAAGTATTCTTCCCTGGTAATCTCCCCGGCGTGTAGCTCCTGCTGGCGCAAAAGCCATTCCCTCATAAACTCGTCCACAAGGCCATAGTTGAAGTAGATACCCACGGGAGGTTGAGCGGGCCAGTCGTCCGTATCGTTGTAGCGGACGGCGGTATCATCGGAGGCCCCCATCTTGCCGGGATTGCGGACAAGCTGAAACAGACGGATGGAGCCGGGGCTGTCCTCGTCCAGCCAGAAGAACGTCCGCATGAAGTCCTCGGCACAGCCAGGTTGAACCGTATAGAAGTTCTGGCGGTCTACCCGCAGGGCCTGGGCAATCTTGTCCAGCAGCTCCCTCTTGGGCACACGGTAATTCGTTTCGTACTGGGCAATACGGTTATCCGCTCCCTTTTCCTCAAAGCCGATAGCCAGCCCCAATTCCTTTTGCGTCATACCCCGAAATGTGCGGATTTTCTTGATTTTTTCTCCTACTGTCATATGTTCCACCGCCTTTGAAAATAGTATAGCGCAAATAAGCGAAATATGCAAGAAGAAAATTAACAAAATTGCGAAATAAACTCTTGACATTAACAACTATGCGAATGTATAATAAGGATGTCGGCATTAACAATTTTGCGAACCAACAATAAGGAGGTGTTGTATTTGAGCAAAGAGCTGTTTGTACGGGCCGAGGAAGTAGCCGGGGCGCTGGGTATCTCCAAGCCCTACGCCTACAAGCTGGTGCGGGAGATGAACGAGGAGCTGAAGCAGAAAGGTTTCCTTACCATCCCCGGACGGGTGAGCAGGCGCTACTTCGAGGAAAAGTTCTATGGACTGCGGGAAAATCAGTAAGGAGGGAAGAAAATGCCAGCGTACAAAGACAAGGCCAAGGGAACATGGTATGCGTCCTTTTACTTTGAGAACTGGACGGGCAAAAAGGAAAAGAAGATGAAGCGGGGCTTCAAGACCAAGCGGGAGGCGCTGGAGTGGGAACGGACGTTCCTGCAACAGCAGACCGCCGACCTGGATATGACCTTTGAGAGCTTCGTGGCGCTCTACGCCGCAGACATGAAAGGCCGTATCAAGGCGAACACCTGGGGAACGAAAGAGCATATCCTCTACAAGAAGCTGGTGCCCTACTTTGGAAAGCGGAAAATGAGCGAAATCCACTCCAAAGAGGTCATGGCGTGGCAGAGTGAAATGCTGAACTACCGGGACAAGAACGGCAAGCCCTACTCCCCCGTGTATCTGAAAACGCTTCACAATCAGTTGAGCGCCGTTTTCAATCATGCGGTGAAGCACTACAATCTGAAAGTCAACCCCGCCGCCCAGGTGGGCAACATGGGCAAGGCCAAGGGCCGGGAAATGCTGTTCTGGACAAAAGCGGAGTATCTGAAATTCGCTGACGCTATGATGGACAAGCCCCTCTCCTACTATGCCTTTGAAATGCTCTACTGGTGCGGTATTCGGGAGGGGGAGCTGCTGGCCCTCACCCCTGGGGACTTCGACTTTGAGAAGCAGACGGTTTCTATCTCGAAATCCTACCAGCGTATCAAGGGCCAGGACGTTATCACCGACCCCAAGACGGCCAAGAGCAACCGGGTCATTCAAATGCCCGCTTTCCTCTGTAAAGAAATGGAGGACTACATCAAGAGCCTATACGCCGTGGAGCCGACAGACCGCATTTTTGCGGTAACGAAATCCTATCTTCACCGGGAGATGGACAGGGGGGCGAAAGAGGCAGGGGTCAAGCGGATCAGGATTCACGATTTGAGACACAGCCACATTTCCCTGCTGATTGACATGGGCTTCACGGCCCTGGCAATCGCTGACCGGGTGGGGCATGAGAGCATCGACATCACTTACCGCTACGCTCACCTGTTCCCCACCCGGCAGGCGGAGATGGCGGACAAGCTGAACATGGAGCGAAAGGGGGCTTAAATCATGTCTGCGAAAAATCTCGACAACCACAACCGATGGAGAAACAGAACGGTAGCGTTCAGAGTATCGGACGAAGAAAACGCACAGATCGACCTCGCTGTGAAGATCACAAGGCTTACCAAGCAGGATTATATCACTCGCAGACTTCTCTGCAAGGATGTGGTGGTACAGGGCAATCCGAGAGTGTATAAGGCGCTCAGAGATCAATTTGCCGCTGTCCTGGATGAGATTCGGCGCATTGAAGCCGGTGAGGGGGTGAATGACGAACTGCTCGACACCATTAATCTGATTGCAAGCATTATGGATGGAATGAAGGAGGACGATGCCTATGGTAATTGACACAAAAGAAAAGACTGCCCTTGCAACATCTGTTGGCGCAGATGAAAGGCAGTCCGTTCAAAACACTAACAATATTATACCCGGCACAGATGAACAATTCAATGACTACGGAGAAATTTACGAAGAAAATTTGCAGGAAATGTTTTTCCGAATGTCTCATCCGCACTACCTGCACACGGTTTCCATGACCGAACTGTATCAGACACCTTACAAGAGCAGACCGCCGATCATCGACGGTTTGCTCTACGGAGGGGCGTATATCCCGAAGATCGGCAAGTCGTTCTTGGTGGCGCAGATCGCATATCACATCAACACAGGCAAAAAGCTGTGGGATTACGAAGTGCATCAAGGAACGGTACTGTATCTCGCATTGGAGGACGATTATCAGAGAATCCAAAGCCGAATGTTTATGATGTACGGCGTAGAAGACAGCAGCAATCTCTACTTCGCAACGGCGGCAAACAAAATCGGAAATGGGCTTGATGAACAGCTTGAGTTCTTTATAAGCGAGCACCCCGATACCAAACTGATCATCATAGACACCATGCAAAAAATCCGTGAAGTTGGCGGTGAGGCATACAGCTACGCCAGCGATTACGAAATCATCGGCAGGCTCAAACAATTCGCAGACAAGCATTGTATCTGCGTTCTAATCGTCCATCACACAAGAAAACAGCCTGCAGGAGATACTTTTGAAATGATCTCCGGTACGACAGGATTGCTCGGTTGTGCCGACGGCTCCCTGTTCATGCAGAAGAAAAAGAGAACTGCATTGGAGGCAACCATTGATGTGGTCGGACGAGATCAGCAAGACCAAATTCTCTATCTGAGTAAAGACCCCGACACGCAGATATGGAACCTGGACAGAACAGAAACCGAGCTTCACAAAGAACCGCCCGATCCTGTATTGGAGGCGGTGGCGAGGTTGGTTACACCGGAGCAACCGGAGTGGACAGGTTCACCCTCTGAGCTTGCCGAAGTCCTCAATACTGGGATGGCGGCAAACGCTTTGACGAAGTATTTGAACGTCAAATGCGGCAGGCTGACCGACAAATACGGCATCAGCTATGAGAATAAAGCCAAGCATTCCGGCAGGCGTGTGATGCTGACCTACACAACAAAATAAACCGAGTGCGACGGTTGCGACGGTCGCAACGGTTAAAACGATACCACCGAAATCACCGTCGCAATCGTCGCTATCGTTGCGGAAGTGAAAAATGCCAACTTGGCACTTTTCACTTCGGAAAGGAAACGAAGCGAATGAAAAACGTACAGATACCCTATGAGCTATTCGTTGATCTGGTGCTTTACCACCTCAACGGTGAGGATGACTTCGATGAAGAAATCCGTCAAGGTTTGGAGCGAAAGTTGGATGCCATGCTCAACCGACAGTTCTACTCGGAGTACAAGACAGCGCCAACCGAGGAACAGCGGGAACAGGCAGCCATCGCCGCTGTGGAGATTGAAAAGGCCAAAAAGGAGATCCGGCGGAAGGATGCGGAGATCGACCAGCGGAGCAGGATTGCGGGCCTGTTCTGCAAAGCATTTGAAAAGGCTGTTCTGCTGGAGCCCATAGAGGAGAATGTACGGATCTGGGTGGAATGTACCCGGATGACGCCGGAGGAAATGGAGGATACCGTCCGGGAGTCCGAGAAGCTGGCTGAGATATTTGCCAAGGTGGCGCGAATCATCCGGGAGCAGATAATTCCTTCGGACTGGCGCGGCGCTGGCCGGGGCGCAGGGAATGCTGAGACTGAGGAACAGCCTGAGAAAGGAGAACATGACGAGTGTGAATGAAGAACGTGTCCCTGTCCGCCAGTGGCAGGCATTGTATCGCACCGGCGCCTTCTATACCTCCGAGTATTCTGCGATGGAAAAAGCGGGATGGTACAACTGGAATTGTTCTTCCGAATCGCTGGCTGAGCGCCTGAAAAATCTGGCCAACGTGGTCATGGGCGTTACACATCCATTTATTTTGGACCATTATTTTATTCTTTGCCGGAATCTTTCCTCGAGGTTTGGCAAGTTGTATGACGAGGTGGGATTCGTTCCTCTGGTAGAAGAAGAGCAGCGGAAATGCTTTTGGATCACCCTTGATGACCCCTACCACCGCAAAAAATGGTCACTTTTTACAGGGCGGTATGGCGATGATGCACCGGAGTTTGATTGTGGAGATATCCAGACATTGCTTCAATACATCAATAGAATCGCCTCTGAATTAGAGCAGGACCTAATGGTCCCATTCGTTCAGGAGAAGCGGGCTGCCGCCAGATATGCGCATAGATTTCGCGGCGAGCCTGGAGAGGTCAGGATCTATCGCAACGGAGAGCACCAATATAGCTATCGGTCCAAGCTGGATGGACAGGAACATACGATCATAGTGACCGCTGATCTAAAGGATACACCGCCTAGTTTCATTTTAGGACAGGTGGAACGGTACAGGGAGCTGTATGTGTTTGGCGCGGAGCCCCCTATCCCGGAAAAGACTCCTGTCCGGCCGAAAACTGTTCAGCGAGGGGGGCGGGAGCGATGAAGGAGCAGAATCAGGTCAGGCCAGGGCTCCCGCCTGACGCCAGGGCGGAGATTCTGGAGGCGCTGGGTGCCAATATGGAGATCGGCAGCGATGAGATCGTGGCCATTCTGAAACGGCACCATGTGTCGGAGGATATGGGCATCCTGCAGGACCGCTACCGCCGGCAGCTGGGGCAGCGTCTCATGGCCAGCCTGCGAGATGACGATGGCAGGCGTGAGGTCATGTCCAACGGCAAGGGGCGGTATTTTGTGTTGGAGTGCTGCCGGGATCAGCGGCAGCTCCAGAGCGTCCAGCGCCGTATCCAGAACCAGATGCGGGGCCTGGACGCCACGGCGGGCAAGGTACGGGTCCGCATCCGCGTATTGGATCGCCTGAAAAGCGTACTCATGCAGGGAAAGAGGAGAAAAGCGGGATGAAGGGACTGGACAAGGCGGAAGAGCTGAAAGAGCTGTATGAGCGCGTCGCCTCACAGTACGATCCGGACGGTTTCCGGCTTTACTTTGCCGCCCAGGAGATCGTGGGGATCAAGCGGCTGTGGGAGGAATATCCCTACGAGGACGCCTGCGGCCGCTTTGCGGAGGCGGACGGCCATGAACTGCTGAAGTACCTGACCGCCGCCTATTTTGAGGCCGTCTCCTGGGAGATCGTGCCTGGTACGACCTATGAAAAGGCCATTCTTGGTAAAGTAGACACATCTACCCCGGAGTACATCGCCTTCGAAAAACGGCTCTATGAGACTGTCCTAGAGCGTATGGGGTTCCGGGAACAGCTACCTCGGCCGTCAGGCAGGGCACAGACGGACCATGCAACTGGAAAAGACAACTGCAAGCGAGGTGATGCACGATAGATCCTACGATCACGGAAATCAACGAGGAGACCTTTTGGGGCCTGATCCATGAGGCAAAAGAAAAGTGCGGACAGAATATGGAGGCCATGGCTTATGAGCTGCAGGATCGACTGATGTCCATGGGGCCGGAGCAGACCCAGGCGTTCCATGATATTCTGCATATCTACGAGGAACTGGCTGACCAATACGGTCTCTGGGATGCAGCCAGCATCATGATGGAATGGTGTTCTGACGATGGATTTATCGATTTCCGGGCCTGGCTTATCGCCCAAGGCAGGGAGGTCTATCTGGCCGCTCTGAAAGATCCGGACTCGCTGGCAGATGTGGAACCGTATGGAAACTGCTGCTTTGAGTCTCTTTCCTATGTGGGCGATGCCACATATAGACAACTCACAGGAGAGGACGTCAATGAAAACGCAGATCCCGCTGCCAAAGAGAAGTGGAAAGCCATTCTGGAGGCAGACATCATTTATCGGGAAGATATCCGATTTCCCAGGCCGAGACAGGCTCTGCCTGCCGCATATCCCCGGCTGTGCGCCAAATATGGAGGGACAGAGCGATTTAACACCGAAAATATTGGCTGGAACATCGGGGCGGAGGATGTGCGGTCGATGCTGGAGCAGGGGAAACAGTATGACTTAAAGAAGAAACTATCGCGGAAGAAAGACGGTGAGGCAAGATGAGCGACTTAATCATCATCGGGGTGGATCACGGCTATGCGGCCATGAAAACCGCCCATTTTTCCTTCCCAACCGGGCTGGTGGAATATGAGCATGAGCCGTACACCCAGAAAGACGTCTTGGAGTACGGCGGAAAGTATTATGTGGTGGGCAGCGCCCGCCAGCCCCTCCAGCGGGATAAGACCCGAACGGAGGACTATTACCTCCTGACCTTAGCGGCCATCGCCAAAGAGCTGGACTATCGGGGCATGGAGCGGACAGCGGAGGTTCTGCTGGCTGCCGGCCTGCCCCTGACCAGCTTCGGACGGGACAAGAAGAAGTTCCGGGACTACCTGCTTCGGGGCGGTAAGCCCGTGTGCTTCCGCTATGAGGGCAGGGACTACACCGTTCACCTCGCGGATGTGATGCTGTTCCCCCAGGGCTACGCCGCCGTGCTGACCCAGACGGAGCTGCTGGACGAGCCCTCCGTCATCGTGGCAGACATTGGCGGCTGGACAGTGGACTTGATGCGGTTGGACAACCGCATCCCCAACGCCGCTACCTGCCGAAGCCTGGAGCTGGGCATGATCCGCTGCCTGGATGAGATCAGCGAGAAGGCGCGTCAGATGTTCGGCGTGTCCATGACGGACGTGCAGATCGAGAGTATCCTGCGGGGCGGCGCTGTCAGCGTGGATGACCGCATCCGGGCTGTCATCCACACCCAGGCGGGCCAGTATGTCCAAGACCTGCTCTCGGCCATCATGGAGAGCGGCCTGGATGTGCGCGCCATGCCTGCCATCTTCCTGGGAGGCGGGGCGGCGCTCCTGAAGCGCCATGCTTCGGCCTTGGAGGGCCCGTGCCGGCCTTTGATCCTGGATGACGTATGTCTGAACGCCAAGGGATATGAACGCCTTGTGGCCCAGATGTCGC
>OHPX01000541.1_pt1 | contig 19070 bp, 10 predicted proteins | sample 1577801 | NCBI WGS metagenome assembly OHPX01 (sample SAMEA3879584, study PRJEB24766) | human gut metagenome | biome: human-associated habitat; feature: feces | place: USA | collected 1985/1987 | reverse complement strand
CGGGCACGTTCTTTTCAATCTAACCTTTATTATTTGATGATATTCATAAAGTCAGTGTTAGTGAAGTATTTGGCGAATTCCAGGTCAGAAGCAGCCTTCTTTGCCAAAGCCGGTTCTTTTGCAATGGCATTCTTCAGACTGCTGGTTACCATAGATGTATTGTTGGTTCTTGCGCCAAGTACAGCCATCAGGTAGTCAGTATAAGCGTCTGGTCTTTCGATAGCAGCCAGTGTGTTCTTAGCCTTGTTGTAGTCCTTAGCCAGGATTTGTGCCAAAGCAGCGCTGTTAGTCTTAGTGTCGCCAAATGAGCTGACAGCCTTGTCGTACTGTCCTTGAGCAACATACAGATTACCCAATGCCTCGTTCAGTTCCTTAGAACCGGAAGCCTTGCTCAGATAGCTTTCTGCTGCTGTTCTGTCGCCCTTGGTCAAGGCAATCAGACCGAGATTCATGTTTGCTTCAGGAGCATCCTTGATGGAGAGAGCTTTCTTGAAGTAGCTTTCAGCCTTGTCAAGGTTACCTGATTGGTAAGCCAGTTTACCTAAGTTGTTGTAAGCACGATAGTCGTTCGGATAAATCTGAGTAGCTTTAGTGAAGATTACTTCTTGTTTAGCCGGATCGTTAGTCAGAGTAGCTGCGTACAGCAATTCTTCCAGACTCAGCTGCTTAGCATCTGTGTTAGCCAGATTAGCGATTTCATCATCAGACTTACCGATGATTTCATAATTCAAAGTCAGACGAGAACGACGCAATTGCGGCAAGATTTCGTCAGCTAAGTTCTTGTAAACAGAAGAAATGTTCTTGATTTCCTGCTCTCTTTGTTCAGGATCAGAATACATAGACAGAACGCGAAGGATCAGTTCTTTATCTTGGATATTAGATTTAGATACCAATTCCTGGAAACCTTCCCAGTCCTGAGCAGTATATTTTGTATCGATTGCAGCGTCAATTTTTGCTTTCTTCAAGTTCTGGTTGATAACCTTTGCAGTGTTGTCCTGACGGTTTTCGGCCAACTTAGTGTTCAGGCTTACACCGCCATCAGGAGATGCATAAGCAGAAACTTCGATGTTGCTGATCTTCTTGTTAACAGCACCGTCTACGTTCTTCACTTCTTCGTTGAATTCCTTAGCGGTCTTCAATTCACCGGCACGGACATTAGCTTGCTGAATCAAGAACATGATGTTAGCATCGTGTTTCTCCTTGATGATACGTTGGAAAGCGTCGTCACCGTTGGCAGGAGTAGCGCTGCTCAGCGTCTGCTCAACCATTTCAGAGGTAGAAATCACACCATCAGCTACTTTCACAGCAGGAATAGTTACTGTTTTGTTACCGATTGTGGCTTTAAATTCCAGATATAACTCTGATTTTGCCATTTCGGGAACATAATCGAAAGAAGTCTTCATAGTGTAGTTACCACCCATCTTGTATGAGATGGTCTGGTCGTTACCTTCTACTTTTTCTCCTTGGAATACGGCTGACTGTCCTTTAGCTTCTCCACCGTTCCATTTCAGAACCGGAGTTACTTCTACTACAGCTTTCTTGTTAAAATACTTTTCAGGGAATTTTCCGTTGATAGTGGCGGGAACTTTGCCACCTACAGCTTCAAGAACCTGAGGGGTCACAGTGAAATAATCAGAAGATAATTCACCCATTTTGCTGCTACAAGATGAAAGTGCAACAACCAGTGCCATTAACAAAGGCAGATACAATCTCTTAGTCATTTTAGGTATAAATTAATTGTTTGTAATTGAAATTAGTCTATTGGTTTCTCTCAGTGCCTATTACCACATGATAATAGCCTCGCAAAGATATTAAATCTCCCGGCACAATCTGAAAGGAATAGCCAATTTTATTATAATTTAATGAAATCCTGTTTCTGTACTTGATGTTCCTTGGATGGTGTTCAATGATCTCACTCCGCAACATATTCCGGTCGATATGGGTATAAATTTCGGTAGTTGCAATGGACTCGTGTCCCAGCATACATTGTATGGCGCGTAGGTTCGCGCCTCCTTCCAGCAAGTGGGTAGCGAAGGAATGACGGAAGGTGTGCGGGCTGATATTTTTGGTGATGCCGGCTTTCTCTGCCAACTCCTTGATCAGGTGAAAAACCATGATGCGGGAGATGCTATTTCCCCAGCGGGCAAGGAATACATAATCTTCAAATCCTTTCTTTATTTTACCAAGATTACGGTCGAGCAACCAATATTTTATTTCTTTGATGGCACGTGGGGAAATGGGGACTAATCGCTGTTTGCTGCCTTTTCCTTCTACCTTAATAAAACCTTCATCGAAATAGAGCTCGGACAGCTTCAGATTACAAAGTTCCGAGACGCGCAGTCCGCAGCTGTATAGAGTTTCCAGAATGGCCCGGTTGCGCTGGGCTTCCTTTTTACTCATGTCTACAGTAGCTATGATGGTGTCTATTTCTTCTACGGTCAGTACTTCCGGTAGTTTAAAACCTATTTTAGGACCTTCGAGCAGTTCACTGGGATCATCTTCCCGATAGTCTGCCATAATCAGGAAGTGGAAGAATGATTTTATTCCGGACATGATGCGTGCCTGGGAGCGGGGATGAATGCCGATGTCATGCAAGCCGGCGGCGAAACGTTGCAAGTCGTCCAGAGTGACTGACAGCATATCAATATTCTCTGCTTTCAAAAAACGCAGCAATTTATCAAGATCGGTGAGATAGGCATCAAGCGTATTGGCAGAAAGTGCTTTTTCTAACTTTAGATACTGCTGATACTTCCTGATAATCAGTGCTTCTTTCTCCTTATTTATTGTTTTTTCGTCTAATTTCATTTCTTTTTTCTACCTTTGTTCCCTGAATTTGAATGTTTTCCGGAACGTATCCGATCCGTACCTGCCCCGTATCTGCTCCGTGTCTATAGGCTTGGACTTACTACGGACCTGATACGGAGCTGCTACGGACTTACTACGGAGCAGGTACGGACTTCTTACGGAGTTGCTGCGGAGCTATAGTTCCGGAACAAAGGTATAAAAAATTGTGTTATGAGGATACAAATTATTAATGGCCCGAATATCAATCTGCTGGGCAAACGTGAACCTTCCATTTACGGCAGTGTTACTTTTGAAGATTACCTTGTCGAACTTCGTAAGAAGTATACTGATATACAAATAGACTATTTCCAGTCGAACATCGAGGGAGAGCTGATAGACAAGATTCAGCAAACCGGTTTTGATGTAGACGGAATAATCCTGAATGCGGGTGCTTACACCCATACTTCCATTGCTTTGCAGGATGCTATCCGTTCAGTGACTTCTCCGGTTATCGAGGTACATATTTCTAATGTGCATGCTCGTGAGGTTTTCCGTCATGTATCTATGATAGCTTGCGCCTGCAAAGGCGTTATCTGCGGTTTCGGATTGAACTCTTACCGCCTGGCGCTCGAAGCCTTGACCGGCGACGAGTAATTCGTAATTCATGATTTGTAATTAAACAAAAATAGGTATAAGATTATGTTATTGAAACAGACAAAAATCGTTGCAACCATTTCTGATAAGCGTTGCGATGTTGATTTTATAAAAGGCTTGTTTGAAGCCGGTATGAATGTGGTGCGTATGAACACGGCACATCTCGGCCGCGAAGGTTCGGAGATGCTGATAAATAATGTGCGTGCGGTGTCCAACCGTATAGCTATCCTGATGGATACTAAAGGCCCGGAGGTGCGTACTACCATCTGTGCCGATCCTATCGCTTACAAAGTCGGTGACAGAGTGAAAGTCGTAGGTGATCCAGATCTGGAAACTACCCGTGAGTGTATTTCCGTTTCCTACCCTAACTTTGTGCACGATGTTGCCATTGGCATACACATCCTTATTGATGATGGTGATCTGGAAATGATTGTTGTGGATAAAACGGAAGATTATTTGGTATGTGAGATACAGAATGATGCTACTTTGGGAAGTCGTAAGAGCGTAAATGTGCCGGGAGTACGCATCAATCTTCCTTCTCTGACGGAAAAGGACCGTACCAATATTCTTTATGCCATTGAGAAAGACATCGACTTTATTGCTCATTCTTTTGTGCGTAATAAACAGGATGTTTTGGATATAAAGGAAATTCTGGATGCTCATAACAGTGATATCCGTATCGTGGCCAAGATAGAGAATCAGGAAGGCGTTGATAACATTGATGAAATCCTGGAAGTGGCTGACGGTGTGATGGTGGCTCGTGGTGACCTTGGTATCGAAGTCCCCCAAGAGCGTATTCCGGGTATTCAGCGTTTGCTGATTCGTAAATGTATCCTGGCAAAGAAACCGGTAATTGTGGCTACGCAGATGCTTCATACAATGATTACCAATCCGCGTCCTACCCGTGCAGAGGTAACAGATATTGCGAATGCTATTTATTACCGTACGGATGCTTTGATGCTGAGCGGTGAAACGGCGTATGGTAAATACCCGTTGGATGCCGTGAAGACTATGACAAAGGTGGCTGCACAGGCAGAAAAAGATAAATTGGCTGATAACGATATCCGTATTCCACTGGATGAGAACAGCAACGATGTGACTGCCTTCCTGGCGAAACAAGCTGTAAAGGCTACTTCGAAGTTGAAGATACGTGCGATCATCACTGATAGTTACAGCGGACGTACTGCCCGCAACCTTGCTGCATTCCGTGGTAAATATCCGGTGCTGGCCATCTGTTATAAGGAAAAGACAATGCGCCATCTGGCACTTTCTTACGGTGTGGAAGCTATTTACATGCCGGAACTTGCTAACGGCCAGGAATACTATTTCGCAGCTCTGCGTCGTCTGCTGAAAGAAGGCCGTTTATCAGAATCTGATATGGTGGGTTATCTGAGTAGCGGTAAAGCCGGAACACATACTTCTTTCCTCGAAATTAATGTAGTGGGAGATGCTCTGAAGTATGCGGAAGAAAGTGTATTACCCAATAAAAACAGATACCTTTAATAAATAATAAATTAAAAATGAAGAATGAAGAATTTTTGTGCAGTATAGCCTGATTCTTCATTCTTCATTCTTCATTTCTATGACCATAGACGAATATATCTTGCAGCATATTGACGATGAAGGAGATTATCTGAAGGCCCTTTATCGGGACACACACCTTAAATTGCTTTATCCGCGTATGGCATCGGGCCATTTACAGGGGCGGATGCTAAAGATGTTTGTTAAAATGATACGTCCTCATCGTATTCTGGAGATAGGGACATATAGCGGTTATTCTGCTCTTTGTCTTGCCGAAGGCTTACCGGAAGACGGCATGTTGTACACGTTTGAGATCAATGATGAGCAGGAAGACTTTACCCGTCCGTGGTTGGAAGGTTCTGAGTATGCGAATAAAATAAAACTCTACATTGGTGATGCGTTGCAATTAGTGCCGCAGTTGGGCATAACGTTCGATTTGGCTTTTATCGATGGAGATAAGCGGAAATACGTTGATTATTACGAGATGGTGCTTTCCAGTCTTTCTGACGGAGGTTATATTATCGCCGATAATACCCTGTGGGATAACCATGTGCTGGAAGAACACCCCCGCAATAATGACTTGCAAACCATTGGCATCAAGGCTTTCAATGAACATGTAGCACATGATACACGCGTAGAAAAAGTAATCCTTCCCCTGCGGGACGGATTAACAATTATCCATAAGAAGTAATTCAGGATATCGGATATGTGATAGAGACAATCTTTTCCTCTCCCTGTTCTTCTACTTGATAACTCCCCTTGAACGTTTCCACATAGAGGCGGTTGATATTATGCAGGATATGTTGTTCCTGTTCGTCCTCCCAACACTGATAAAGGGGACTTCGCAGGATGATTATTTTCAGGTATTTGTCTTCCTGGCTTAAAGTATATTCCACTTCGCGTTTCTCTCCCTTATATTCTTGAGGGACTGATAAGAGTGAAGTAAGTAATTTCAGGAACCATTTACTGTCAGCCTTTATCTGCAACATTTCCAATTCTGTATTGAAGGTTGATTTCACAATGCCGGGAGTCTCCATATCCACAATCATTTTGGTTTCCCGACATAGTTGAACGGCATCGCATTCTTGAACGGTGAAGCGCATCATTCCTGCTTCAAGACGTGATAAGTCGAGGATATTGTTTATGAGCTTTAGTAGTTTCGTTGAATTGCTTTTTACAGCAATTGAATACTCTTCTATTTCTTCATCCGTTAAGTCATTTTCTGAAGATAGTAATTCAGAAAAACCGACTACAGTGTTCAAGGGTATACGTATCTCATAGGTGATGTTATGGAGGAAGCATTCTTTCATCTTGTCAGCGGCTTCCATTCTTTCGAAGGCTTTTCGGGTTTCCTTCTCTGCATGCCGTAACTGACAGCGAATATGATAGGCACGTATAATGACAAAAACTAATATTAGTAATATAATTGTACCTGCACCTACCTGTATATAACGATATCGTTTGGTCAGTTCTTCTTTTTCAAGTAAAGCTCTTCGGATTTTATAGTTGGCTTGATGGGCTTCTTTGTGCCGTTGTAGCATGTCCTGATTGAGAGAATCCCCTTTTATGGCTACCATTTTATACAGGTTGGCAGCATCTTTATAACGTCCGGTTTCCAGCAAGGCGTCTGCTTTTGATTTGAGTAAGTCGTTTTCGTTGAAAGGATCCGTTCCCCTACAGGCGGCCAATGCCAGGTCAAGCTCCCGGAAGCATTTGTCCCACTCTTTAGTGAGCTTATAATAAAATCCCCATAGGCTATGGTAGTTTATATAGGCACCGAGATACACATTATCACTATAATATTCTTCTGCCTTTTTCAGGTGCTGGATTAGTTTTTCCTGGTCTTTAGTAATCATATAGATTTTGCAAAACGATGTTTCTATTTCCAGAAATATTGTTTTGAATGTGTCTGATAGGGGAAGTCCTTTGGACACTTTTGTGAGAACATCCAGTTGCTTCTGATATTCACTGAGGGCTTGCGGATATTTTTCCTGTTTTTTATAAAGTTTAGCCAGATTTCCGTGTATTATTAATAGTCCATTTTCATTGGCCGTAGGATTATTCTCCAAAGCCTGTTTGTATATTTCGATGGCTTCGTCATACCGTCCGGCAAAATCATAGGCTTGTGCCAATGCAAGAGCCGCGATGAAGTTGCCTTTTTTATAATTGAGGCGGGTGGACTCATCTCTCATCTCTTGGGCTTGCATAATGGCATATTCGGTATCTCCCAGCGCACATCGTGCCTGAAGTACGGAAAGCCACATGGTATAGTAAAATGCATAATCCTTATACTGGTAGCTGGCCTCTTTCAGTATTAAAAGCCTTTTTTGCTGATTGAAAATATCTGCAAGATATTCATATTGGCGGCAATAGTCAAAAAGTGCCCATAACTCTTCTCCGTGTATTTGCTTCCGGCGGGCAAGCACAATTGCAGAATCCAGATATTCGGTAGCCGATTCCTGACCAATGTATTGCTGGAATGCATTTCTCAGAAATATGCAGCGGATGGAATCATTGGGTATGGTAGCGGCTGTCTGGAATATGCTGTCGCGCGCTTGCTGCTTCGTAGATGCATGTGTTTCTGTCAGGAAGGGTATGTCTGCCAGAAGCAGAATAAAGAGAATTATTTTTTTCATGCTTTGCCTGCTTGTTTTAATGGGTGAGTGAAGATGAAACGTGAACCGTTCGTATATTCCGGGTCTATCCAGATATTTCCACCAAGTTGGTCAATAATAAACTGGCAGATAGATAAACCGATACCTGTTCCCTGGGATTTCTCGTCTACCCGTTCGAAGCGGTTGAATATTGTAGGCTGTTTTTCCAATGGAATGCCACAACCGGTGTCTGTAACTGAGAATTGCGCCATACCCTCTTCATTTTGCTCTAACCGCAGGATAATACTGCCTTCTTTGGTGAATTTGGTGGCGTTGACTAAAATGTTGATCAGTACCTGGGGCAGGCGGAATATGTCTGTTTCTATTTCCAAAGAAGGCAGTGTTGTTTCGAAAGATAATGCAGCTTGTGTTTGCTTAATCCCTTCTACGGTTTGAATGATTCCTTCGCAAAGAGGAACAGCGTCGCATACTTTTAGGTCGAACTTCATGTTCTTTACGTCCAGGCAGGAAATATCCACTACATCGTTGAGCAGATTGATCAGTAGGCGGGAATTTAACTGAATGATTTCATAACATTGTTTCCGGGTATCTTCATCAATACCGGGGGTGGTCAGTACTTCGGAGAAACCGGACAAGGCATTTAAGGGGGTACGGATTTCATGACTCATGTTCGAAATGAACAGGCTTTTATTTCGCGTGGATTTCTCTACCTCCTCTTGTGCCTGCTGAAGCTTCAGTTGCGATTGTATTAGCTTTCTGCGTTGTTTTCTTAAATATACAACGCAGCCTATGGCAATGGCAATAAAAAACGGAAGGATGATGAGAGCTAATGAAAGCAAACGGTTCTGTTGCTGGCTGTTGGCAAGTTCCAGCTCATCGATTGAGTAGATTTTCCGCATATCCTTTACTCCACGGGAATTGATCTCCTCATAAACGGTATCTGATTTATGACTTAATTCTTTATACAATTTTGCAGCTTCTTCATACTGCTGTTCCTGCATTTTTTCATCTGCATCTTTCCAGCGGATATCCTCTTCTGCATAGGCAATGGATGAGAAAAATAGTAGTATTATCCAAACGTGTACTTTCATAAAGTAAGCTATTTTGTGATGTTGTTGCAAATGTAGTTTTTAATTAATGAAAAGCTACGTTTTGGTGCTAAAAAAAGTATAAATCATGAGTCTAACGAGATATTTGCGTAACTTTGCCTTTAAATATAGATAATTGATTTATGGAAACAACTCGTCAGAATAAAATAGCCCGTTTGCTTCAGAAGGAATTGAGTGACATTTTCCTGTTGCAAACTAAATCCATGCCGGGAGTACTGATCTCTGTCAGTGCTGTGCGTATCAGCCCGGACTTGAGTGTCGCACGTGCTTATCTGAGTATCTTCCCTTCGGAAAAGGCGGAAGAGATAATAAAGAATGTCAATGATAATATGAAGTCTATCCGTTATGAGTTGGGAACCCGTGTGCGTCATCAGCTTCGCATCATTCCGGAACTGAAGTTCTTTGTGGATGATTCACTGGATTATCTTGAAAAAATAGATGAATTGTTGAAGTGAACCTTCCCTTCTACATAGCTCGGCGTTATCTCTTCTCCAAGAAGAAACACAATGCTATCAATATCATTTCCGGCATTTCGGTGTGCGGAGTGGCATTGGCTACGTTGGCGCTGGTCTGTACACTTTCCGTATTCAATGGTTTTCAGGATATGGTAGCAGGATTCTTTACAGCCTTTGATCCGGAATTGAAAATTACGATTCGTGAAGGAAAAGTCTTTGAACCGCAGGGGGCAGCATTTCAGGAAGTGCGCTCTTTGCCAGAAATTGGTGTCTGGACAGAGACGCTGGAGGAGAATGCCATGGTGCAATATAAGGACCGTCAGGCTATGGCTATTATTAAAGGGGTGGAAGATAACTTCGAGGAGCTTACGTCTATTGATAGTTTGCTGTACGGTGCAGGTGAGTTTATCCTGCATGACTCTATCGTAGATTATGGCGTATTGGGTGTGGAATTGATATCTGAGTTGGGAACAGGACTTCAGTTTGTTGATCCCCTTCAGGTGTATGCTCCCAAACGGAATGTACGCGTGAATATGGCTAATCCTTCCGCTTCTTTCAATCGTGATTACCTTTTTTCTCCCGGTGTAGTGTTTGTTGTCAATCAGCAGAAGTATGATGCACGCTACATTCTTACTTCTCTTAGCTTTGCTCGTAATCTTTTTAATTATGACACGGAGGTGTCGGCTGTTGAATTGAAGTTGAAGCCGGGGGCAGATGTTACGGCTGTGCAGAGAAAGATTACCCGTATCCTAGGTGATGAATTTGTTGTACTAGACCGTTATGAGCAGCAGGCTGATGTGTTCCGTATTATGGAGATAGAGAAATTCATATCTTATCTTTTTCTCACATTTATTCTTGCGATAGCCTGTTTCAATGTGATTGGTTCTCTTTCCATGTTGATCCTAGATAAACGCGAAGACGTGGAGACTCTGCGTAATCTTGGAGCTGATGACCGCTTGATAGCCCGTATATTTTTGTTTGAAGGTCGGCTTATTTCCCTGTTCGGTGCACTTTCCGGTATTGTTCTTGGTCTGTTGCTTTGCTATATCCAGCAGCGTTTCGGCATTATTTCCTTAGGTGGTGGTAATGGCAGCTTTATTGTGGATGCTTATCCTGTTAGTGTGCATGTAACGGATGTAGTACTGATATTTATTACGGTGATTACTGTCGGATTCCTTTCGGTGTGGTATCCGGTGCACTATTTGACGCGGCGGTTACTGAAGAAATAATGTCTGTTGACGCAAGTGTCGAACCACTGGTTTTGTACTCAATCTAGCCATTAGTGTATTCATTTTGTATTTTGTGGGTTTAGATATCATTCTGGCAAGAACACATATATGTATCTGTTGTTGAGTTCCTATATTTGCATGTAGAGACAATTTGAGAATTGTTTTCAATATGGAATGTGGCAAAGGGAATTAAAAGGTTTTGTTCTCTTTGCTGCAAAGAAATGCAATGATTAATAGAATTCACCTAAAAATCTTTTTATTTATGGAACGACGCACCTTTCTTAAAATTTTGTCATCAGCAGGTATCGTTAGCTTGGTTAGTCCGACTTTTGCTATGGAAGTTTGTAAAAACAAGGTGTCTAAATCTTCTTCAGCTCTTCTCGAATCAGCTTTTCGTAATCCGCCTTTCTCTTCCGGAGTTTATACATGGTGGCATTGGATGAATGGTAATATAACTAAAGATGGTATAACCCGTGATCTTGAAGCCATGAAGGCAAATGGTATTGCGGGGTATCAATTGTTTGAAGCAGGAAGTGGCATCCCTATTGGTCCGGTAGAATCGCTTAGTGATGAATGGGTAGATCTTATTCTGCATACGCTCAAAGAATCAGAAAGGTTGGGTTTGGAGTTTGCAATGCACAACTGCCCCGGTTGGTCATCCAGTGGTGGTCCGTGGATCACTCCAGATAAAGCTATGCAAATAATAACGTGGAGCGAAACTAAAATAACGGGTGGAAAACAAGTCAGGATTCAGTTACCCACTCCCAAACATATGTTTGATTATTACATAGATACATATTGTTTGGCTATTCCGGCAAATATGAAAGTAATACCTAGGTTGTCAATTCTTGAATTATCAAATAGGCTTGATAAGGATGGTGTTTTAACTTGGGATGTTCCTACTGGTGAGTGGCTGATTATGCGTTTTGGACAAACAGCCAAAGATCAGAAGAATAAGTCAGCCCCCTCTAAATCAACCGGATTAGATTGTGACAAATTCAGTACAGAAGCACTGGATTATCATTTGAATTGTATGTTTAAAAGGCTGATGCCTACAATGGAGAAAATAGCCAAACATTCTAAGATCGGTTTGCTAATAGATAGTTATGAAACGGGTGACCAGGATTGGACTTCCGACATGCCTGCCTATTTTGAACAAAGTCATGGGTATGAACTGTATCCATTTTTACCCGTATTAGCCAATAAAATAGTTGAGAGCGAGGAAAGTACAAAGCGTTTCCTGTTTGACTTTCGTCGAGTTAGAGCTGATATGTTTGCTGAACGTTACTATGGTCATTTTCAAAAGCGATGTAAAGAGAAGGGTATAATAACTTATACTGAGCCTTATGGAGGCAATATGATGGAAGAATTACAGGTGGCACAACAGCTTGACATTAATATGGGGGAATTCTGGTGTGGTCAGACTGTACTTTGGGCAAATTATAAGTATAATCGTACCGTCAAGCAAGTAGCTTCAATAGTACATACGCTTGGTGGAAAGGTAGTTGGTGCCGAGGCTTTTACTTCTGAACCGGATGCGGATAAATGGTTGCAGTATCCATATGCTCTAAAGTCATTAGGTGATTATATGTTTACCCGAGGGCTTAGTAGAATTTATTTTCATAGATTTGCCCACCAACCACACCCTACTGCTGCTCCGGGAATGACGATGGGGGCGTGGGGGCTACACTTTGACCGTACCAATACATGGTGGAAACCGGGAAAAGCATGGATTGAGTATTTGAACCGTTGCCAGTACATTTTCCAGAGTTCAACTTTCTATGGTGATATTCTTTATCATAATGGTGATGATAGTTTTGGTAGCACTATTGAACCGGAACAAACCCTACTGGCCCCTCCGGAAGGATATGATTATGATATGGTAAATACTGAAATGCTGGACAAAGCACATATCAAGGATGGAAAGATTCTTTTTCCCGCTACACGTTTTGATGGCTATAAGCTCTTAGTGTTGCTTAAATCGGAAACAATGTCATTACATACGTTGCGGATACTGGCCCGATTGGTAGGTGAGGGAATGGTATTGGTTGGGCAAAGGCCACTGCATACCTTAGGTTTGTGTGATGGAGAGAAAGAGAATAAGTTTGCTGCACTGGTGCAAAGAGTCTGGCAGCACCCGAACGTGCATGAAGGAAAAGATTTGCAAACCATTTTTAACCGGTTAGGTGTGTCTCCCGACTTTGTTTATCATTCTGAAGCAGGAAATTCATCTGTTCATGCTATCCATTATCAACAAGAAGGAGCCGAGATATACTTTGTTGCAAATCGTAAGCGAGCGCATGAGAAAGGAACGGCTCATTTCCGGATAAAAGGTTATATTCCGGAGTTATGGGATCCTTATACAACTGAAATTCTACAGTGCCCGGTCTATCGCACTGATAACGAGGGCGTAGAAATACCTCTTAATCTAACTCCTGCAGGATCCATGTTTGTTGTTTTTCGTAAAGTTGAGAAACAACGGAAGTACACAGATGTGAAATACAATGGTGTTTCTTTGTTTCCGACTATTGGAAATGTAGTGAAACAGGATTCTTTGTCTGCAAATTTTAGTATTACTTGTTGGATAAAGCCTGAGGTGGATATAGCCATGACGGAAGAACAGGAACTCGGTGATATGCGTGCCCGTTTTTTTGCTATTTATCCTTTGGAAGGAGAGCGACGGCATGGAAAAGGACATAGTTCCCTTGGGCTGTCAGTAGGTCGGAATGGAGTCGTTGTCTATGAACGGACTATACATAATAAGGCTGTATACCGAAATCCCAGACCATTATCGGGATGGACCCATTTTGCTTTAGTTTATCAGGATAACACACCGCATCTTTGGATAAATGGAGTATATGCCGGAGCAGGAACAACTTCAGACACAATCGTGCACCTTGAAATATCTCATTCGGATTTGTTGTGTAAAGCGGATGCTTATGAAGGAGGACTCTGCAATCTGTGTATCCATCCTTCCAGTATTGACAAAACAGAAATAACAAACCTTTATCAAAAAGGGATACCTGCTCCGTTTCATCCAAGTGAGCAGGTACTTTCATGGTTACCCAGTCATCGGTTTGTTGCATGGCAGGCTGGTGTTTATGAGTTTATTGCAGAACGTACAAGTATCCGTAAGCATGTTGATACTCTTCCTACATGTATTCCGTTAAAAGGCCCTTGGACTGTTCGGTTTCCTCAAAATATGGGAGCATCTGAGGAAATAACTTTAGCCAGATTGCATTCATTACATTTAGAAGAGGATTTTGGGGTTCGTCATTTTTCGGGAACGATGACTTATCTCTATTCGTTATCTATAAATAATATCTATTTGCAGGACGATATTTGTTTGCGCTTGGATCTAGGTCGAGTAGAAGTACTTGCTGAAGTGTTGGTGAATGGAAAACGTGCTAGTATTTGTTGGGCACCTCCTTATGCCATTGATATACAGCAGCTATTGCACGAAGGAGATAATCTGATAGAAATTCGTGTAACAAATTTATGGGTCAACCGATTGATTGGTGATGAGTATCTGCCTGAAGAGAATGTTTATAATTATCAGGATATTCCAAATAAATATTCTACATTGCGCAACGGTGGTATCAAGAAACTTCCTGAATGGTATCTACAGGGTAAACCAAAGCCTGCAGGAGGTAGAATTGCATTTACAACTTGGAAACATTATGATAAGACTTCACCTCTTGTTGAATCTGGTTTATTAGGACCAGTCACCTTAACAGTTGGGAAAATAGAGAGTCTGAATATATGAGGTGCTCACTGAATATAAATTTGAGGCAAGAATGAATATTATTTTCATTCCTGCCTTAAGTTTTTGGTGTATATACAGGCTCTTTTTAGTTGAGAGAATCGTCTTTATATTTATTGCTCTCTCTGTATTCCTTGGGAGTTTGATTGTATCGTTTGCCAAACTCTTTATAGAAATGTGACCGATTTGTGAAAGCTGTCCGATACATGATTTCCTGTATAGTCAATGTTGTAGTTAATAGTAATTTGGCAGCATAATTTATTCTTTGTTCTTTGATGAAATCTTTAGGGGGGAGTTGATCCAGATTCTTAAACTTGCGATATAAATTTCTGCTGCTGGTTTGCATGGCTTCTGCAAGTTCTTCCGGACCAAATTCAGTGTTGTCCATATTTTCATTGATTAGTTCGACAGCAGTTTCCATGAATTTTTTGTCTTCCTGTTGTAACAACTGTCCACCACTAAATTCAAAGGCACTTGCTGAAGAGTTGTAGTATTGCTTTAATTCTTCCTGCTTTTTTAATAGTTGTTTGATGATACTCCTAAGATATTGAGTATTGAATGGTTTGGGGATGTAAGCGTCTGCTCCAGATTCTATACCCTCAATTTTTTCATCGGTTGTATTTTTTGCAGAGAGGATAATTAATGGAATATGCATTGTATGTTTGTTGCTTTTGAGTTGTTTGATTAAGGTGATTCCATCTATTTTGGGCATCATAATGTCTGTAATGATAAGATCCGGTGTCTTTTGTTTTAATAAAACAAGCCCTTCTTCACCATTTTCTGCTGTTAAAATGGAATATTCATCGGATAGTATATCTTTTAGCATCCACAGTAACTCTTTGTTGTCATCTATCATCAGAATGGTTGTTTCTGGTTGGTTGAATTCCTTTTCGTAATCACCTCTTTCAGCTGTTTCAATATTCGTATTGTTGCTTAGAGGTTCGGATTTAGGAGTTTCATTCAATACATGTTCGGCTTCTTCTGTTACTTCAAGCTGTGGTAGGTTCACTATGAACTGAGCATATTGGTCTATTTCGCTTTTTACTTCAATAGTACCTTGCAGTAGTTCTACCATACTTTGACAAATGGCAAGTCCTAAACCATTTCTGGAAGAAAGTCCTTTAATGCTATTCTCCTGAATGTTATCAAGTATACTGTACCGGTTAAATATAAGTGGAATATTCTCTTTACAAATTCCTTTTCCTGTATTATAGACTTGAATATTTAGTTTATCTACCTCTATTTTTATGGATATACGTATTGTTCCATTTTCAGGGCTATATTTAAATGCATTCGAAATAAGATTATTTAGAATCTTAGTAAATCCGCTATAATCACTCTTCCATATAATATCTGGACTGATATTTGTTTCCAGATGGATTTGATTTTGTTCTGCCAACTCACCAAATGAATCTATAATGTCTTTTGCTAATTTGCTGATATTCAGTTCTTGTATATGGCATATTTGATTGCCGGTTTCCATGCGACGGAAGTCTATTACTTCTTGTATCAGGCTATTGAGACGCTCTGTATTTGATTTTATAATCTGGGCATATTTTTTAATGAAAACATCACTGTTCTCATGCTGCAGAATTCTTTCGCATGGACCATAAATCAGGGTAAGTGGTGTACAGAATTCATGTGTGATGTTGGTAAAGAAACGTAGTTTACCTTCATACATTTCTTCCTTATATTTTTCATTTAACTTTTTGGACATGGCGGCTTTTCTTCGTTCGTATTTCCGCCGGATATAATGCCAAAATCCCAATCCTACCCCAATAATCAATAATACATATATTATCTGGGCTGTAATACTCTGATACCAAGGGGGAAGAATGATGATACGGATACTTTTGATTAAATTGTCATTGCTATTTCCTCCATCATTGTATTTTACTTTCAATGTATAATCTCCGGGAGGGATATTTGTAAATTGCGCTTCATTAGAGCGTGTATCCATCCATACATTATTGAAATTTTCAAGTTTATAAGAATATCTGCAGTTCTCGCCATTAATAAAGTCTGTGGCTACAAAAGAAACTGCAAAGAAATTCTGATTATGGTTCAACACGATATTTTGAGAATTACTATCTTTTTTTTCAAACTCATGAATGTTATATTCCTTATTGAATATTCTTACTTTTGTAAAGTGAATATCAGGCACAAAGTTTTTTTTCTTTTTTTTCTCTTTTTTTATCCAGACTACGCCATTTACTCCTCCAAAAAAGTATCTGTTGTTTATTTTGTCTTGAAAATATGCATTATCACTAAATTCTGTTATATCTAAGCCCGTTCTATGATTAAAGTTCCTGAACGTATTCTTTTGGGAATCAAATAATATAATGCCGGTATTGCTGCTTAACCATAGATGTCCTTCTTTGTCTTCAATAATTCCGTGTATTGTATTATTGGGTAAACCTTCATTCTCATTAAAATTCTTATAGTCATAATTACCATTAGATGAGATTTTCAGTTTGGTTAATCCATAACTTGTACCTAACCATATATCTTCATGTTGGTCTTGATATATGCATAATATATCACTCATGGGGGCTATACCATTTCTATCAAAAGAAATGAAAGAATAATTTTCAGTGCGAGAATTTAATCTGATGACCCCATTACCACGCATTCCAATACAAATAATGGAGTCATTTTCTGGATATATAGAATATATTTGATTGTTTTTCTGTTTATGAGGAACATCAAAATTGAATGCTTGAATCTTTTTAGCTTCAAGGCCTTGTTTCTGTTGTTGAATGTTTATTTTTAATAAAGTATTTCCTGCACCTACCCACAATAGTGAGTCGTTTGTTTCACACATGGAATGTACATGGGAGATATCTTGATTAGTATTGTTAGCTAATGAGTGAATTTTATTGTCTGAAAAAGAGTAGTAATTTAATCCAGGTCCATTTGAACCGATCCATAAAATTGGATATACATTACTTGGTGCAAATGCAAAAACTTCATTATTCGTAAGTCCTTCTTGTGTTGTAAGGTGTATGACATTATCATTTGAATACTCTTTTGAAGTATCATAATGGTTGATCTTTATTATACCATTGTCTTTGGTTCCTAACCATAGAGTATTATATTTATCAGTGTAAACAGCGCGGATCGGCCTTTTCTTGCTGATCGGAAGTTCATTGAGCAATATATTAGTAAATGTATATTCGTCTTTTGTCCAGGCATATACCCCCTGCCCATCTGTACCAATCCAAATAATATCTTGTTGTTTATCTTTCCATAAAGAGAATATACCACAATTAATGTTGAACTTCTCTGCTTGGTAATTTTGTTCAGCCATAAGTCGTATAAGACCATTTGTCTCAAATCCGATAAGAACATCGTTGTCATCAAAAATAATGGCTCCAATTTTACCACTTTCCTGAATCAATTGCTTTAGCTTTCTGATAAAATGTAGTTTTCCTTTTTCTTTGTAAAATATGTTTCCTTCAGAATCCACCATAATTATTTTCTCGTCACTGTAAAAGGCATATTTTATAAGGTGGGGATGTGTAAAGTCCGGATGTCTGACAATTTGAGGATTATTTGTTTTTTTCCCGGATATGGTATACCTTTCCATTATACCTTTATGATTAATCCATATCGTATCTTGAGAATCAACAATAAAACTTGATACATTGTCTAATTCTTTCTCTTTATAGATAGGGAAGTTTATAAATTTATTGTCTAAGTTCGAATATAGAGATAATGTATTTGGTCTATTGAATACATATAAATAGTCTTGATTGTCTTTGGCAATATATGAATTTTCACCAAATTCATTATAATATTCCTCTATTGCATTACTTTTTTGCGATAGTTTGTTTAATCCCCATTTAGTGCTAATCCATAGGTAGTTATCTGTTTCTATGATTTTTCTGATGACATTGCTTGAAAGGCTATTTTGATTATTGATATCTGGCTTATAGACATATATTTTTTGACTATCATACATGTTGAGTCCATCATAAGTACCAATCCATAGGAATCGTTTCTCATCTTGAAATAAGCAAGTTACGGAACTGTTTGATAGACCGTCACGATTACTAATCTGCCTAAGGTTATGTGAACTGATATTTTGTATAGAACAAAATAGTAGCAACAAAGATATTTGAATATAATATTTCATGAGTAGTAGTCTTCTTGGCATTAATAACTTTAACTGGTCAACAAAGATAGTGCTCTGATCGAGTTTTCCCAAATTCTATTTGGTTGAATTTCTGTTTTAATAAGATGAGATTTAGTTAAAACTTAAGTTTTATGATTGAGGGGATAACTCCCGTTAAAAGGCAGTTGTATTCGATTTCGCCATAAATGTATTCTCTTTGCGCATTGCGGATATAAGCATGATATTGGCGAGATCTTGTATATATGCGTATCGCTTATGCGCTAATTTTGCATGTAGAAACAACATTAAACGTTTTCAATAGTGTATTAGTTTTTTTTATGGGTATTGAGAAAAGATACTATATTATTAATTTCTAAAAATAACGATGAATATGGAAAAACACTCTTTAATTTTTGGAGGTATTGCTAAAAAAATATCATTAGAATACTTTTTGATAATTTGAGTTTTGGTGAATTATGTATACTGATACTTTAATGGTATTTATCTTTTTAATAAATGCCTTTTAAAAATAGAACCAATTTAAAATATATAAGATTATGTCAACTGTAAAATTTCAAGGAAATCCTGTCGTACTGTCAGGAGAATTCATACAAGCCGGCACACAGGCACCCGATTTTTCTTTCGTAAAAGGTGATTTAAGCACTTTCTCATTGGCTGACGGAAAAGGCAAATACCTTCTGCTGAACATTTTCCCGAGTCTGGATACCGGTGTGTGTGCGACTTCAGTCAGAAAATTCAATCAGCTGGCTTCGCAGATGGAGAATACGCTGGTACTGGCTATCTCAAAGGACCTGCCTTTCGC
>OHPX01000493.1_pt1 | contig 21231 bp, 20 predicted proteins | sample 1577801 | NCBI WGS metagenome assembly OHPX01 (sample SAMEA3879584, study PRJEB24766) | human gut metagenome | biome: human-associated habitat; feature: feces | place: USA | collected 1985/1987 | reverse complement strand
GAAAATATTTAATTGTGTTATGTAATTCGTTTATAGTTTTTTCTTGCGAATGGGGTAAATAGGTGTATAATTAACGAGTAAAAAATAGTGAAAGAAGGAATGAAAATGTGGTTATTGGCAGCTGTCGCCTCTTCTTTTTTCGCAGGATTTCCCTCCTGAACTTTTTCAGAAAATTGTTTCTTTTCAGCTTTTTTATGAGAGTTTTTCTTCTTTTCAGAAGTAATAAATGCCTGTTCTACATCCTTCTGTTTATAAGACAACTCCTGATTGCTGTTTGTAACTTTTCTAGTCTCCTTTGTTGCAAGATTTTCCTCAACCAGACCATTTCTGGTCATACGGCTGACTTTCTTCTCTTTCGCCGTATATTTTTGTTTTCCCAATGTACCTCACCTCTGCTTTTTTGTCCGTTAAGTCTGAATCTCATCCGGTTTAGTACTCATCAAAGCATAGGTTCTGGTATCCTGCGGATATCTGTCTGCAAAAGGTATGATTACATTTCCGTAAAAAAGCAGCCCTTCTCCTGCATTACTGTTATTTACAAAAGAAATCTGATGCTTGGAAATATTCAATTTCTCCGCAAGGATCTTCTGATCCCCGCTGTGCTGATTTAACATCAGGATAAAATCACTGTTTCCCACAATACTTTCTACTGCCAGAGAGCCAAGAAAATCTGTTACATTCTGACTGATTCCTGTAATGATTCCACCCCACTTACGAAATCTCTTCCACATTTCAATAGAATAATTAGCAGTCTGTGGCTGGTTCAGCAAAAGGTGAAATTCATCCACATAATAACGGGTTGATTTCCTGCGGCTGCGGTTCTGTGATACTCTTGTCCAAACCATATGCTGGACAATCAACATCCCTGCTTTTCGTAGTGTGGTTCCAAGTTCCCGGATATCAAAGCATACCACTCTGTTCTGCGTATCGACATTACTTCGATGGTTAAATACATTCTGCGATCCTGTTACATACAACTGCAGACTGTTGGCAATGTTCTGTGCTGCTGGTTTATCTGGTGCATAAAAGTTCAGACGTTCATAGAAATCCTGCAAAGTCGGCATATTTTCCGGTTTCGGATCAGAAAAATAGTTCTGATATACAAGGGGGAGGCATCGGTCAATGACCGACTTTTCTTCTGCTTCAATCCCATCCCGGCTTCCCATGATCAATTCACAAAGGGATAAAATAAAGTCAGATTTTACTCCCAGCGGATTATCATCCTCAGAATAATTCATGTTGATATCCATCGGATTGATGTAATCCTTACTGTTTGGGGAAATATGGATGACCTGTCCTCCCAAAGCATGAACCAATGGATAATACTCACCTTCCGGATCTCCAATGATAATGTCATCATTGGTCGTAAAAAATACATTCGTCATTTCCCTTTTTGCTGCAAAGGATTTTCCTGATCCGGGCGTACCGAGGATCAGACCATTAGGGTTTTTCGACTTCTTCCTATCTACCATGATCAGGTTATTGCTGGTAGCGTTCAGTCCATAATATAAAGAATCGCCGCCCATAAATAATTCCTGTGTGGTAAATGGTACAAAAATCGCTGTACTGGTTGTTGTCAGCGCTCTTTTTATCGGAATATGGCTGACTCCAAGGGGAAGGCTGCTCATCAAACCTTCTTCCTGCTGATAGTCCAGACGCTTTAACATACAATTATATTTCTGTGCGATACCGGCTGTCTGAAAGATCGCATTTTCCAATTCCTGCTTGCTTTTTGCGGTATTTAAAAAGAGCGCTGTTACAAGGAACATACGCTCATTTCGTGACTGCAGATCTTCCAAAAGCCGTTTTGCTTCCCCTCCATAGGTATTCAGATCCGACGGAATGATATCCATATCGTACCCTGCTCTTACTGCTTTTTTCTGCTCTTCAATTTTCATTCTATTGATATCCGTTACTTTACTTTTTACCAGCTTGATCGCTTTCATCTGATCCACAGACTGAATATGCAGATTTACGATCAAGTCCTTATCAATATCCAAAAACTCTGCCAGCATCTTGTCTGTCAGCTCCGGAGCAAGGATCTGTAAATAAGAAACCGCCCCCATCGTATTTCCCATCTGGAAGGTCTTCCCATCCTTAAAGACAAAACTGGTAGGCGCTACATAATCTTTTGTGTTTAAACCAGTTTTGATCATAGAACCATAATCAAACTGGAAATCCACCGTAGAATCCGGATTAAAGGTTTCATACAGGATCCGCAATCGTTCCTCCCCATTCAGAGGATATGCCATCACACCAAGGATCTTAAAGTTATTTAAAATATCAGACTCAATACGCTCCAGCTTTGGTTTTGCTTCCCGGATATTTTCCGCTTCAATAGAAAAAGTGATGTATTTCGTTTTCACCAAACCATTGTTTCCTCTTGCAAGCTGTTTTTTCAGCATGTTGGCATATTCCATACGGATATCATCATAAGCATCTCCCTGTGGACTGATCTTGATCACCTGCTCGAATTCCTTCATGCTGCTCTTGTGATTGATAAAACTGAGCTGAAAATGGATGCTGCTGTCAAAATAGTTCAGGAAATCACACCAGTTTTCAAAGATCGCATTCTTATCTTCATTCTGTGCTAACTGATAGTTGATATCGTAAAACCGGATACATTTGGAATAGACATTTCCCTGCACCCTGCAAATACCATCCCTTCCCATTTCTTTGTAGGCAATGGTCTGTTGAACGGTAAGTTTCTTTACATCTTTCTTTCCATTCGTCTTTTTATTTGCGGTCTTTTTTCTTTTTCTTACCACCGCTTTCTCCCCCTTTCCTTTCTTCCTTTCTCATCGTTTTCTGATCTTCTCCATCCGGATCTGATTCATAATAGTTTTCAGTTTCATATTTTCTGACAGATGGCCGGATAAATTTCACCCGGATCACATGCATCAATACGTCTTCCAGATGCATTCCATCTTTCTCATACATGGCAAACAAAAAGGCCGGCAGCATCATAAGTACCATAAGGACTGCAGCATTATTGATTCCAAGAGCATTTCTAAAGAGAAAATAACAGGGAATTCCCATAGCTGCTCCAATGCCAATACAGATCAATTGCCTTTTCGTAAGATTAAATGCCACTTTATTCTTTACTTTCGTTAAATCTTTCGGCACACTCACATACGCCATGTGTTTCACTTCCTTTCCTTTTAATGTGCATTAAAGATTGACTTACTAAGTGATCCTGTCTTGAACAGACTGAAACATAAGATCACTGTATATGCCATTACACCAAATAATGAGGAACTCAGATTATCTGAAAACTGGATGCCTGCCACTAATACTGCATAAATAGCAACACATACCATCATCAGAAATGCCTGGAATGCCAGGGCAAAGAGTCCTCTGAAATAATTCGTTCCGATCTGTCCCCACTCTCTGTTGCTCATCGTTGCGAATGGGATCGGTGCAACTGAGGTATAAAGGTAAATTTCTATCATACGGACATACAAGATAACCGTAATGAGTACAGACATAATCTTCATACAGAAACTTACGATCAAAGTTTCCAATGCCAATATCACAAGTTCTCCGATCTCCATGCTTTCTAATATAGTAGATAAATCTGTGATCGCAGAGCTGATATCAATGGATGTATCTCCGGAAACCAGCCCTGCCGCCGAGTTTACGACGTTTTGTCCTACATCAAAGACCGCCATCGTAATGGTAAACGTATTGCTTACCAGATAAACGGCGATCCACATTTTCACAAAATATTTAAAGAACATCCATGTATCAATATCATGCATATTATTTCGCTCTGTCAGCATGGAGATCAGCTCATAACACAATACAAATGTTATGATGATACCTGCAATCGGCATGATGACTGAATTTGACAGTCCTTCGATCATACTAAAGATACTGCCATTCCATCCTTGTGGCGTCTGTCCAACCTGGCCCGCAATCTCACTTGTCTTCTGATTGACATCCGTAAACATACGGTCCAGGTTAGAACTGATCATACCTGTTAGAAGTTCCCTCATCCATTCCTCAATCGCATCAAAAATTTGATTGAACATGGATCTCTACTCCTTTCTTTTAACCAAATAATCCACTCAAAAGCGGAATCAACTGTGTACCGATCAGGATCACACCACCGCCACTCATAAGCTGCTTAATTCCCTGTGATTTAGCACCAGGATTATCATTTCCGTAACCTTCCATCAGGTTGATGACTCCCCAGACACCAAGACCTGCACCAATCGCTACGACTAATGTCTGTAAGATTGTAATTGCACTTCCGAAAAATCCCATATTCTTTTCTGAATAAACGCTGTTTCTATGGTCTGTCAGCGTTTCCTCTCTCCTTTCCCTATTATTCAGACCTCTTTTTTTACCTGTTTTATTTACAAGGTGATCTTATTTTTATCTTCATTTCCTTCTCCTTTCTGCCTGATCATCAGGACTTTTTCTTAAAAAAACGCAAAAAAAGAGCACATAGATGGATATCTACATGCTCTAACGCTTTTTATTCTGTTTTTCTTATGAAATTTGATTTATCGTTTTTTATATGTGAATGCAATTCCAATGATTGATCCCGTAAGAAGAAATGGGGCCAATCTGATAAATAAAAACTCAAAACCATGTAATAGAGTACCTACGATTGCCAACTCTGGATCATTAAAATCCCAAGTCAAATATTCACCATTCATAGCAGCAAAAGCAATAAAAATTATTGTAATAATTGCACATAATGAAATAAGCAAATAACGGACTGTATGAATTCTCATAGAACTTCTTTTAATTTCTAATATTCTCGTTTAACATACCCTGTGCCTCCTTTGTTTTGATACAATCATTAAATATCAAAACAACCATTGCCACAAGCAACGCAAATTAACATCTCCCATTATTGCATCAAATTCATATTTTTCAGTTCTACAAACTGAAATTTGACAATCCATGTGAATAATAGTTTCCACATTCAAGAAAAAATTGCCTTGAAAATAGCACTATAATTATGAGTTCCTATTTTTAAATTTGCTGATAATTGTAGTTATACCAACTGTAATAAAAGAAATCAAACCACTAAACACGCATAAAAATCCAATTGGGACAAGAAAGAAATTCTCATGCAGCACCCCTTGTGCATCAATATACTCTACCGACAGTCCCTTCACAAGAAGCAGTATAATTCCGATTAAAATCAAGAAACTGCCTATAATCGAGCACACCATATTATACTTGGCTCTTCTGGTTTCACTTCCATCTTTGATTACTTTTTCTGTCATGTTGTTCATTTCATTTTCTCCTTTAATCAAATAATCCAGAGATATTTGAAACACATCAGACATCAAAATAAGCATTCCTATATCTGGAAGATTTTTGTTATTCTCCCAGTTTGAAACAGCTTGTCTACTCACATTCAGTTTCATAGCAAATTGTTCTTGTGTCAATTTTTCTTTTTGACGAATGCTTTTAATTTGTTCTCCAAAATCCATGTATTTCACCTCCGTGTTTCCAGTCTATAATTCAACCAAGTTTTTTTCAAGAAAGTGCCTCTTGCATATCAAAAAAACAGACGCAAGAACCTCTTGCATTCCTATATTGAGGCTAATATTCCCTTCTCCAACATTTAAATTTCCCGTTTTATCTATTTCCTTTTTTTACTGATATATCTTCCAGCAAAACTATAAAAGCACAAAACATTATTAACCAAAAATTAGGGTACATTGCCATTTCACCTTCACAACTTGAAATTTAGTTCAATTCAAATTTGTCTTTATAAAAGAATATCACATTTCTAACCCAAAAGATACTCTTTTTAGTTTACTTCTTCCTCTATCACTGCTTTCACATCCTCTTCTGTTACATTTACTTCATACACCTCAAATTCTGTATCCTGTGAAAATACCAGCTTATGCTCCAGATATTTTTCCACATCAAAAGCATTTCTTTCATCTTCATCCGCAAGTTCCTTATATCTCTTATGCTTTGTGATATCATATTTGTTACTGAGAAATGGCCGAACACCTCGGAGCTGCAAAATACATTTATTTCCATCCATAATAGCCAGCTCATCCCGGCTCATCAATTCTTTCCCTGTCTTCTGATAATTCAAACCATAGGACTGGCTTGTCCCCCTGGTATCTGAAGTATTGTAAAGATCGATGGTCTCTTTTCCCAGCGTTTCCGAGATTTCCTTTAACGTGGAGCTTTCTTTTCCTCCAAGAAATAATACGGTATCGCAATTCCCCGTGATGGTTTCAGCAGCATCCTTATAAATGGTTTTTAACTGGCTCTGCGACTGTAAAATAATAGAGGCGGAGATCTCACGGCTTCGGATAGTTGCGATCAGTTTATCAAATTTGGGGATCTGGCCGATATTACTGAACTCATCCAGCAGTAATCGCACATGGTACGGAAGTCTTCCACCATGCTCATCATCTGCTTTATCACAGAGCAGATTAAAAAGCTGTGTGTACATGATCGCCACCACAAAATTGAATGTATCATCGGTATCACTGATAATCACGAACATTGCTGTCTTCTGATCCCCGATCATATCCAGCTCCATCTCATCATAGGACATGATCTCCCGAAGCTCCTGGATATCAAATGGTGCAAGTCTGGCACCGCAGGAAATAAGGATCGACTTCGCTGTTTTTCCGGCAGCCAGCTTATATTTTCGATATTGTCTGACTGCAAAGTGTTCCGGATTATCCGCCTCCAATTCTTCAAACAGTTCATCTACCGCATTCTTAAATTCTTCATCATCTTCTCTCGTTTCACTGGCATTGATGAATTCCAAAAGAGTAGAAAAGTTCTGTTCCTCTTCCGGCGCTTCATACCAGATATAACCGATCAGGGCAGAATACAGAAGACGTTCCGCTTTGATCCAGAAATCTTCCGTAGATTTTTCTCCTTCCCCCTTCGTATTTGCTATGATGGTATTCACCAATTTTAAGATGTCTTTTTCACTACGGATATAATGGAATGGATTATAGTGCATGGACTTTTTAAAATTGATCGTATTCAGCACCTTGATCCGATAGCCGCCATTTACCAGCATCTTTCCGCATTCTACAATGATCGTTCCCTTTGGATCAGTGACCACATAGGATACATGATCTGTCATCTGCATCAGATTGGGTTTGACGTAAAATCTGGTTTTACCTGATCCTGAGCCCCCGATCACGATCACATTCTTGTTTCTGGCATATTGGGGAGCCTTTGGCCTGCTGTTCATCGTAAGCCGTTCTGTTTCGGTCAGAATAATGTTATTTTCAAACACCGAATCTTCAAATGGCTCGATATCCTTCCGGTTTCCCCATCTGGCCGATCCATACTCTTCTCCATGCCGGAACTTCTTCGCATTCTTCGCTTTATAATACAAGATCAACCGAAAGATAAGCGCGGTCACCAATCCTCCTAACAGATCTTGCATCTGGAAACTTGGGAGCCAGTTGGTAAATGCCAGTTGGAAATTCATCAGCATCACACCGATTTTTTCAATCATACTGTCACCAATGCAATGGCGGTATAGCCAAAAGCATTTATCTGCAAGATAGAAGATGATCAGATACGGAATACTTAATATCACCACTCTCTTCATCTGGATATTCTGCATCTTTTCCCGGATCATCGTTCCTGCCCTCTGACTTTCTGCTTCGTCTTGACTCTCTGACGATGTTTTGCTTTCCTCTCCTGTGTCTTCTGTAGTTTCTTTCGGACAGAAGGCTTTTTCTTTTTAGACTGATCCAGCTCTACGCCTGCATATTCTTTAAAAGCAGTCGTCATCACGTCCACATCTTTCGATTTAAAAAATACCAGATACAACGGCGGTTCCACATGGGAATCCTTTTTCAGACTATAATCGATCCCATATTTACGGGCTACCCGGTCAAATGACTTGATATTTTGATCCGTGATCTGAATATTTGTAAGCTGTGCTCCCTGTGCGATCAGTTGTTTTATCGTCTGCTTTCCATGAGGCTTTTTCATCTCCTGTCGTTTTCTTTCTTTTTCTCTGCCCTTTTCCTGTGCTTTTCCTGTTTTGACAGCCTGTTTTACCTGTACCCGTTTCTGTTTCTGTCTGCTCATTCCATCCAGAAATTTTCTCATAGATGCCTTTAGCACGCCGGTACTCATCCGGGTTGTCTGGACACACAGAGCTATGATTTTTTCATTCACTTCATCCTGCAATTAACCACTCCCTTTCTTCCCTTGATCCTTTGGGGGAAGCAAATAATAGCACTGCTTCTCAATGCAGCCCGTTTTTCTCCCTCCCCACCAATAGCAATATTTACAAGACCAGGGCTTTTCTTCACTGTATTTTCTCCCCGGCATTGCTGCATTTGGTTCCACGATCAGGTTCTTATCTCTTCTCCTGTCCATCCTCATGTTCCTCCTAACAAAAAAGCGTTCACAGATTCCCTCCGGTTTCCATGAACGCTTTCCCTTACATTATTTCTTCTTTATTTTTCTTCCAAGGACTACCACTCCACTTAAGCTCATTCCAAGCACGATCAGCCATAAAAGCAAATTGGAGTTATCCCCAGTCTTAGGTGCATCTTTCGACGGTTTTCCACCTTCCGGAGTGCTTTCCTTTGGTTTTTCCTCATCAACCATAACAACCTTCTGCACTTCGGCGGTATCTTTTACTTCAAATTCCACATCCTTTGCAACCAGATAACCTTCCGGTGCCGTTTCTTCCCTGAGCGTGTACTTTCCGATCGGAAGCATCTCTATATAATGTGCCTCTTCTGTTGAAGTCCAACTTTCAATCACATTTCCTTCTTCATCCAAGATGGTCAGTTTTGCACCTGAAAGTTCCTTTCCTGCAATATCCTGTTTCGAGATCAATACCTTTGTCACATCATCTTTCATCTCCTGTTTCTGGATTTCTGCAGTATTTTCTACTGTAAAGGTAATGCTCTCAGCAGTTACATATCCATCTGCCGGTTTTGTTTCTGTCATCATATAGGATTTTCCAACGGTCAGCTCCTTGATCACATGGGCTTTCTCTGTAGATACCCACTCATCGATTACATTTCCGTCTTCATCTGTCACCTTCAGATGAGCTCCCGGAAGTTCTTTTCCTGTGGTAAGGTCTGTTTTCGTAAGTTCTACCGTTGTCGGCTCATTTTCAAAAACAAACTCATAGGAAACCTCGGCTTCTTCCGGTTTTCCATACTCAAAAGTGAATTCCTTTTCTTCATTCGATGTCACAAAACCATCCGGCGCATAGATTTCTTTTACGATATAGGTCCCATCCACTGGAAGATCTGCTTTGAAAAGGATCTGTCCATTTTCATCCGTTGTTTTCTGCTCGATCAGCGTTCCGGCTTCCATCAGGACTTTTCCATCTCTGCTTTTGATCTCTTCTTTTGTAAATAACCCGAAGATCGCACCTTCCAGCATACGGTCTGTATCCTTTGCTTTTTTAAGGACAGTTACTTTTATCTTCTGGCGGTTGTTCTGCCATTCTTCATCAAAAGTAACCACTGGCGTATCCTGATCGCGATAGGTCAGATCCACAAATCTAGGCTCTCCATCCAGTACAAAACCATGTGCCGTTTTCACTTCCTTCACATAATATTTTCCTACCGGAAGGTCTTCCATTTTTGCGATCCCCTTTTCATCGGTTGTGATCGTGCCTACCAGCTCATCTTTCTTATAATGATCTGCACTTATGCCATCCGCAGCCTTGATATCTTCTGCAGCATAGACTTCAAAAGTGACTTCACTTAAGTTTCCTGTGATATATTCAAAGAAATGTTCTACCGTTCCTTTCACATTATCCAAAAGAGTGATCTTCTCTAAAAATTCTCCCTTTTTGTTGATGATCAGAAGCCCTTTTGGAACCTCATCCTTCATTTCCACTTTCTGTACTTCGGCAGTATCTTTGACCGTAAATGTCACATCCGTTGCTTTCAGATAACCATATGGAGCAAATTCTTCATGAAGGGTATAGGTTTCTCCGACAACCAGACGCTTGATCACATGTGGCTTATCCTTTTCAGATGTCCATTCATCGATAACATTTCCATCTTTATCCATGACCTTCAATCTTGCACCCTCCAGCTCTACGCCTGTGGTCAGATCAGACTTTGTGAACTCTGCTGTAGTCGGTTCATTTTTCTTTACGGCCTGTAAGGAAACAATCTTTGTCTCCTGTCCCTGATACTCTGCAACAAATTCCAGCACCTCATCCGAAGAAACAAAACCTTCCGGCGCTTTTAATTCTTTTACATAGTATTCTCCAAATGGAAGATCCAGGGTGCATGTTGCCATACCGTTCTCATCGGATGTCATTTCCTGTAATAAGGTATCTGCTTTCACAAGAACTTTTCCATTTGCCTGGATATCTTTCTTGTTATAGATGCCAAACAAAGCTCCGGATAATACCTGCCCGTTTTCTATATCCTGTTTTTCTACGGAAATAGCGACTTTCTGTCTGTCATTTCCTACGATTGCTTCTGCTTCAACGATCGGTGTATCCTGATCCTGATAAGTTAATGCAACCTTTACCGGCTCCGGATTTAATACAAATCCTTCCGGTGCCTTTGTTTCCACTACATAGTATCTTCCAAGCGGCAGATCCTTTGCTACAGCTTTTCCACTCTCTCCCGTTGTGATCGTTGTCACAAGCGTATCTTTTGCATAAAGTACGATACGGTTTCCATCTGCATCTTTCTGATGATCCGGAGTACAGATATCTTCTGCAGCTCTTACTTCAAATTCTGCTCCGGAAAGATACTGTTCCTCATAGATAAAGTCATTCTCAAAACCAGAAAGCATCTCACCTTTCTTATACACAATAAGATTTCCCTTTACCGGCTGATCTTCATAGGAAACTTCAATGATCACATCTCCACTTACTCCATCTACTTCATAGGCAGTATCCGAATCCACGGTGATCTCTACATAGTTTTTGTTGACAACATATCCATCCGGTGCTGTCACTTCTTCAATACGATAGTGCCCGATCTCTAAGTGTTTCGGTAAGATCAGGTATCCCTGGCTGTCCGTAAAGAAAGATTTATGGACTGTGACCGTAGGATAGGTTGTTACCTGTTCCACATATTTCTTATGATCCAGATCATAAATTTTAAATTCTGTGCCGGCTACTAACACCGGTTTCTTTGTTTCATCATCTTTTTTGATGATCTTTAACTTTGCAGAAAACTCTTTATCCAGCAGTACCTTCCAAACCTGCGGTTTATCCGGATTGTTTTCACGGATGGTAATCTCAAAATCCTCTACCGGCTTATAATTATGAGGCGTGGTTGTTTCTCGTACAATATACGTTCCATATGGAAGCGGAATACTGCACGCATACCCTTTCTCATCTGTGAACATTTCCGTTTTACCATCTGCTGTAAGGATGACTGGCTCTGCATGGGAAAAATCATAACTTCCATCTTCTTTTTTCTCCAGGCTGCTCTTTAAGTAAGCGCTGAAGCCTGCACCTTTTAACAGCTCTGCATCCGTTTCTCCATTGTTCGCAGCTTTTATGATCTGGAACGGCTGTTTCATAACAAGTTCTGTTGATTTCACAGTACGTTCTATCGTTGGAACTGTGCCACCTTCATAAGAACATTCCACATCATGCTCTGTCTCGTCTAACAGATATCCTTCCGGTGCCTGGATCTCTTTTACAAAATATTTTCCAAGATACAGGTCTTTTACCACCGCATCTCCCTTCTGATCTACTTTTAAGGTAGATACAAGATCACCGGCTTTATGGACAATTCCTGTTGTTCCATCTGGATGTACAATGTTTTCTCTCGCATAGAGGCCATACACCGCACCTTCTAAAGTCGCATCTCCTTGTGGATTTGCTCCTGTTTGTGCATCTTCTTTGATCAGATGGATCTTTGCATAAGTACGTTCATTCAGAACATTCTTTGTACTTGTTTTACCGATATTGACATCTACCGGATAAACAGTTGGATCTGCCTGATAATTTGCCGGTGGCTGGATCTCTTTTACATACACAACATCCTGTATTTTTTCAATCGTTACTTTAGAACCGCCCTTGCTATCTGTTGCTGGCATCTGCGTGATCAGATCTGAGCACTCCTTATCACGGTAAACACCATAAATGGCTCCTGCCAGATGGTTTCCGGTGTCTTTATCATTTTTTACAATCGCAATTTCCGCCTGCTTTGTCCATGTAACATTCAGGCTTACTTTATTTGTTGTTTCCACACCTTCTCCAAAAATAAAGGCAAGATCTTGAGTACTGGAATTCGTTGTCAGCTTATACGCAGAATAATCTTTTTCCAGGCCGCCTGCCATGGTTGTAGCAAATACTTCTGCAGTATCACTTGCCTGTGTAAGCGGTGCAGAAAGGTAAAACTTTGTGCCACCTTGGATCGTTACCTTTGCTCCCGGTGCGCTTGTACTTCCTGTACTTACGTTGTGAAAACGCACTCCGGATGGAAGGCTGATCGTCACACTCTGCTGTCCTGCCGCATGGAATGTGATTTCCTTTGTACGCTGTGTATTTCCTTCTACATAAGCCTTTACATTGGCATCGGAAAATGACATAGACACATCCGGTATCTCAGGCTTCTTTACACAATAATTGTAAATATCCATTGCTAGTTCCTGTCCTGTTGCATTGGTTCCATAGAACGCATCACTACTGCCATAAGCATAAGCAGCCGCCATATGAACAAGAATAAATCTCTTTCCTGCTGAAAAATCACTGTGCTTGTTCGCAAAATAACTTTCTGCACCTGCCGCATCGGTACCGTAATAACATACCTTTGCAAGAGCCTGATTGTCAGCCAGCTTTGTGATTGTATAAGTGCCGGATTCTGGTCCCGGTTTTGCCGGCTGGATACAATAAGCCGTTGCTCTTACACTTCCATAAGAAATATAATACGGCTCTGTAAGATATGTTCCAAGCCCGTAGTCTGCATATCGGTATATTGGACCTTTTTCAATAGTTACCTGCTGAGATCCTACACCTGCAGTTCTAGCCATCGCTTTGATTGTAGTAATCTCACCTGGTTCCATTCCATTAAAATCAACACCTTGTTCTACTGCCTGTTCCATTACATCATGTAATGCTAATCCCGATCCTTCATCAAAGGTATCCTGCTCTGTCATCTGTTCTACCAAAGCATCAAAAGCAGCATTTCCTTCTGATACATCCGGTGTCTCTGTTGGGATTTCTGACGGCTTCTCTGAATCCTCCTCATCTTCTTCCGTCTCTTTTGTTTCGGATTGCTCTGCATCTGCTGAAGGACTTTCACTCTCTTTTTCTATTTCCTTTACGACTACATTTCTGCTGATCTGATAATTCGGATGTTCCTGATTGACCGTTTCTACATAATAAACAGTTTTATAGGTATCTGCGTGGGATGTTGTAAAATCCTCTCCCTGCTCATTCTTTGCTTCCTCAAAAGTAATCTTTACCTTTGCTGCATCCTTGATCTCTAACCCTGTAAAATCTGTTTTCACGTCAAAACCTGTTCCCACTTCCACTTGATGATCCTTTGCCAGAACAATTTCATCTTCATCTAGCTGGCTTTGTACCTCTTCCAAAAGAGGCAGTTTTCTTTCTTTCGGAAGCTCCGCAGCATAACTGCTGATTGGTGATAACACCGTAGATAAAAGAGTGACCGCTGTCAGCAATCCGGATACAACCCGCTTTGCTTTTTGTTTCACTTTCATGTTCTTAAATCCTTCCTTTCTTCTGAATCTTATTTATCCGTTATACTTGTTCATCGTTTTCCATCATTCTTTCCTGAAAATAATCCCCTCCTTTCCTGGTCTTGTGCTATTTGGGACAGTCAGCACTTTGCTGAGATAACAGCACAAATATATGGCGGTATCTGCCTTTTCAAACAAACACCGCCATATGATTTCTACTGTCATCCTCATTTTGATTCAGACAATTATTTTTTATTTAAGATTTAAGCGTTTTCCTGTTCTCTTCCCCGGATCCGTTCCTGTTTTAGAGTCCATATCTCCAAAACGTTTTCTCTGTCAGGACACGCACAATGCACATTCAAGGCAGGTATCACTCCGGGCAGGCTATTCTCTTTTCAAGGTACATGAAGTGTTTCTTAGAAACGTCTTCATATAACGAAAGGAAAATGGCCTATTTTACAGGGTGCTTTTTAATTTTTTTTGATTTTTTTTATTTTTTTTCTGCATCTGCATGTTTTTTCATGACAGAAAGTGCTCTTTGCATCATTTCACAAACACTCTGCTGTCTGATCCCAAGATAGTCCGCAATCTTCTCTTGATTCATTTCTTCAAAGTAAAATAACTGGATGATTTCTTTCTGTCTGGCAGTCAGACAACCTAAGAAATCGCGGACCATCTCTTTTTCAATATACTGGTCGAGAAAATCTGAAGCTGGATCTAGCAGTAAGATCCTGTCATCCGCATAATCGCTATACGAAACGAGTCTATGGTTTGATGCCACTTTAGCCTGATTTATTTCCATACGATCCGTTGCTTCCATTAACAGACGAATGTACCAGTTTTCGTTGTCAAAAAATTCTTCGTTCATAATGCTTCGATCTTCCTTCACATCCATGTATTGATAATCTTTACAGGAATGAAGTGGAAAGATGGTTTTCTTTCCGTTTTCCCTGTATAACACATACCCATTTGCGTAAACGGTAATATCACATTCCCCACTCAGAATTTCCTTTACTACAATCTCTTCTTTTTCTAACGCCTTTTCAGAAGGGACTCTCTTTGTCATACCTGCCACTTTTACTACTTTCTTTAATTCTTTTAATGTCAACATATGGACCACCTTTCTGCCTTACGGCTACGGGTGATCCATGAACTCTATAAAAAACTCATCACAATTAGCCACGAACTCACCCGTTTTTTTTGAACGGGAGCCCGCAGCTCCTATGTAATTACCTCCTTCGGCTATATCATACAAAACTCCGTATCATCTCTGATTTTTGCACACGAAACTTTGCCCTCTATATATCGAAAGGAAAAAGCCCTGTTTTACAGGTTAAAAACTCAACTTTTTTTTAAATTTTTGAGAAAACAAAAAAAGCCGGCAAAACAAATGCTTCCACAGACACAGAATGAAATATCATCCTGCATTGTATCTGCAAATGTTTTGCCGGGCTCTTCATGATTCCAGTCAGGTTCAGCTCCTTGACAAACTCTTGCTATCAGGTGCAGCCTTGATGGTTCCAGCCAAATCCACCGCTTATCCTAATAGCTCATTTTATTTAGTTTCCTTTCGGGAATTCATCACTTTTTGAGAATATACCCGCATTCTTTCTTTCAGTTTTTCGTCTTTGATGTGCAAAGGCCGTACTGAAACAATATCATCTTTTACTAAAATCTCCAAAGTGCTTCTACATTTCTTGCACTCAACTTCTGAATCGCAATGTGCGCTTTTTTCAATAAATGCTCCGCATACAGAGCAATGTACATGCCATCTGATAGCATCTGATCCCATAGGCTTCCTCCTTTAAGCAATAATAAAAAATTCCATTTTATTACTCAACGGATCAAAGGGAAATCAAATCCGCCTTATGAGCATCATGTTGTCCATTCCGTAAGTGCCAAAGCTGCACGAACAGCATGATCATCAAATCCCAGACCTGCTTTGTTGATCTGGCGCATCCATCCTTATTCTCTCCGGATTCCCACTCACCCAGAATCCTAAGAATTTCTGCCGATTGTATTTAACAAGGTAATTCCAATTCTTCAAATATATCTCCGGATAACTCACAAAGATCCGGGATCAAAATGATCGTATCATCAATCCGTAAATGAATCGATGGATCAAAAAATTCAACGGTTCCGCAAATCGTATGATACTGGCCTGCCGGTTTCATTTCCCGGCTTTCTTTAAAATAAGTTGCCTGTATCTTCATTCCAACAGAAACCATCTGTAGCTTCCTATCCAATCCGCATTTTTGTTCTTCGGATAACATCTTCCTTTGTTCATAAAGTATTTCCTGTTTCCGTACGATCTCTTCAAATCCCCGAAGTGCTGCAAAAGGGGCAAATTGCTTCGCTCTGTGCTGCACATCCATAGGATATCTTTTGGAAACCGGTCTCGGAATATATAAATATTTCTGATAAGCCTTTGCCAGCATACTTTCACCTCCTACGCACGATGTCCCCCAACCTGATTATTTCTTTCCCGATAGGTAGAACATTCCAACAGATTGGATCCCCGCATGATCGCATTTTTTCCATAACGCTTTTTCACCTGTAATACTGCTTCCTGCAGATGTCTTTCCTTTTCTGCTTTTATGGAATCCTGGAAAAGAGTATATTGCTGATAGCCTTCCGGTGTTATCTTATTTGCAATGATCTCTATCCGTCTGATCCCGGTATGTGGATCTGCGATCTTTCGATAAAGCGCTTCTACTGTATCGATTATTTCCTTTGAACAATTGGTACGATCCGGAAACCTTACGGTTCCTTTCGATGACTCCCTCTCAAAACGATGATCGTAAGCGATCCACAAGGTTACAGAATTCGTTACCAGTCCCTTTTCCACCAGATCCAGAACCAGTACATCTGTCATTTCTCTTACAACAACAGCAGCTTCTTCAAATGTGTAATTTCTCATCAATACCTGTCCATTGGAAAGACTATGCTCTTCGGTATGATAATTTTTGATATCACTCATTTTACAGGACTCACAGCCCCATGCATGATCGATCAATAGTTCTGCATCGATCCCAAACATTTTATACAGCCAGTCTTCCGATTGAATAGAGGCAAGTGCGATATCCCCCATCGTTTGGATTCCATATCCGGCTAATTTTCTCTCTGTTCTGGAACCAATGCGCCAGAAATCACTCAATGGTTTATGTCCCCATAACTGTTCCCGGTAAGAGATCTCATCCAGCATTCCGATATGATCCTCTATATGTTTTGCCACAATATCCATTGCGATCTTTGCAAGATACAGATTGGTTCCGATTCCTGCTGTTGCTGTAATTCCGGTTTCTTCCATGACCGCATCCATCAGTTTTTGTGCCATTTCTTTCGCTGTAAGGTGATACAGGGAAAGGTATCTTGTGACATCCATAAAGCACTCATCCACACTGTAAACATGGATATCCTCTTTTGCCATATAGTTTAAATAAATCCCATAGATCCTTGCCGAATACTCCATATAGAGCTGCATCCTCGGCTTTGCTACAATATATTCGATATGATCCGGTATCTCATGGATCCTGCAACGATTTCGGATCCCCAGCTTTTTCATAGCCGGCGTGATGGCAAGGCAAATGGTGGATACCGATCGGTCCGGATCTGCAACAACCAGATTGGTAGTAAACGGATCCAGTCCTCTTTCCACACACTCAACAGAAGCATAAAAAGATTTCAGATCAATACAGAGGAATGTTTCCTTCTGTTTCAAATCAATCACCTCCCATAAGTTGCCTATCTTTCTCTTTCCCATAAGCAATCAGATCTCATCCCAACTCGTTTTCACACGATAGAGATCGTGCCAAAACAGGCAATTTTCAGTAAATCCATTGACAAAAAAGGAAATATCATTTATATTATAGGCAAGTAGTTGCCGTTCTGTTGTGATTCACATTATAGGCAATCATTCGCCTCTTGTCAAGAGGCAACTTGTTGATTATAGGAAATTTATTTCCTATCCCGTTTCAGCATCATACATAAAGATCCTGAAACGCCAATTAGAAAGTAGGTATTTTTATGACATTCGGTGAAAAAGTGAAAAATTTAAGAAAGAACAAAGGACTCAACCAAACCCAATTAGCCGATGCTGTCGGTGTCTCCCTTCGGACTGTTCGGGGATGGGAAATTGAAGGTCGTTATCCAAAGAAACATGACCTTTACCAGAAACTTGCCGACATTTTAAGCTGTGATATCTCCTATCTCATGACAGAAGAAGAGGCTTTTATCACAGAAGCATCTGAACAATTTGGAAACCGTGGAGCAAAACAGGCTCAGCAGATCTTAGAACAAGCCGCTGCAATGTTCGCCGGCGGGGAACTTTCTGATGAAGACAAAACAGCCTTTATGGATGAGATCCAGTCTTTATATCTGGATTCCAAGAGACGTGCAAAGAAATTTACACCAAAGAAATATTTAGATGCCAAATAGATGGGGTGATTATGGGACAGCCTATAGGATATAGTTTTATTGTCAGAAGTAACATTACCCGCTTCTGTTTGATTCATACACGAGGTGATATATTTGGGGAATTCATATATTTACAACAAAGTAGAAAAACTTGTAAAAAAGTTCAAGACCAGGGATCCTTTTGAAATACTGGAAGAAATGAATGTGATCGTTGGAGAAACAGACCGCTACGAAAAATTAAAAGGATACTGTTTCATGAGCTGCCAGACCATTTATGTTATGGTAAGCAGTTTTCTCTCTGAGGAAGAGAAAAAGATTGTTGCCGCCCACGAACTCGGTCACATCATTCTGCATCGTTCTCAGCTCAAAATGGCGCCGATGAAAGATGATGTCTTATATAACATGAGGGATAATACGGAATACGAAGCGAACCTTTTCGCTGCAGATCTTATCCTGGATGATAAAGAAATCGCAGACCTGTCAAAGAACGAAGACCTGAACTATTTCGGGCTCTGTAGCTGCTTAAATTCCAGTCCGGAACTCATGAGCTTCAAGTTATACAGTCTGATCAAGCGTGGTCAGAACTACAATATGCCGTTGGAAATACAGAGCAACTTCCTGGCCAAATAAAATTTGCCCGTTCCATACAACTGAACGGGCTTTTCTTATATCCATATATGAAGATTCTTTTATTTCAGTTCGCCATGCTTATTTTCAAATTCCATGATCGCCTGACGTATTAAATATAACACTTCTCCATTGATTGAACGCCCTTCAAATTCTGCCAGGCTTTTCAGTTTTTTATGCGTTTCAGCATCAATCCGTAATCCTAAATGCTTCTCTTTCTCCATGATTATTCTCTCCATCTCTATAAGTACATATTAAGTTCATATTTCAAGTTCATTTTAAGTACAAATAATGGTAGAATGTTTTAAATGGACTTATTTTAAGTACACTATATTTTTTCACGGAGGAATTCGATTATGCATGAAAAAAGAAAAAAATATTATCATATCAGGAAAGATTTATTCTGGTGCACCATCCTATTAGCTGTAACCTTTCTCATCGGTTATGCGATACATCAACATCACGGTATTTTTCTAACACATTCCCTGAAAGCAGACGCCCCAAAAGAACGGATAGAAATAACCTTTGACGATCTGCAATCAAACCTGAAAGATATCTCTACATGCTATTTATGTGGAAGTTCTGATTATAGTATGATGGATTATTATCGAAAATTTGATACGGTTGGACTGATTTCCCTCAATGACTGGTACATCTTAGATTTCCAACTAAAAGCATATGATGAAAACGGAAATGAAATACCAAATAAAACCAGTTCAAATATGCTTTTCGGAAACACAGGCGAAATTACGTATTCCTCTCATGGAGATGTTTCCCGCGGAATGGCTGAGATAGATATCACGTTACCGGAAAACTATAAATTGAACAAAAGGAATCTAACAGATCATCTCTGCCAAAGTTGCCTTGATAAAGTTGCAGTTTCCTTAGAATATTGGAAATATGAAAATGAAAAGAAAGAACCCATCCCGCTGTGTTTGGTCGATTTTAAAACTCTTGATATCTATTCCTTACAAGATCATTACCGATCAATTTTCATCCGGGATTATTATGTAGAAATGGATTTTAAAGACACTTCCGTAGAAACAAAAGCCTTTTATATGCCTGCGCTTCTTCGATCGGGTTTAAATCTTCCCGCTGAATATTCTCAATCAGGGAAATTTCTACTAATTCCTGCTCAGAAAACTCTTTAACAATTACAGGAATCTCTGTCAGTCCGGCAAGCTTTGCCGCTCTCCAGCGTCTTTCACCTGCAATTATTTCATAGTAGTCCTTTTTATCAGACACGAGAAGTGGATGGAGTACGCCGTACTGTTTAATAGACTCAGACAGTTCCATGAGTGCATCTTCATCGAACTGTTTACGTGGCTGATCCATATTCGGCTCTACATTTGAGATCTTTACGATCATTGCCCCTGTTTTCGAATCTGCTGTTTGCTTCTTTGCAACAGTAGGGTTTGTCTGTTTTTCAGCTACGTCAGATTTCTTCTCTGTTTTAACTGTTTTGGTTGTTGTCTTTCTGGCAGGTTCTTTGACAACAGATGTTCTGTCTGGAAAAAATGCATCTAAGCCTCTGCCAAGACCGTTTTTTCTTCCTGCCATTAATTATCCTCCCTGTTGAGCACTTCCTCTGCCAGAAGCCTGTAGCTTTCTGCTCCTGCTGATCTCGGATCATAGATATTAATCGGCTGTCCATAGCTTGGAGCCTCCGCCAGTCTTACATTACGTGGAATAATTGTTTTATAAATATTCTGATTTAAATTCTCTTTTACGTTTTCCACTACCTGCAGAGACAGGTTTGTTCTTGCGTCATACATTGTGAATACTACGCCTTCCATTTTCAGACGTTTATTCAGTCTTTCTTTTACCAGATCAATGGTATGAATCAGCTGTGAAAGTCCCTCCAGCGCATAATATTCACACTGGATTGGCACTAATACAGATGTAGCTGCGGTTAATGCATTGATCGTCAGCATATTTAATGACGGCGGACAATCCAGTATTATGTAATCATATTTACGTCGAAGCTTATCTGTGATTCCCTTTAAGATAAATTCTTTATCATCGATTCCTACCAGCTCGATTTCTGCACCGGAAAGATTAATATTAGATGGAATCAGGTCAAGATTCTCAACAACATCTTTTACAATCGTGTCTTTCGTTTCTGCCTCTCCAAGCAAAAGTTCATACAATGTATTTTCTATGCCGTTCTTATCAACGCCGAAACCACTGGTAGTATTTCCCTGTGGATCCATATCAATTGCGAGAACCTTTTTCCCTTTTTCTGCAAGACATGCTGAAAGATTAATTGCAGTTGTTGACTTTCCAACTCCGCCTTTCTGATTAGCAACTGCTATAATTCTTCCCAACTTCATTCCTCCTTTATGAGGTTTTAATTGTAGTTATTCCTATTTTGCCTGTTACATTATTTTTTATAATGCCAACAGGCATATGCAGATTTATTATAACACTTTTATTTTAATCATGCCACATAATGTTTCACGTGAAACATAAAAAAACACATTATTTTTAGCATAAATATTGTATATTTTGTGGTGATTGACATTTTCTTTTTCCATCAATCGTTACTGTTCACTCCGTTCT
>OHPX01000489.1_pt1 | contig 21336 bp, 23 predicted proteins | sample 1577801 | NCBI WGS metagenome assembly OHPX01 (sample SAMEA3879584, study PRJEB24766) | human gut metagenome | biome: human-associated habitat; feature: feces | place: USA | collected 1985/1987 | reverse complement strand
CCCCCTCGCAAGAGCCGTCACCGTCATGCCGCCATTCTTTTATCCGAAGCCGTAAGGCGTAGGATAGCAGGGCACAGCCCTGCCTTAAGGGAGTCCAGAGGGAACGTCTGGCACACGACTTTGCAGGGCAAAGTGTAGTGTGTTACACCCTGTAAACGCAGTCGGAAAAATCGGAATGATTTTTCTGACCGCAGGGGTGGTTTTACACGACCGAAAAGGGCGAGTAAATCTCACGCCTGCATTTTGCGTTTACGGGGTGTTCTCCCGTAGGGATGACAGCGGCAGGGTATCCTAAAATCACTGTCACCACCGTCACTGCTGTCACCCGCAGGGCAGAGCCGCCAGCTTTACATGGCTTTAAGCGTCAATGACAGTAACAGGGGGGTATCCTAATATCGCTGTCACCACCATCACCGCTGTCACCCGCCCTCCTTGCAAGGGCAATCCGCCTGCCGTCTTTCCTGCGGCTGTACTGGTAGCAGATACGGTTCTCGCTTAAAAATGTGGTGCGGTATTCATTCAGCCATTTCGTAATCACCGTGGGTATGGTTTCCGTTTCCCCCATAGCGGCTAACAGTTCCGTTGCCGTGCCTATCCATTCTTCCTTATCCCTCATAAAATCCACCAACCGAAAAAGGACATCTGGTATCGTTTCTTTCGCAAGCTGCTCCTGCGTTTTCCTCTCCACAAGTTCCCAACTGCAATCACGGAAACGCAGCGTGTATTCCTGATAGGGCGTGTCCCTGCCCGTCACATACAGCTTGGCGGTGTCAGACGCACGTTTCTCCTTTTCCAGAACAAAGGTAGCGTCCGCACTCCCCGTTAAGCCTGTCGTCCCAGACACCTTGTTGAACACGTCGCTGTCATTCTGCTTTCGGATGTGGTGTACGACAATGACCGCCAGAGAGTGCCTGTCGGCAAAGTCTTTGATGAGGGAGATGTCCCCATAGTCGCTTGCATAGGCATTGTCTTTTGAAGCTGTACGGACTTTCTGCAAGGTATCAATGACAATGAGCCTGCTGTCTGGGTAATCTTTCAGATAATCTTCAAGCTGCACGATAAGACCGTCTGACAGCTTGCAGCTTGCCACGGCAAAGTGAAGCCGCCTGCTCGCTTCGTTCGTCAATCGGAACAGCCTGTCCTGTATGCGGCAGAACGTGTCCTCAAGGCAGAGGTAAAGCACATCGCCCTCCATTGTCGGCATATCCCATAAAGGGATTCCCTGCGACACGCATAAGCATAGCTTCAGCATGAGCCAGCTTTTGCCTATCTTCTGTGAGCCGCAGAACAGCGATAAGCCTGTCGGGATAAGGCTGTCCACCACAAAGGACGGCTTCTCAAGCGGTTCATAAAGGAGCGTTTCGGCGTTGACTGTCTGTAACTTCTGCATGGCTTTCCTCCTTTCGGGCGGTGTCTTTGTTTTCGTTGCACATAGGCGTTGACCTCCTTAAAAATAGATTTACTCCCACGGAAAAAAGTGAGAGTATGTAATGCCGCCAATCCCACACAAATAAAAAACAGATTTCTTTTTCGGGCGGTGTCGGTCACGGTTGGAGATACTTCCTCATTTCCGCCTTTACTTTCTCCTTTGCAATCGCAACAGATTTCTGTATTGCCGAAGCGGTGCAATGCTCCATAGCGGCGATTTGGTAAAAATTGAACTCATACTCGTAGTAGAGCAGGAAACGCCGCCTTTGTATCTCTGGAAGGCTCCCAACCGCCTTATAGAGCGTTTCATTCCGTTCTTCCTCAACCATGCGTTCATCAAGGCTCTTAGGCACACGCAACGCCCGTCTGTAAAGGGTTTCGTCCCATACCTCGTTAAACTCCCTGTGCCGCTCGTCCCATTAGAAAAGATTCCTGTTCCTGCGCTCCATCTGCCGAAACTCCATAAAGAACTGTTCCGACACTTCCAACTCGTGGGATTTGCCCTGCCCGTCCTTAAAGCTGATAAAATACCTTGTGCCGCTTTCCGTGGATTCCTCCCGAAGCGTGTATGCCTTAACCCTGTATGCCATCCTGTTGTCCTCCTGCAAAAAATGAGTGAGGGGATTTCCATCCCTCACCCAGTAGCCCGCAGGATGGCAGGCTGTTTTAGAAGCTATAAAATTTTCCGCAGCTTCTTCCGCAGATGGTCTAACCTCGCATAGATGGCACCAGTCGTCAAATGCACAAGCGGGGCAATCTCCTTTGTGGAATACCCCTGCATTTTCAGCAGGACGATTTTCAAGGTACGCCCGTCCACCGCGACTAATACTTGATAGAGATTTTCGCTCTCAATCTCGTCCAGTAACTCCGCAACCGTACCCACTTCCGCCTGCCGCTCCCTGCCTGCCATGTCCTCAAGATATTCCGCAACGTCATTCGTCCATCGGTAAAACCGCCTGTTGGAATTGAAGTCTGCCCTGTCCGCCATGCGTATCTGCTCAATGGTCGCTTCATCAACGCCGCACTCACGCAGCAGCTTTTCCTCCGCTTCTTTCCAGATACGCCATTTCCTGTCCTCCCGTCCGTGGTTGTATGCCATTCTTACTTCCTCCAATCAGAATTGATTGAGAGGGCAGAGAAAAGCCCCCTCATCTTCCCAAAGGAAAAAACAAGGGGGCTGAACGCCTTAAATTTTAATTTTCTATTATCTTTCTTAGTTTTATTAGGATTCTGGCTTTGCGTTTGTTTACAACGCTCTGGGTTATGCCCAACCTCGCCCCGACTTCACGCTCGGAAAGTCCGTCAAAAAAGATTGCCTGTATCAGCTCCTGTTCACTATCCGACAGCAAAGGCAGGGCGGCTTTCAGCCTGTCCACCATGACCGCATTGACAACGGTTTCTGCAATGTCCACCGCTTCATCAGTGATAAAGTCCAGAGGATTCCCCTCGCTGTCCGTAAATCCGTCGAGAGATAGCAGTCTATTCTTTGTATCTAATTTTTGCAGATAACGCCACCGTTCCTTGTCACGGTAGAAGTCTGTGTATTGCTCCCTCACGACTTCAAGCAGACAGCCTTGAATGGGGATAAACAGCTTGTCCATATAGGTCTGGTCGGATTCCCTGCAACGGCAGAACTCCGTGTAGGATAATTCCACATAGCCGCCACTTTCTCTGATATATACCTTTCTTGGTGCATATTTCACCATAAATACCTCCCATCTGAATTTTTGAAATGTAAAAAATCCAGATGGAGAGGCGGAGAACGACACCGCATATCAGAAACAGCCCTACGGCACTTTCCAACAAAAATCGACAAAAGAAAAACCGCAAAGGCTCTGTGACCTTTACGGTTATAGGAAATAGTAATTCTATTGTATGGAGATTGTACTTCTACTTTCAAGGTGAGAAGTACCGTTGCACTGGCAGAAATTTTTTTAACTGGTTTCCTGCCGTTCTCTGATATGCTATGTATTGATAAATTTTGCTTCGTATGAGCAGATAGATAACTGCCCGAAAAAAGGACATAAAAAAATCCCTCCAAATTTAAAAACAAATTCAGAGGGTAATTTAGGGTATAACAAAATAACCCACCCGAATATCGTTTTTTTTATTTGGTGAGTTTGTTCTTTCAAATACGAAACAAAAAGAGCCGATGATTCGTGAATTGTTCCACAATTTCATCGGCTCTGCGTCTTAAGCGTCTGGCTCTTTGATGACAGTTATCTTCAAGTTGTCAACTTTAATCAATCTTTCTTGTCTGCATTTTGGACAATAAAGGGGATAATTCTCCAAAACAGTGTCCTTCCTAATTTTATTACGGGTTTTGCTCCCACAAACAGGACACAATATCCATTCGCATTTCATCATAATTAGTCTCTAATCCTTTCAAATCTCATTTTATATGACTTTTGCAAGCTGTTAAGCTAACTTGTGGAACATATGCCGAACCTTATCTATACGGCTATTCGGGCGGCGGGGTTGGCAAATAAATTTACCAATAGCTGGCTGGTATCCTTTTAACTCTGTCAAGCAGACTCCCTGCCCATTTGTGAAATAAGTTAAATCGTTCCTGTATTCTTGAATACATCTAGCAGGGATTTCTCCTTTCAGAATGACCTCGTCATTCTTTATCTGAGTACTTACAATATCTGCACAATACCTTGGAGCATCATGATACGCCCGTGAGAGATATTCCTGCGGTGCATAAATTTCAAAGTGGAGATATGGCTCTAATAGTTCTGTCCCTGCTTTTTTTAAAGCCTGCTCCAATACGATAGGGGAAAGCAGCCGAAAGTCTGCGGGGGTACTTACAGGACTATAATACAATCCATATTCAAAACAGATTTTACAGTCTGTCACTTTCCATCCATACAGCCCCTGCTCGCAGCCATAAAGAACCCCCTCCATAACCGCATTTTGGAACGATTGATTTAAATATCCAAGTGAAACTCTGCTTTCATACTGCACTCCGCTTCCAATAGGGAGCGGCTCTATGGACAACCCGACAGAAGCCCAGAAAGGATTTGGCGGGACTTCTATGTGGATGGTATATTCTGCTTTTCTAAGCGGTCTTTCCATATATATAACAGTAGGCTCTTTTATTTCTGCCTCCACATGATATTTTTCCTCAAGGATGGCACAAATGACTTCCATCTGCACATTCCCCAAAAAAGAAAGTATAATCTCATGCGTTGTAGTATCCACATAATATTTTAAAAGAGGGTCGCCATCTGAAATTTCTGTAAGTGCCCCAAGCAATATTTCCCGCTGTTCAGATTTCTTTACTGCAATCGTTGTTTGGAGCATAGGGAGAGGATTTTCAATAAATTTTCTCTGCGGCAACAGTATTTCGTTCCCCAAAATACTGTTTAGCTGCAAAACATCATTTGGTAAAATTACAATATCACCAGAGCAGGCTGTATCGGATGAATATAATTCACCGTTTGTCGGAACACACATCTCTGTGATTTTTATTTTCTCTTTTTCAGATATTCTAATAACATCCCTCAAATGCAATGTTCCGCTATATATACGCACATAAACAAAACGCCGCCTTTTCTCTGAATATTCAATCTTAAAAACCTGCCCGCATAGTTCAGATTGACCTTCAGGCGTTGATGAATAAAATTTACTGGCAATTACTTCTATAAGCTGCCGAATCCCCAGATTGTTTTTAGCGCTTCCGTGATAAACGGGAAATAACGTTCCGTTTTGGAATCTCCTGTTTTCTTCCTGTTCCAGTTCTGACATTTTAAACGGTTTCCCTGACATATATTTCTCTAATAGTTCATCGTTTCCCATAATTACCGCATCCCACTGTTCCATATCGTCATTGTCCGTTACATTTATATGGGGATGCTGCCCAACCTTTTGCTTCACTATAATTTCCGAAGAAAGCTTTGCTTTCATTTCCCGATATACCATTGGCAAATCAATCCCCTCTTGGTCAATTTTATTGATGAAAAAAATTGTCGGAATCTTCATTATCTGTAGTGCATGAAACAGTATACGGGTCTGTGCCTGTATGCCATCCTTTGCAGAAACTAATAATACTGCTCCGTCTAATACGGATAAAGAACGGTATACTTCCGCCAAAAAATCCATATGGCCTGGCGTATCTATAATGTTGACTTTTACATCCTCCCACTGAAAAGATGTCACTGCTGTCTGGATAGTGATTCCCCTTTGACGCTCCAAATTCATTGTATCTGTCCTTGTTGTGCCTTCATCTACGCTCCCTAGTTCTGCAATTGCACCACTGGTATACAATAAACTTTCCGTTAATGTTGTCTTTCCTGCGTCAACGTGAGCCAGAATGCCTAAGTTAATTATTTTCATGTGATTTTCCTCCTATCAACACCCAAAAAAGGGCATAAAAATACCCAGTGATAAATACTCCTATCACTGGGTAAATAACTCCAATAGCCCCAAAACACTTATATGTTTTCGGGCATATAAAATTACATGATAAAAGTATTCTTAAACTGGGTACAAAAAACTAAGCCCCATATTAAAAGTGAAACGGGACTGCTACTTTTTGTTCCCACTATCAAATTGACAGTTTATTTAAGAATACCTTGCCGCATATTTATTAACTCCTTGTATAATACTGAATCTAATTATATTCCTTAACCCTTTATTTGTCAAGCTGACAAACTAAAGCAGAAAAAGCGGCAGGATTTCCCCCTGCCACTAATCATCTGTTTATGCAAAAATAATTTCCTTTTCCACAATCTCCCTCGCACAAGCCCTTATGTTATTGAGGCATCCTGTCCATTCTAAGGCGTTTTCTGCCTTTAGCTGTTCCGTTATGCCCTGTGCCTGTTTCATACCCTCTATGAGCCTTTCAAAGCGTTCCTGTGCCTGTCTGTTGATGTCGGCAAGGTAGGCGTTTAGCCTGCCGCTTGTAAGAAGATTGGTGTATGTAACTTTACGGTACTGTTTTAGATAATCTAAATGCCGTTGCCCCCAGATGCCTATTGCCTGTTCTTCTTCGGCGGGTACAGTTAAGCACGGTATCAAATAATCCCCTTGCCTTTCGTATTTGCCGCCCAGTTCCTCAAATAATGATTTTGCCATTGTCTGTTACCTCCACATTCTTTTTTATTTTGAATGTCCGCAAAATCCGTCCTACATCTGTTGCACAGACAAGACTATCAACATCATCTCTTGTCATCAGCTTCTTCAGAACACCAAACTGCTTCTTCGTACCGGAAGATACGTTGTACTTCCAGTCGGTAGGGAAGATAGGCAGGTCATTGTATGACCATTTACCATACTTTTCGTCATAGGATTCCGGTTTTGCCAATTCAACCAGATGACCAACACACCAGCTGACTACATATCCACTACCTTCCAGATAACCATCCTCCCGTTTGTTTGCTCCAAGAACCTTGGCAATACTCTGAGCAACTGAAGGTTTCTCTGCCAATACCAACTTCATTTGCATCTACTCCTTTCAAAAAAATAAGCAGCCACACACCATAGTGCATGACTGCTATGTAACTGCTCGTATTCAATTCGTAAAACTGGGATTATCCTTTTGGATTTACACTATTTCTTATTGTTTCTATATCTTCTTCATCTATCCATTCCTCAGAAAAGCCACAATTACAACATATATATCTATTAACTTTAACAACCGAAAACATTCCGGTTATTATATTATTTCCTGCGCCATATGCTCTGCTTGAGCCATTAACTCGAATAATATCACTGCTGTCACATTTCGGACAGCGATTTGTATTTTTCATTCTGATACCTCTTTTATAAATTCACATTTACCAACTTCTCTTGGTTAGCTAAATTATACCATGACGATTTTCAAAAATCCATTTCTAATATGTAAAGGCAATCCGAAGATTGCCCCGTAGGTTATTCATCATCGTGACCTTGAAACTCCTCCTTCATCTGCTTATATGCTTCAAATGCTTTCTGCTCATCAGATACATAATCCATATAAGTATGAAAGTTCTCAAAATCACTGTCGATAAATACACGAATTAGGCAGCGAGCCATCTCTGAAAGTTCTTTGATAAAAGCATCCTGCTTCGTAATATCTGTATCATATTCGAAAAGCTGCTCTGTATGATTACTATGACATGCTTCCTTCATTTCGATGGCAATATTACCATCTCCAAAAATCTGAAAAGCCATATCCTGTCCATAAGAATGAAAACGCACATATCGGTTATAATTCTGATGAACAATCCTGACTTCAAACTTCTTCCGGTGTCCTCTGGTTTCAAGCGGAATAGAGTTCAGAATGGTATTGTACACTCTGTTGATGAAATCATACTTTCTCTCTGTCTCCATTTTCTTAATTTCTGCTTTTGTCATGGACAAATCCTCCTCAAAAATGAATTAAGCAGGCATACACCGCAGTGAATGTCTGCTATGTAAGTGTTCTGGAAAGGATTTTTGCAACCTGACACAATTTTCCGTCTCTGAATCTCCATCAATATAAAAATATCTCCATCATTTCAAAAAAAATGATGGAGATATTGTGTTAAATACGGACATAGCCGGTAGATGGACCAGCACCAACTTTTGCGATATACCCACTCTTAACCAGATCCGTTAAAGTCCTTTCCACAGTAACTTTGCTTATATCAGGACAAAGCTCCATGATTTCCTTCTTTGTAATCTTGCCAACCTTATTATCAATCACTGCTTTAATTCTATCAGGCTTGGAAAGGCTACGATGCTTCAAATGCTCTACACGGCTTTCAAATTCATTGTATGCTTTCAGCATGATACCCAGATAATATTTAACAAAAGGCTCATAGCTGTTTTCTCCCTCATGCCAGCCAGTAGAACTTGCTTGAAGGGCTTCATAATATGTTTCTTTTGTCTTTTCAATCAGCATTTCCATGCTAACATATTTTCCAACAATGTATCCTGCCTTATAAAAAAGCAGTAAAGTAAGCAAACGGCTCATTCTACCGTTTCCATCATTAAAAGGATGGATGCACAGAAAATCCAGAATGAACATTGGAATCAAAACCAGTTTATCAATACGGTTAGCTTCCCATGCTTCAAGGAAACGGGTGCAAAGTTCTTCCATTGCTTCAGCGGTCTGAAATGCGGGAACCGGAATAAAACGTGCTTTCTGATGACCCTCGGCATCTGTTTCTGCAATTACATTATCAGAGTTCTTATACCTTCCACCGGTAGCCCCCTGTGAATAGGAATATAGATCTCGATGTAACTGCAAAATAATATTCGGTCTTGGATTGATATATTCATAACCTTCGTGAATTGTAGAAAGCACTTCACGATAACCGGCAATTTCCTGTTCAGATCGGTTTCGGGGTTCTGCTTTCTGGCTTACCAATTCTTCCAAACGCTTATCGCTTGTAAATATACCTTCGATTCTGTTGGATGCACCCGTACTCTGAATCAAAGCAACTTCTAAGAGTGTTTTCAGTTCATCTATATTGGCTTCAAGAAACAATTCCTGTTTGCCTTTATGTTCGTGGATGCTGCCAACCATCTGAACAATTTCGGGGGTCAGCAACTTCGCAGGACTTGCAATATAATCAAAGTCTCTCATAGGAATCTCCTTCATTTCAGATTTATCTCCATCATTCTATCATCAAATGATGGAGATCTCGATAGATTTGATGGAGATAGAATATCCGTATACACAATAAATATCCTCATTTCATCCATATATTATATCGTTTTACGAATTGTTTTTTTCACTAAAATTACACTATTTTTTCACTATTTTTCATTACTTCATCGTTTTCGCCAACGAATTGAGCAACGCCCGCCTCTCTGGATTCAGATTCTTTTTCTCATAAAATGCTTCTTTAAAAAGCTCTGCATTTTTCCTTTGGTCATCATCCGGAATATGAGAGTACGCATCCGTAATCATATTGACCTGTGCATGGCCGGAATCACCCTGTACTGCTTTGATATCAGATAATGGTACACACAAGCACGGAAAACACTTTATGCAAAATCTTCCACAGTAAAATCTATAAATAATCCGCAAAGGCAAAGGAAACCGACAGTTTACCATGTTTGGAATTATGGCAGTTCTTTTAGGAAGTGGAGATGCATTCCATCTGGTTCCTCGTGCAGTAGCGCTTTGTACAACTGGACTTGAGAACTTTACTGTACAGATGGGGTTAGGAAAGTGGATTACCTCTATCACTATGACTATCCTAAAATCATCCCCGCCTCAGAATTTGCAACAAATTGTTGCAAATTTTCTATATCCTTTTATTTTACAGAAGTACTTATTTTTAACTTTTTTCCTTCAGATTTTTATATTGCAAAAATCATATCACCATCTGCAGTATATCCTCTATATGTTCTGCATAATAATCAGCCCCATTCAGTTCCCCTTTCTCACCATATCCATACAGGCATCCTATAAAAGGGCTTTTGCAGGACCTGGCACATTCCAGATCCTGTCTCCTGTCTCCGACTACCAGATAAGGGCCACTATATTCCCGGATGATTTCCTGCACAATTTCTGTCTTTGGACGGAATCTGTATGATTCACAGTCATAAAAACGATCAAACCATCGTTCCATCCCAAATTCCTTCCAGTGTGCCTCACGATATGAAGCTTTACAGTTACTTAAGATCACAAGGTGATATCCCCGGTTCTTCAAAGCTGTTAGCATCTCCTCTGCTCCCGGATACCACACTGCCTTATGTTTCCTGATCTGTCTTACCATCAGATCTCCTACCATCCTGCTTGCCTGCTCTTTATAGCTCTGATCCAGTTCCGGCAAAAATGTATTCCACATCTCCTTACTGTTAAGTCCCAGCCAGCCGGCAATTTCCACCGAGCCTATCTCCCGTTCTTCGGTAACCTTCTGTTCTGTCAGCCACTGATAGGTTTCACGAAATGCCGGTTCATAGATTCCAAGGGTATGATGGATCGTTCCATCATAATCGAATATGATCGTTTTTGTCATCATTTATTTTCCTGTCTTTTAGAGCTGCTTCATCAGATTGACCATCTCAATCGCAGATAATGCACAATCATAGCCTTTATTTCCCGCTTTGCTTCCTGCACGCGCAATAGCCTGCTCGATATTTTCAGTCGTGATCACTCCGAATAAAACCGGGATTCCTGTTGCAAGTTCAACCTGTGCGATTCCCTTGGCAGATTCATTACACACCAGATCATAATGTGAAGTATCTCCACGGATGACAGCTCCAACGCAGATAATTGCATCATATTTTCCTGACTGTGCCATCTTCTGTGCTGTAATCGGAATCTCAAATGCTCCCGGTACCCATGCTGCAGTAATGTTCTCTTCTTCTACTCCATGTCTTACCAGTCCGTCGACTGCCCCTCCCAATAATTTATTCACAATAATTTCATTGAATCTCGCTGCCACGATACCAACCTTCATTCCCTCCGGTGCTACTACTTTTCCTTCTACTAAATTGATCTGTCTCATTTTTTCTTCCTCCTGATATTTGCTGTTTTTTATAAATTTATTTCTTTAAAAATATGACCCATCTTTTCCTGCTTCGTCTTCATATACTTCCGGTCATACTTTTGTGCCGGAATCTCCAGAGGTACTCTCTCATTGATCTTCAGTCCGAATTCGCCAAGTCCATAGACTTTATCCGGATTATTTGTCAGTAATCTTAATGATTTCACACCAAGGTCTGACAGTATCTGTGCCCCGACCCAGTACTCTCTGAGATCCGGTGCAAACCCTAACTTCACATTAGCCTCCACAGTATCGTATCCCTGCTCCTGAAGCGCATATGCTTTGATCTTATTGATCAGTCCGATTCCTCGGCCTTCTTGTCTCATATACAGAATGATTCCTCGACCTTCTGCTTCTACCTGGCGCATCGCTGTCTGCAGCTGCAGGCCACAGTCACATCTGAGCGATCCGAATGCATCCCCTGTCAGACACTCCGAATGTACCCGGCAAAGCACATCCTCACCATCTCCCAGATCACCTTTTACCAGTGCCAGATGATGCTCTCCTGTAATATCATTGATATAACCATACATTTTAAAATCACCGTACTGCGTTGGGAGGTTTGCAACGGCTTCCTCCTTTACATGCTTTTCATGTATTCTTATATAATCCTGCAGATCACGGATCGTAATAAATGTAAGGTTATGCTCTTTTGCCATTTCCCATAGCTGTGATGTACGCATCATAGTTCCATCTTCTTTCATAACTTCACAGCACACGCCGCATTCTTTCAGTCCGGCAAGTCTCATAAGATCTGTTGTTGCCTCTGTATGGCCATTTCGTACCAAAACCCCGCCTTTTCTGGAAATAAGCGGAAACACATGTCCCGGTCTTCTGAAATCCTCCGGTTTTGACTGATCATCCACACACTTCATGATAGTATAGGAGCGCTCTTCCGCAGAGATACCTGTGGTTGTATCTGCGTGATCTACTGCCACGGTAAATGCTGTACTGTGATTGTCCGTATTCTCCGCAACCATCGGCGGAAAGTTCAATCTCACCGCAATTTCTGCACTCATCGGTGTACAGATAAGACCCTTTGCATAGGTCGCCATGAAATTAATATTTTCTCTGGTCGCAAACTCTGCCGCACATATCAGATCTCCCTCATTTTCTCTGTCCGGATCATCTGTGACCAGAACTATTTTTCCTTCCTTAAGATCCCTAAGTGCTTCTTCAATTGTGTTGTACTGATAATTTTGTGACATAGTGTATATCCTCCTGTTCTAAAACCCGAATTCTTCAAGAAACTCCATCGTAATTCCGGATTCTTTTTTCTCTTCTTCGTTTTTTCTGATGCCAAGCAGTTTTTCTACGTATTTTCCGATCACATCATTTTCCAGATTAACCAGATCCCCCGGCACCTTTTCCAAAAGAGTGGTTTCTTCTCCTGTATGTGGAATGACCGACACCTGAAAACCAGCTTCATCAACCCTTGCAACTGTCAGGCTGATCCCATCAATACAGACGGATCCTTTTTCCACAATCAGATGCAAAATCTGTGGCGATGTCTCAATTGATACCCAGATGGCATTTTCTTCCCGGAGCATGGAACGTATCACGCCAGTCCCATCAATATGGCCGCTTACTATGTGTCCCCCGAACCTGCCGTCTGCAGCCATTGCACGTTCCAGGTTTACCTGGCTTCCGGCCTTGCAGCTGCCAAGACTGCTTCTTCTGATCGTCTCTGCCATCACATCGGCAGTAAATCCGTCCGGCTGAATCGACGTAACTGTCAGACACACACCATTCACAGCGATACTGTCACCGATCCTTGTCCCTTCCAGGACTTTCCGGGCTTTCACTGCCAGGATCCCTGATTCCCCTGTCAGCTGTATATAACGGACTTTTCCTTTCTCTTCTACGATTCCTGTAAACATGATTCCTCCTGTTTTTTATCACACACCTGACATTTTATCCGGATATCCTCACCGATCTGGCAGATATCTGTATATTTCAGTTCCACTGCTTCAGACGGCAGTTCAACTCCAATACCCTCTACCGGTGTCTTCCCAGCCACACCGCCAAACAGCTTTGGTGCCACAAAAGCCTGTACTTCCTTTACAATTCCAACTCGCAGTGCACTGTCATTTAACGTACCTCCTCCCTCCAGGAGGATGCTGTCAATGCCTCTGTTTCCAAGATCTGCCATCAGCTTCTTAAGGTCTATCTGATTCTTTTCGTCGGGACAGTAAATGGTTTCAACTCCCATGGTATGTAATATTTTTATTTTCTCTTTTGCATTTTTCTGTTCTGCATAAGCCACGATCGTCCGGTACTTTTCCGCACTTTTTACAATCTGACTGCCCGGCGGGATCCTGAGCTTACTGTCACACACAATCCTGACAGGACTTTTCCAGCCTTCTACCCGGACGTTTAACATCGGATCATCTGCAAGCACAGTTCCAATACCAGCCATGATTCCCATGTACTGATGCCGCATATGCTGTACTTCTTTTCGTGCAGATTCTCCGGTGATCCATTTTGATGCTCCTGTTTTCGTTGCGATCTTCCCATCCAGTGTCATGGCATACTTCATTACCACATAAGGAGTCTTCGTAGTAATATAATGGAAAAACACCGGGTTCAGCTGATCACATTCTTCTCTCATAAAATCTTCAACTACTGTTACACCGGCTTCCCTTAACATCTGTACACCTTTTCCTGCCACTTTCGGATTCGGATCTCTGGAACCGATCACCACTTTTCTGATCTTCTGTTCAATGATCGCTTCCGTACATGGAGGTGTTTTACCATGATGACAGCAAGGCTCCAACGTGACATAAATCACCGCACCTTCTGCTGATTCTGTAAGAGAAGCAATTGCATTACGTTCCGCGTGAAGTTCTCCATACTTTTTATGATAGCCTTCCCCGATGATCTTTCCGTCTTTTACGATCACTGCCCCTACCATAGGATTGGGATTCGTCCAGCCTTCTCCTTTTTTGGCCAGTTGAATAGCCCGAAGCATATATTCCTGATCCGTCATTTCTATTCCTTCTTTCTTATTCCTGTTCTTTGCCTGGGCTACGCCGAGGCTTTTAAACATGTGCAATCGGATTCACAGACAAGTGAATGGTATAGTTATTTCGAAAACGATGTACCAGATACAAAAAAAGCCTGCAGAAATATCTGCAGGGTGGAATTGATCTGTTACATATGATTGATAAATGAATGTCTGATTTTCCTATATAAAAAGCTCTGAAATGGATCACCATCTCAGAGCTCTGATACTACATTCATTCATACAAAAAATCAACTGTACTATCATCTTCTTCCATCCAGACTGTACTGTCGGCCCCGGAATCTCACCGGATCATGCCTCTCGGCTCGCGGGCTTTACCGCCGGTAGGGAATCTCACCCTGCCCTGAAGATATCTTTTTGTTTATTTTAATACTTTATCTGTTATTTGTAAAGCAGAATTTTTATTTTACTTAGTTTACTGATGGAGATAGAATATCCATATACACAATAAATATCCTCATTTTATCCATATATTATATCGTTTTATGAATTGTTTTTTCACTAAAATCACACTATTTTTTCACTATTTTTCATTACTTCATCGTTTTCGCCAGTGAATTGAGCAATGCCCACATCTCTGGATTAGCCAATACTTTTGCCAGAAGTTCCGGATCAACTTCATCAGCAACAGAACCGTCACAAGCAACCAAACGATAACGGTTTCTGTATAGAGTTGGTTGAAGCTTCTGGTTAAAGATTTGCAAAAGTTCCCATAGTGCATTATCTTTTAATTTTGCACGCTGGTGATAGAAGGCGGCTTTTGATGGTGTTTCATCAGTGCGTCCGAAAAAATGATAAAGTTCTATCTCTCTGATATTGTATATCCACTATAGTTTTAGATGTATCATCTTTACCATCTTGAATTGATCAGAAACTGTCATACTGACCTTTGTGGATAGCTTTAAGCCATTTTTAGGGATGTAACGATAGTATGGTTCCTCCGCAATCACCTTCACATTACCCCCGATCTTTGCTGCCAGTTCTTCCGCTGAATCCACATAAAAGAACATCTGTGCATCGGCATGGCCGACCTGTTTCATATATTTTTTCTTCATCATGGTCATTCCTCTTTTGTTCACCGTATCAAAAACAACTTCCATATTTCCAAATTGCCCAATCATACGCAGAAGGGCAATGACCTTATGTTCCTCAAAATAATGAAATAACCCGCCTGCAGTAACGAGAATAGGAGCATCAAGTACATCATTGCGAACTTTTTTGATCCAATCCTTTGCAAAGGCATCCCCGGAAATATATAATTCCCTCTCTGGTTCGGGAAGAAGTCCCCGCCGGTATTCGATTACATGAGGCAGATCCATGGCATACCAGTGTGTCTTTCCGTTATCACATCGGTGATAGGTTGTCTCCAGACCACAGCCCAACTGGACAATCACACCGTCCGGTCTGCGTTCCAGAAAAGTCCGAATAATCCGATCCATATTAGCAGACCGGGAAGCAGAGGCCAAGAGGGTGTACTGGTTCTGCATATTCTGTTTAATCAAGTCTGAAGGTAGCTTCTTTTTCAATTCCAATGCTTTTTTATCATATAAAATTTGCGGGTAATGCTCACTGGCATAGATTCTGCCCAGCATAGGGACAAACAGGGTATCCTCCACAACGCCTAATGTTTGCATAACCAGCCCTCCTTTTTCTTTATGCAAGTTTCCAATTCTGGCTTTCTGTCTGCAGTTTTACCATATGGGCATATACACCATTCTTTTCTTCCAGATCCTTTGGTGATCCTTCTTCTGCCACGGTGCCATCAGAAAGGACAACGATCTTATCTGCTCCGGCTACGGTACGCATCCTGTGGGCGATGACCAGAACCGTTTTATCTGCGATCAGACGGGAAAGGGCTGTCTGTATCAGAGTTTCATTCTCCACATCCAGGGAAGCAGTAGCTTCATCTAAAAGAATGATCGGCGCATTTTTCAGAAATGCACGGGCAATAGAGATACGCTGGCGCTCTCCGCCGGAAAGTTCACAGCCATTTTCCCCGATATTGGTATGCCATCCATCCGGCAGTTTTTCCGCAAATTCATCCACATTGGCAAGTTTCGCAGCAGCAATGACCTGTTCATCTGTGGCGTCTTTGTTTCCGATTCGGATATTTTCCAGAATCGTATTGTCAAACAGTGTAACATCCTGGAATACGATGGAATACAGAGAAAGCAGTGTTTCCGGGTCAATTCGGGATACATCCATGCCTCCCACGGTAATCTTTCCTCTGTTAATATCCCAGAACCTTGCTGCCAGCCGGGATACAGTTGTTTTTCCGCCGTCAGATGGGCCGACCAAAGCCGTAACCTCTCCCTGTTTTGCCGTAAAGGAAACATCTTTCAATACGGTTTCTCCGGTATTGTAGGCAAACCCAACATGGTCAAAGACAATATCATACCCCTGATTGGAAAGCCTGTCACTGCCTTGCTGGATCGGATGATCGAGAATTTCATTCATACGGGCAATGTTGGTTCGTGTACTGATGACTGCCGCAAGATTCTGGAGTGCGCCCTGCAGAGGGTCATATAAACGGGATACTACCAGAAGGAACATAAAGAATGTAAGCACGGAGAGGCTTCCTTGCATGAGCAAAACAGCTCCCACCAGCGCAACCGTTGCAATACCAAGCTTCAGCACCAGCGATGCGGAAACCACAAAAACAGCAAGGCCGAATTCATTGAGGATGGAACGATGCTCCACGGCACGGATCTTCTTTTCCAGACCTTTTAAATATGCCTGTTCCGCATTGTTCGCTTTCAGGTCACGAACCGTTTCAATGCACTCCTGTATCCCGTCTGCGCAGGCCATCTTTACATCCATGGCTTTCTGATTCAGATTTTCCTGAATCTTTGCGGAAAATCCCACAATCGCAAAGGCAACCGGCAGAACCCATAAGGCAGCCAGTGCCATTCTCCAGTCCGTAAAGAGCAGACCAATGGAAATCAGAACTGTAGAAATGATCGAACCCGCAAGCTCAGGGATAAAATGCGAAAAACTCTGCTCCAGGAAGGTGCAATCCGCCATAATGGTACTGGTAAGATCGGCTAAATCCTTTTTCCCGAAAAAGGAAAGGGGGATTTTGCGTAGATGCTCTGCCAGGGTAATGCGGCGGATACCGCTTTCTTTGTAAGTGGCAAAATAGGTCGCATTGTATTGAAAGAAAGTGGTCAGCAGAATCAAGCCGATACACACCACGCAGCCTGCCACATAAAATGGAATTTTCCCACCGGGAACACCCCCGTTCATCAGATCGCTGACCAGGTAATATAAAAGTCCCACCGGAAACATAAAAGACAGATTCTGAAGGACACAGGCCAGGCAGCCTTTGATCAGGTCTTTTGCTCCCTGTTCAGACAGGGCATATTTTTTCTGCAGTTTTTTGATCATATCACTGCACCTCCTTTGTTACCTTCCATTGCACGGAAGTCTGGTAATTTTTCCACATACGGCTGAATATACCGTCTTTTGCAAGCAATTCGCGACTGTTTCCGCACTCGGCAACCCGTCCGTCGCAAATGACAAAAATCTGATCCACATTTGTTACGGTAGAAAGCCTGTGGGCAATCATAATCACGGTCTTACCCTCGGAAAGTCTTGAGAAAGCAGCCTGTACGCGGCTTTCGTTATCCGGGTCAGCAAAGGCAGTGGCTTCATCCAGAATGATAATCGGAGCATTTTTCAGCATCACACGGGCAATGGCAATTCGTTGCTGCTCTCCACCGGAAAGATAGACCCCCTTTGTACCGATGACCGTATCCACACCCTGTGGGAGTTTTTCCAGAATATCATCGCATTGCGCGTGATGAAGGGCAGTCAGAACTTCCTCACGGGTAGCTTCCGGTTTTCCCATACGCACATTTTCCAGAATGGATGCCTTGATCAGACGGCTGTTCTGAAATACGAAAGACACCGTGTTCATGAGTTCCTCTTTCGGGATGTCTTTCACATTAACACCACCGATTTTTACCATTCCGCTCTGGGGATCAAAGAATCGGGAAATCAGGTTGGCAAGGGTTGTTTTTCCACCGCCGGATGGACCTACAAAAGCTACCGTCTGTCCTGCAGGAATGGTCAGTGAAATATCTTTTAATACTTCTTTTTCTCCATCATAGCTGAAATGAACCGATTTCAGTTCCACGGAAGCGTTTTGAGGATGCTTTGAATGTTTCGTTTCCTCCAGAGGCTTCAAATGCAAAACGCTGTCAATTCTCTGTAAAGCGTCGTCTACGATCATGGCGTTTTCACTTTGGAACATAATGCGTGTCAGTGTGACAGAAATAACCGGTGTAATGATGATATAGAAAATAAGATCCAGTAAGAAACCGGAAGTCACACCGTCTTGCGTAAGCAACAGTCCTCCGGCAATCAGTGTGGCAAAAACGCCGTTGATCGCAGCTGTATAGAACATCATCGGTGTCCGAAGCTGCCTGGTATAAGCAATCACCCATACTTTATACCGGTCAATGGAGTCTTTAAACTTCTTAAAGGAAAAGATCGTCTGGCCAAAGGTTTTTACCACCGGAATCCCACGGACATACTCTACCGCTTCATTGGACATATCATCCAGCGCATTCTGGTATTCTTTCATCTTTTCCTGCATCTGCTTTCCGGTCATTGCCATCATGATCAGAAACCCCAGCACAACCGGAACAAGACTCAATAGTCCCAGTCTCCAGTCAAACACGAACAACAGCACCAAAAGACCGCAGGGGGTTGCAATGGCATTGGCTCTGTCGGGAAGCTGATGAGCGAGATAGGTTTCAGTGGCTGCGCTGGATTCGTTGACAATCTTGCGCAGTTTTCCGCTGCCAAAACTCTCGGCAAACCCAAGAGGCAACTTAACAATATGCTCCATGGTCTGGATACGCAGGTTTGTGGCAATACGAAATGCTCCCAAATGGGAACACATCAGCCCTGCTATGTAGACAAGCACCGCTATAACCGCAAACAATACTGCCATCCAGCCATTACCGGTCAGGTTCTGTGCCTGGTCAAAATTCGGTGCCACCTCCAATACTTCCTTGATCATTTTCCAGATGTAATAGAAGGGTACCAGAGCAATCAGGGCACTGATGGCAGAAAGCACCCATGAAGCATAGGTCAGGTACTTATGGCTGCCTGCAATTTCCAGCAGGCGTGATAAATTGGATTGCTTTTTCAAAAAAATTCCTCCTTTTCTTTGTGTTTATGATAAAGAGAACACGTCTATGTTCTTACAATATCCGAATTTAGATTAGTTTTAGCTAACTACCAAGCAAAAATTATAAGGCATTACTGCCCCATAATTTTCATCCATCCCGCTGTATAAAAGGCGCGCATTTCTCTGACGTAGTTTTCGGCATCTTTGAGCGGCATTTCGTGGATGATCAATTCAAAAAAGGTATGAAACATTCCGGTGATCAGAATATGCTCCAGCGAAGGATCGATATGCGGAGAGGGCCTTCCAAGCTTCCTTAAAACCTCCTGATAGGCATGAGTCCCTTCCACTTCAATCTCCACCATTTCATCAATTAGCCCGGCAAATTTTGTTCCTTCCGAACAGCAGAGGATCAGTTTACATTCCTCTAAATGTTCGTACGCATAATGGAGCATATCGTACATACAAAGCCCCGAAATGTCACTCATGACTTCCGGCTGCTGGGCAGCTGGTAGTTCGGCAAACTCCTGCTGTGCCTTTATAAAACGTTTGAGAATATATTCGTAATGCTCACCAACGATGGCTTCAAAAAGTTCTTCTTTGCTTTTGTAATATCCGTAAAAGGCTCCGGTAGTCATTCCCACGGATTTCACAATATTCCGCAGGGAAGCGTCTTTATATCCTTTTTCTAAAAATTCTGCTTTCGCTGCCCGGTGGATATTTTCTAAAGTCGTTCCATTTCCGTTTATTTTGCACACCTCCTATATAACAGTGATATATAACACTGTTATAATTTTAGTCTCTAAAAATTATTTTGTCAAGAGCAACAAGAAATAGTTTCATAAAAATAGCAATCCAAACAGCATTCTGCACTTTATTACTGATAAAATTTTTAAATACTGGTTTTGACAAAAGTTTCATTTTTTCTAATAAATGATAAGCAGGGTGGAGTTTGTTCTCACACCCTGCTTTGTGATTATCATGAACTACTCGAAGATCTTCTTCACTTTTTCTTTCAGCCTGTCCATATGCCTGTAAACCGCCTTTTCGGTAATCTTCAGATACCTGGCTATTTCATGAGTGCTATACCCCTGGATCTTCATCAGAACGATCTGAAGGGTAAGCCTGTCCACGGTGATCAGCACATGATACAATTCCTGATTCTCAATACGATCCAAGAAGTCCTGTACTGTTTTCGGTTCTGCCTGATCGGTGGATGCTGCTACCGTATCCAGATATGTACCTGTTTCCTGCACACGCTCATAATAGCGTCTGTCTGAATTAAATGCCTGACGGTCATAGAGACGAATTGCTTCAATCATATCTTCAGAAACACCGCTGTCTCTTAAAATCTTTTCTTCTTTCTCTTTCCAGAGCTTCCATTTGCGCTCTGCTTTTCCATGGTTATATGCCATTTTCCTTACCTCCAATCTGATTTGTTTGAACATTCAGATTGGAAAGGGCGGAGAACGACAGCCGATACCGGAAGATGGCTTATCCTTTTCCCCGACAAATATCGACAAATAAAAAACCGCAAAGGCTGTTAAACCTTTACGGCAATAAGAAAAATAAGAACTATATTGTAGAAATATAGCTTCTATATTTGGGGCGTGAGAGTGCCACCAATAGCAGAAGATTTTTTTGAGAGACTATCCTCATTCCTGTATGAAATTATGTAGGTAATTGCTGCTTTGGATAAGCAGCAGGGCGGCTGAAGCAGACCAGCACATAAAAAATCCCTCCAAACCCAAAACGGGTTCAGAGGGAAGATGTGTAATCAGGCATGATGAAGCCGCCCACCGAAACACCGTTTTTTTATTCGGTGGGCTTATCCTTTATCGCTTTTGACAGGGCAGAAATCTCGCTTTCCTGATTTCTAAAGGCGGCTTCTTTCAACCGTTCAAAACTTTCATTACTGATCACATGTTCTATCCGGCAGGCATCTACTTCTGCGGTTTCAGGATCAACACCTGCTGCGATAAGCTGTTCCGTAAAGAAGCAATGACGTTCATAAATCTTTTCGGCAACCTCGCGGCCTACATCGGTCAAATGGAGAAAGTGATCTTCATCCATTGTGAGAAAGCCGCCATCTTTCAGGGTGTTGACCGCCACACAAACACTCGGTTTTGACACTCCCATGTGCCGGGCAACATCTACGGAGCGCACCATACCGAGTTTCTTTTGTAGAACAAGGATGGTTTCCAGATAATCCTCCCCGGACGCATGAAGTTTCATAGGGAACCTCCCTTACTGTATCCGCCAGCCTTCGGCTTGTT
>OHPX01000445.1_pt1 | contig 22894 bp, 25 predicted proteins | sample 1577801 | NCBI WGS metagenome assembly OHPX01 (sample SAMEA3879584, study PRJEB24766) | human gut metagenome | biome: human-associated habitat; feature: feces | place: USA | collected 1985/1987 | reverse complement strand
CCTGCTGGCAGACGAGGACATCGACGTGGCGCTGCTGCCCATCGGAGATTTCTACACCATGGGCCCGGCGGATGCCCTCCGGGCAGTGAAGCTGATCCGGCCCCGACTGACGGTCCCCATGCACTACAACACCTTCCAGGCCATCACCCAGGATCCGGAGGCATTCGCCGCCGCCTGCAAAGAGGCGGGATTTGCCGCCAAAGTCCTTCAGCCGGGGGAGGAGATGACCCTGTAAGCAGCCTGGGACGGGAGCGGGCGGAGCACCACAGCGGCTGCCCCGGCACGGGCGAATGAATCGCTTCCGTGCGAAGCCAACAGAGAGTTCTTGGGGGGACAGATCTGCCCGATCATGCAGGCGGCCAGTCAGGCGGTGCTGGAAGCATCGGCATTGAAATTGCTGGCGGAGACTTCACAGCGACTCCAAATCCTACAGGGCAATCGAAGCGAAATTTGATATATCCCTTGCTGGTAATCCGTTACGAACAATCCCTGGTATTTTCCGGCTGTAAAAACCTCCTGAAGCATTAGCCCTTCAGGAGGTTTTTACAGCTTGTGTTGACAGAAGAGATGCGGACATTGGAGCTCCGCACAGCAGGACGGTGCGTTTGCGCAGTACAAGCGTTTTGCCGCAGGCGGAACCTTGGCGGAGGCAGAATTCATTTCCGCCGAGCATTTGAATCGCCGAAGGGTTTCGCGGGCCATTGGCCTGCGAAACCCAAAAAGAAAGACACGACGAAAGTCGTGTCTTTCTTTTTGGAACATCGCAACACTATAGATGCCACGGCCTTCACCCATTCGCAAGCGTCCAGTATATTATTTTTTTACTCCATGGGAGATGGTTCTCCGCTATGAGCCTCCAGAGCTTCGATGCGGTGATCCTGCGTCAAGATCTCCATCTGGCTGATGGCGATGGCGTTGAGTTTTGTCAGCCGCTCGGCCTGAGACATCCCCTCGTTTATGAACACCGCATTCAGGTTTTCCAGATTGGACAGGCAGACCAGCTGAGAGACATTGGCGTAGTCACGGATATTCCCTTTCAGATCGGGATGGCTGTCCCGCCACTGCTTTGCGGTCATACCAAACAGGGCCATGTTCAGAACATCAGCTTCACTGGCATACACCATGGAGACCTGCTTTGCGGAAAGCTCGGGCGGAATCAGATTTTCCTTGATGGCGTCCGTATGGATGCGGTAGTTGATCTTTGCCAGGTTTCGCTTGATGTCCCAGCCAAGTTGTTTCATCTCCTCGGTCTTGAGCCGCTCAAACTCCTTGACCAGATACAGCTTGAATTCAACAGAAATCCAGGAGGCAAACTCAAAGGCAATCTCTTTGTGTGCATAAGTGCCGCCGTATCGACCAGCTTTTGAAACGATGCCGATAGCGCCGGTTGCCTCTACCCACTTTTGGGGAGTCATCACAAAACTGTTCAGACCGGCCTGACTCCTAAACGCATCGAATTCGACACGGTTAAAAGAAGGGTTGTATAGAGATTCCCAAACACCCAGGAACTCAATCGTGTTCCGGTTCCGCAGCCAGTTTTGGATAATGTAGCGAGGATTGTCGCTGTCCTTCAGCTTGGCGATGTCAGTCAAGCTGATAAAATCATCTCGCTCGGAATTCCATTGTACACTAATTTCCGCTCCCTTGACAACCAGCTTGTCCACTTGTCCGCACCTCCTTGCTGATTATTTTTTGTAGCAATCCCCGGCAGCCTTCCTCCACATCCCGCCAGGTCGTGTCGAAATCGTCGGTGTACCACGGATCGGCCACCTCTCCGGGACGGTTGGTAAAGTCCATCAGCAGGTGCATCTTGTCGGCAAAATCGCCGCCGCAGATCCGGTACATACTCCGCAGGTTGGCTCGATCCATGCCAATCAGAAGGTCGTACTTCTCGTAATCGCTGTTCAGAAGCTGCCGGGCTCGTTTGCCGGAACAGTCGATGCCATGCTCGGACAGCTTGCGGCGGGCTGGCGGATACACCGGATTGCCGATCTCCTCGGTGCTGGTAGCCGCCGACTCGATTTGAATGCTCTGCTCCAGACCGGCTTTCTTCACCAGATCCTTCATGATAAACTCGGCCATCGGGCTTCTGCAAATATTGCCGTGGCAGAGAAAAAGTATCCTGATCATGCTCCGTACACTCCAACTCGTTGCTATCGCACTCAGTATAGCACGGAATCTCAGATTCGTCGAGTTGGATTTCCAGATGGGCGTCAGAATCGATTTTTCTCTGGAGTTCCACCTTTGACCAGCCAAAACGACCAGCGGCACGAAGATACCAGCGCCGCTCATCCGGCTCCATGTCTGCTTCCAAAATGACTACATTCTGGGTCCAACTGATCTCCATGGCCAGGGCCAGCAACTCGGGGGTGTCCTCATACATCCGATAGAACTCCCGCATCCGGCGAAGGTTGCGCGGGGAGAAGCCGGAAGCATCGGGGAAACGGCTGTGCAGGTGTTCGGCTGCGGCCACAGCCGCGCCTTTCTCCGGCCTGGAGCAGACGATGCGGCCCAGTTCGCAGCAGAGTTGCATCTGGGGCATCTCGGCGGTCAGCGCAGCGTCCAGAGCCGCAAACATGGCGGAATAATCAATGTTTTTGCGGATGTTCATAGCTTCTCCTTTCCGGCAGAACCTGCCTTATTTTGAAACAGGCCAAAGAGAAGCACAGGAGGTCCCTCCTGCGTTTCTCTTTGGCCTGTTACACCACTTGTACCATCTGCTCCCAGAGCAGGATGAAGCGGTCGTTAATGATTTTGTTGTCGTGGTAATGTCCGAACAGCCAGTAGTGGAACTTGGCTCGTTCTTTGACTTCCTCCAGGAAGCCGGTCAGGTGGTCGTGAACATATCCACCGTTTCCCAGTATGTCCACGATGCTGTTTGGGGCGCAGTGTGTGATCACATAGTCCATCTCATAGTGAATACGCTCCAGACTGCGCTGGGCTTCCTCATATTCCGTCTTGCTGGGAAGCTCCTGCTTCCACCAGGATCGGTGGTTGACCCGGAAGCGGGCGCCCATTCTGCGAAGAGCCCAGTATTGTTCTTCAAAATCAGGCGCTTTGGGATTCAGAACGCCATTCTCGATGTCGTGGCTCCTGGCACCGCCCATGGTGAAGAAGGAGTATCCTTGCAGGTCAAAGACCTGCCCGCGCATCAGATGGATTACATGAGGCCGGATTCGCTGGATCGTTCCACCGTTCCATTCCTCTGTCGGGTATTTGCTCAACAGGTCGAAGTTTTCATGGTTGCCGCTGATGAACAGCGTGGTATAGGGCAGATCCTCCAGCCAGTCCAGATTCCGCGCCTCCTTCTTGCCCCCATCCCATACGCCGCCAAAATCCTGGTTATCCCGAATTCGGAATAACCAGGATCTGTCCGTGGCCGGAGCGAGAGCCGGAATCTTCGGAGAACGCTCCGGCCTTTTTATGGAACAGGTGAGAATCGTAAAGGAGATGAGAGATGCAGATAGACAACGAGGCCGAGCAGCTCTCTATATATGACCTCGATTTATGGTGTGGGAGAATGTTCCAGGAGCCTTCTCCAGCGGAACCCCAAAAGGAGAGGATTTCCGGATCGTCCTCGAGGAGATCGTCCGAATTAAAGTCAGTGGTATTTCAGTCCCTCGACCTGACACCGGGCGCTGGGAATCTGCTGGGCGAATTCTACTGGGAACTGATTTCTCCCTGGCGTGGCGATGCCTTGACGCTCAATACTGGGGTGTCCCCCAGAGAAGAAAAAGAATCTTCCTTGTCGCAGATTTTGCAGGACGATCCGCCGGACAAATATTATTTGACCAGGAAAGCCTGCCTGGGCATCCTGCGCAGAGCCTTTGAACGCGGGAAAGAACTGCCCAGAAAGCTCAATCAGGCACTTGAAATTCAGTCAGGAGTCGCTCCACCGGCTGATTCGGTTCACAATCAGCAACCTCCTCACACCGACCAGAAGGACGGCTCCATCGAGGGCTTTGATGGCTATAACGGTGATCTGACCGGTGCGGTAGCGGCTACCCTTGGCGTGAACTGCGGGATGTCCACTGGCCGCAACGGCCTTGTCCAGCCGATTGCCTTTGCCGCAAACCAGCGGGATGAGGTCAGAGATCTGCACGATGTGGCCGGAGCGTTGGGCGCCCAGCCGGGAATGAAGCAGCAGACTTTCATCGCGGAGGGTGTCGTGACCAAAGGCAACGGCGATTGTTTTCTGACGCCGGAACGGCACACATCTCTGAGTGCAGGCGGCGGTCAGGCCGGTCAGGGGTATCCCTGTGTCCTGACTGCTGGCTTCTCTGCCGGGGCAGGAGCCTCTGCCGGAAGCATCGGCTACGGCGAGGAGCTTGCCCCCACCTTGAAAGGCAGCGCCAGCGGAAACTGTATGCCATCCATCTTATGCCTGAACGACCAAGGCGGCAGCGTGATGGAGTGCAGCCTGGACATCACAGGGACGCTTCGGGCCCAGGAACATGGGCATCAGCCCTTGGTCTACGGGAACCACGGCATTGATTCCCGCTACACCGGCCCCCATAAAGTGGCGCCTACCATGTCCGCGCGGTATGGTACAGGCGGAAACAATGTCCCGCTTGTGGAGCAGGAACAGGTATTCTGCATCACCGGCAATGCTATTGACCGGCAGCCTCAAAACGGCGGCAATGGGATCGGATACCAAGCAGACCTCGCCTATACGCTGACTGCCACCGATCACCATGCCGTGTTCAGCAGACAGCGAGTCGACATTTTCAAAGATGGAGAGGTAACAAGCACTCAAAGCGCACGCCAGCACAAGGATGCCACGGATCTGGTGCTGCAGGGTACAGATCAGCCAAGGCTCATCCGCAGGCTGACACCTCTGGAATGTGAAAGGCTCCAAGGTTTTCCGGACGGTTGGACTGACATTCCCAACGCCTCTGACTCTTCCCGGTATAAGGCGCTGGGCAACAGCGTCTATTTAATCATGGTCGTTATGAGAAGAACAGATGTGAAAACTGCGCCAGGAGAGGATTCCTGGCGCAGTTGCTTCACATAATGTGCTATGCTTTTTGAGACCCAAAACTTTTCAACCACTCCATTGTACTCCGGCTTTTCTGCCAGGAAGGCATTGAGGGAACTGGAGAATCCGAAACTCGTTCCAGAGCTTTCTGCTTCATTGTAAGACTTGAACGGGCATATATGTCTGTAGTTTTAATGTCGGAATGTCCGAGGAAATCGCGCACATGAACGAGATCATTATCCGCGTCGTAAATGTGCATTGCTTTAGTATGGCGCATCAAATGCGGAGGAATTTTCTCCGGTATGGAAGGATCAATCACTGAAGCGGCCTTGGCATATTTGTTTAGGATGTACGTAACCCCTGCACGAGTTAGCTTTTGCCCGTTGCGGTTCATAAATAGCGGCAGATGACTTTTTTCCGGTGCAAGCATGTGCATTTCAGTAAGATATTTTTTCAAGTTCTGCGCCGTTGCCGGCAAAATGGGAACTACCCTGGTTTTTCTGCCTTTACCAAGGATCTTGACACTTGCAGGATAATCAAGACGGACATCTTCAATACGTAAGTCACAGATTTCCTGCACACGGGCTGCTGTATCATAAAGAAAACACAGGATCGTGGCATCTCTTCTGCCGCTGAGAGTGGATGTATCCGGCTGGCGCAGGATCAGCGCAATCGCCTCTTTTGTCAACGGATTAATCGCTTTGCGCTCAGCTCTTTTCACTGGGATTGCCAGTATTTGCTGGAAATTCAGCAAAAGGCGCGGCTCTTTTATCTGCAGGTATTTAACAAATGAGCGGATGGCTGCAAGACGTTGGCTACGCGTCGCGGTTCCATTGTTTCGCTCTATCCTCAGCCATTGCAAAAAATGGTCAACGAGTTCCGGCGTCAGATCATCTATGGAAAGCTTTTCAATCCTCATCCCCTCTACATCCTGGCAATAGCCAAGGAATAGCCGAAATGCATCGCAGTATGATGAAATCGTGTTCGTACTGATATTTTTAAGTTCGGGCAGGTAATGGGAAAGAAACTCCGTCAAATGTGCGGCAAAATCAGCAGTTTTCATTCGGCGCCTCCCACGTTGGAATCGTATCGCCAAGATAATCGCACTGCTTTTGAATAAATTCAGGGTAACATTCCGCTGTTAAATGCAGATAGATTTGCGTCGCACTCATGTTGCAATGGCCGAGATACGCCGAAAGGTATGGAAGTGTAGTCACGATGTCGCTCTTGGATTTTTTCAGCTTTTGCATAGAACGAACGGCAAAGGTATGACGAAGGTCATGAACCCTCGGACCGTATCCACGTCCTTTATGCGCAATTCCACAATGCCATAGCGCATCCCGAAACCGGTTGTAGACTGTGGTTGTATGGTAGCAGCTTTTTCGGGGATTGGGGAAGAAATAGTTGTTACCAGAACTTTCCGCATGGATTTCTTCAAAATATTGTTCGTAGTCCGCCCACAGACTTTTAGACAGAGGAACATATCTTGGTTTGTCATGCTTTGTTTCCCAAATCTGCAAAACGCCGTTTATAAGATCTACATCTTTTACACGGAGCAGGGTTGCCTCTCCGGCACGTAATCCACAGCAGATCAGAGTCTTAAACAGCAAAGGAAAGACAAGGTGCGCAGTAGGGCATTGCCTGCTTGGAACCATCGTTTCAAAATATTTCATAATACGTGCCAACTCATCGCTCGTAAAAATGCAGGGAGAAAAGTCAGCATCATCTCGAGATGAAATGGTAAGTTCGGGGTAGTACGCGGCATAGCCATTCAATTGAAGATATTTGGCAAAGCGTTTTGTGAAATTAAGCCGCCATTTTTGATTTTTACGCTTTTCATTGGGCCGCTTTTCAATCCATTTCTCAACGACCAATTCCGGCAACACTGGAGTATTGATTCCTTGTTCTACGAGAAACCGGTCCAATGTTTGAAAGGTTTTGGCTTCTTTTTCATACTTACATCCGCAGGCCCGCTTTTCTGCAATAAAAGCACTTATTTGACTTGCCAGTCCGCTTCTGTACTCGTAAGTTCTGCTCATAAGAGATCACCATCCTCAAACGACAGGGCGCATTCACGCAGGTTTTCAATATCCAGACGGATGTAATGTCCCAGAGATTCTCGGTCCGAATGGCCAAGAAATGAAAAAATGATATCTGGAGACACATCGGCAGATAGCAGTTTTGTCGCAACGGTTGCCCGAAGAGAATGCAGGCCGTGATGCGCATGAATTGGCACTTTTACCCCTGAACGCGCGACATACCTATGGAACGCTGAATGGATTGATTTCATCTTGCCATATGGAGGGTTCAAACTGACAAACAGGTATTCGCATTTTGTTTGCGGACGAATATGCAGGTAGTCAATAATAGCAGATCCCACTTTTTCGCTGAGAGGAAGTGTGTTCGGCTTGCCCGTCTTGCTTTGCACAAAGGAGATTGAACAAAGCTCCCAGTCAATATCGGACAACTTCAAATTGCAGATATCTTTGCTTCGCACACCAAGTTCAGCGGCAATAGTAATGAAAGCATAGTCTCGTTTTCCTTTTGGGCTGGCTCTGTTCACGGTTTCCAATACTGCATTGATTTCCTCTGACTCCCAGATTTTAATTATGCTCTGTGCTTGTCCCAGACGATATTCAGGTACATGAGGTGCAAGATTTTCGGATGTATATCCAAGCAGATACAGATACGACAGGAACTTCCGCAGTCGGCTGAGTTCACAACGCACTGTACTTTTTGCATGGCCTCTCAGAGTCAGCAGATATGCCGACACATGTGAGCTGTTAAGCTCTTCCAGCTTTGTTATACCAGCATTCTGAAAGTACCGCATAACTACGGAGATATAATTTCGCATCGTTTCTCTGGTGCATTCTGAATAACCGGTTTTGATGAGATATTCTTCCTGCGCATCAAGAAAGGAGTTGAATTCCGGCAACAACTCTTGCAGAGGATTGAGCATCCCCTTTCCCCAGGTACCTTTGGTGGCAAGCAGATCAAGCATTTTCATGCTTCCGGCTTTGCGGTCAATTGTGGACTGCCTTAAAGGTGGAGTGCACTTGCCGAGTTCTGTGATGAATTCATCTTTATGCGAGGGCAAATATGTTTCATATCCCTTTTTATTGCAGAACTCTTGAAATTGCTTCCATGTCAATAGGGTGTATTCGCTACTGCGTATGGAATATCCCTGTTCTTTTAGAGTTACTGCACCTTTGTCAATGATGTCTTTGATTAGCTTGTTTGGCAATATACCCACCGCCCTTCATGTAGAAATTTCTCCTATTACAATGACAATTCTACTTGAACAAACGGAAAAAGTAAGCCCTTACTTTAAAGGTTTTAGCTGCTATGATTAAAGGTTGAAATGTGGAGTATTATGTGCAGTAAAATCCCCAGAAGCCTTGTATTCATGCCATTTTTGTGCCCATCATTAACATAATGGCTTTGTCCTAATAAACACTGTTGCCCAGTGCTTTATAGCGGGCGGAGTCGGAAGCACCCTCGATATCAGTCCAACCATCCGGAAATCCCTGCAGGCGCTCGCATTCCAGCGGGGTCAGACGGCGGATCAGAAGAACCGAGGCACCTCTTGGAGCGGAGGCGCTGTTATCTGGCTCGTCCATATCCACGACCAAATCTGTTGCGTCTTTGTGCTGACGAGCGCTCTGAGTGCTGACCACCTCGTTGCTTTTGAACACATCCACACGCTGGCGGCTGAACACGGCATGGTGATCGGTGGCGGTGAGAGTATAGGCGATGCCCTGTTGATACCCAATCCCGTTCCCGCCGTTCATAGGCTGCCGGTCAATGGCATTTCCGGTGATACAGAATATCGTGTCCGGTTCTGCGACCAGCGGGACATTGTTCCCACCCGTACCGTAACGGGCTGACATTGTGGGCGCCACAGAATGTGGGCCGGTGTAGCGGGCATCGATCCCGTGGTTCTCGAATACAAGTGGCTGGTGGCCATGCTCCTGTGCCCGAAGTGTTCCGGCAACATTTTCGCTGCAGGCAATGGCGCTTCCGCCCTGGTCATTAAGGCACAGGATGGATGGCATACAGTTCCCGCTGGCGGTTCCTTTCAAGGTAGGCGAGACTTCCTCTCCATAGCCAATACTGCCCGCAGAAGCACCAGCTCCAGCAGAAAAAGCAGCTGTAAAAATGGCGGGATACCCTTGTCCGGGCATACCGCCGCCTCCGCTTAGTGCTGTGTGCCGCTCCTCGGAAAGGAAGCAATCACCGTTGCCTTTGGCCGTGATTCCGGCCACAAAGGTCTGCTGTTTCATCCCTGGCTGGGCGGTCAGCGCCGCGGCTACATCATGAAGATCCCGCACCTCGTCCCGCTGATTGGCGGCAAAGGCGGTGAGCACACCGTTTCGTCCAGTGGACATACCACAATTAACACCGAGAGTGGCTGCCTTTTCTCCTGTCAGGTCTCCGTTGTATCCGTCGAATCCGATGGGGCCAGTCCCGCCTGGAGGATCAGAGCATCCCGGAGCTGAGGCGGCAGTTCCTTGCCTCTGGCCTCCGCTCGACGCAGAATACCCAGGCAGGCGGTTTTGCTCAAATAGTATTTGCGGGGCGGATCGTCCTGCAAAATCTGCGACAAGGAAGATTCTTTTGCGACGCTGGGCGACACCCCAGAATTGAGCATCCATGACTCTCCAAGCCAGGCTGAATTGATTTCCCAGAATGATTGCCCCAGCAGATTCCCAGCGCCCGGAGTCAGGTCGAGGCACTGAACAGGAGCCGTCTTTAATTCGGACAATCTCCTCGAGGACGATGCGGAAATCTTCGCCGCCCGCTGAACTGAATGATCCTGGTACATTCTCCCAGCACATATATCGAGGTCGAACAGCGTGAGCTGTTCTACCGCGTCGCTCATCTGCATCCCTCATTTCTTTTACAACGCGGATCTGCTCCATAAACAGGCCGGAACGCTCTCCGGCAAGACCGGCTCTGGCCCCCGCCACGCTGAGATCCTGACAAGGGCTGCCTCCTGTGATAATGTCTACCGGGGGAAGTTCGGCACCATTCAGTTTCGTGATGTCCCCGACATGGAGTATGGAGGGGAACCTCTTTCTTGTCACTTCGATGGGGAAGGCTTCGATCTCGCTGGCCCACACCGGCTCGATGCCGTTGCGGACCGCCGCGAGTGGGAACCCTCCGATTCCATCGAACAGGCTGCCCAGCGTGGGCATTATGCCATACCCATGCTCTGCCCTGGAGCTTCGCTTTGCTCCATCTCAGCGGGCAGAGCCTCCTGCTTGATTTCCAGCTCCCCAATCTGTCGGATGGGGATGCCGAGCCGTTGGGCCTCCTCAATCTCACGGGCCATGCCGGAACTGACCCTGCCGCCGCAGAGCCACAGTTCATCGCAGACTTCCAGCACCCGGTGTCCCAGCCGCAGTCCAATTTCCCGTTCTGTTGGCTCAGCGTCATCCAACATCTGTGGGTAGAGCAGGTGGACGGCGATGGGCGTATGCCCCTGATGGATGGCATACCAGCACGCCTTTTTCGCAAACGCGGTGTTTGTCTCAATATCTCCTGCATAGGGAGAGGCGATGTAAATCAGTTTTTCTCTGCTCATTTCGCCGCCCCCACTGCCTGTACCACGGTGCGGGTGGTGTTGACCGCTGACTGTGCTGCATAGACGGCGGACATGATGTTGGCGCGTGTCGAGGTGTCCAGCCCAAAGGCGCCGCAGATGCGGGGCACTTCACCGGCCGACAGCATCAGGCCAAGGCCCAGCAGCGCATGATCCTTCAGCACCAGCAGTCCCGCTGTAAGGATGGTGGCCTGCAGGAAGGTGGTCAGACACAGACCGATGATCTGCTTGCACCACTGCACAAAACCGTCCATATAGCCGCGGGGCACCGAGAACATATACAGGGAACCCACAGCAATCTGGATGAGTAAGACTCCTCCGCGCTTGAGGTTGGAGAAAAAGCACTTGATGACGGCGTACCCCATCATGATGATAATAAAAATTACCATGATGGGGCTGGTGATGCTGCCAATCCCGCCGAATACGCCGGAGGAGGCCGCGGCCCCGATATCCACGCCCTGCAGGGAGTTGATGATATCAGTGGAAAGGGCATCAAAGCTCTCGCCATACCCGGTAATTCCAGAGGTCAGGCTGGCCTGCAGCGTGACGGAGAGTTTATAAAGTTCCACCGGCACCAGGGTAAAACACCCCACGGCCATAAAGCCCTTGACGGCGCTGATAGCCGCGTCCTTGATACTGGCCCGTCCGGTCTGGTATTCGATTCCGACCTCGAACACGGCCACCACCAGCCCGACGACATACAGCGTCCAGGCCAGATAAGAAAAAAAGAGAACAATGGACTGTACCCAGCTCATCTCGAAGAGCTCGACGCCCATGTTCCCCATCTCGGCAAAAAAGTTGCCAAAGAAACCAACAAGCTGGCTGTAGACCCAGTCGATAAACTGATCCATCAGCCCGCCAAGGAAAAAGTCCAATATAAACATCTGGTGGTTTCACCCCTTTGCGTAAGGGGGACCGTGCCAGCATTGGACGCATACTCCTGCTCAAAGGCACAGGGGCCGTGGCTGGGCACGGCCCCTGCTTGTATTCGCTTCCTATTTTCTTAGCACATTTGCGGGCTGTGTTCCTGCGCCTCCTCCTGACGCTGGAACACCTGCAGATATTCGTCCACCGTACCCGCCAGCAGCCTGTAATCCGCCTGAGTAGGCTGGTAAACATACCAGTCTACCTTCCCATAATCGTCCCAGAGGTGTGGTAAGATACCATCCGAGAAGTTGGGATTGCTCACTTTTTTCTTTCCCAGTAAATCGCCAAAGCGTAGGATATTCACATCCACCGCGCCCTCGGTCCGGTTCAGGATCGTCAGCTTGAGGGCATTGTACTGGCCGGCAATGTTCAGAGAAACAAACTCCAGCCTGGCCCGCAAATCCGGGTCAAGCTGGATATAGGCGGATCTGCCCGCATAAGACACAACGCCGCTGGTTTTGCACTGAGTGAGGATTTTCCTCAACTCCTGTCCAAATGGATTCAATTTTCTTCTTTCCCTCCCTACATGGTTAATTCCGGGACAGTCGGCGCCGGTGGATGAGCTAACTCCAGCGTACTGCCTTCCAAGGCCAGAACGCCATCCAGCCGGTGAATAAGGCCCTCCATGTGTTTCTGCCATCCGTCCCAATCCTTCGGATCAAACCAGCCGCCGGGCAGCTCGCCGGCTTTGATCTGCCGCTCCGCTCTGATCCTGGCGTATTTCAAAGTGTCCGCAAGGTAATCCCGGAGTTCCCGGAGAGAAGCCCTTGATGCTGTAAACGAGGTGACGGACCGGAACTTGTTGTCCTCGGCCGCCCACTCCTCATCATAGTCCAAACTGCCGGGATCACCGTCAAGATACTTTACAACGATCTCAGCCAGTGCCATAGGGCTGGTATGCGCACACCCCAGCTTTACATCACAGGGGGCATTCCATCGGTCTTTCTTTAATCGTTCAAGCATTTCTCCCAAGTCCAGTTGTCCATCTGCCGGTAAATTGTACCGGACACATCTAACCGCATCCAGTCCATTGTCGGACTCCAGTGCGGTGATTCCCCAACAGCCCATAGAAACCGTCTCCCATTTCCGGCTTACGCCTCATCATTCTTGTCCTACATTTCCAGTTTCGGTCCAATCTGCTCCTGCTCATCCAGCCCAAATGCCTCGCGCATTTCCGCATCCGCCAGAATCCCGAACGCTTCCTGACAATCTGCGCAGCTCACGATCCAGGTCTTTCCTTCAAAGTACCGGAGCATTTCCGCCAATATTCTGGTCTTCGGGTCCGAGGCAGAGAGAAGCTGCCCCACCTCCTCCCGCGAAAGATATTTGCGTTCTCCGCTCCAGGAGCCAATCACGCCGACAGTGTACTCAGGGATTTCCTCCGGCAGTATTTTACAATCCAGAACCGGATCTGGATCAAAGGTGAAAAACACATCAATGGGAGTATCTTCTACCACGCTTACCCCGATGCCGTATGGACCTGCACCTGCTCTGCACATCCCGGTAGACCGCTGGTACAGCTCGTTAACCAATGAAAGCATTTTATTTCCGGATGGATTTGGAATTGGATATTCCATTGCTTCCTTCCTCCTGTATTCTCAGAATAATTCTTTACATTCCCAGGATCGTCCAGACATAGGTGGGAGCCGTCAGGGTGAAGATAAGGCAGGCAAACAGGATGGCCGGCGCAGTCCATTCGAACTGGCCGTGCTTTCTATAGTCAAAATACGCCATGCCCAATTTGGCGAAGAAGAACACAGCCAGAACAAGGTCAATCACGGGAAAGACCACATTATTGACAACCGTTTTGATCTGGGCGGATGCGTCCGTCCAAGTGCCTTCAATGGCACCAGCCACATCCCCGGTTCCTGCCGCAAATGCGGGTACCGTAAACATGATGGCCAGCATCATTACCATTACGACCGCACAGAGCATCTTTTTCGTTTTCATCATCAAATACCACCTTTCTTTGCTGAAAAAAGAAAGGCCGCAGGGGTGTTCCCGCGGATGGATGATCTATCCCGAACAGGCCGCGAGGCACTTTCCCACGGCCCGTTTCTTTTCTGATTTTGTTACTGTGAATGCTTACATCGTGAGCACAGGTCCACTCAGTTCCTGTGTTTCCAGGAACTGAGCCCGGATTATTTCTTCAAACGCTTCCTTTGCTAACCTACAGAAGACAGAGTACATAGGCAGACCGTTCTCAGCCGTGTATTCATACGGTTCAGGTAACCGCCCGCATTTTGCAAAAAAGTTCTTTTCCGCCTCCATAAGCCGCTCAATAGACCACTCACGTACTTCGTTCCGATATGCCAAGACGGTTTGAACATGGCGCTCATCTCTTGCGGAGAGAAGCGTGGGGTAACGAAGTTCAGCATACTCTTGGGCGGTCGTGTCCATATAGCGTTCAAATGTTCTGCGTGTCGGCAGCCCATATTGAGGCTTCATTTCCCTTGCCACTGGCAGCCTTCTGTTCTTTTCTACAAATCCCGCAAAGGCTTCTTCGATTTTCTCCTTGGTCCATACTGCCGGAAGCCCTTTTTTGCACATTGTCAACCGCCTCTTTACATCAAGAAAGAAATATCTAAAAACTGCGTTTGAGCAGCCTCGACCAGTGGGGCTACTTCAATGACCTCTGGATTCTGTTGGAACTTCAAATCTCCCCGGAAGCCCAGTTTCAGGTTACTGAATGTTTCGGCGGCCTTCAGCAGTTCGGGCGGCGATCCTGGAGGCATCTCCTGCATCCACTGTACCCATTCACCTTTCTGAAAGCGGGGATTTAGCCGAAGGATCACATAGTCCTCCGGCACAAACTTGGGATAGCGGCCGATGCTGCCGCCCACCTTATAGTAGGGCTTTCCCTCCATCATGACCGTGGCCCGCATGAGCGTCAGGGTATCCTCCAAAGAGGCGCAAAACCAGCACTCCCTATCGCCCATACGCCTGATTCGGCCATCCCGCAGGATGCTGTCCAGATTCTTTCGGTGCGTGTAGTGGTAGACCTCGCCAGGCTGCTCATCCAGTCGGATGTATCCCATGGCTTCACCTCCCGCCTATAGATCAAGCGGAGCGATATGCCAATCGTCCCATAGATTGCCCCGGATATTCAGTGAATCGGTGAGGTTGACCGAGAGCATCCCTGCCGGGGTCCAGCAGTCAATGACCCAGGTGTTGACTGTATAGGAGCCATCCGGGTACCAGATAGGAGTGAAATGGGTACGCCGGTTATAGGTGCTATACTCGTTCTTCTGGAACTCCAGCCTGGAAGACGAGGAACTGATGGAAATGCGATCCAATAGCCGCCAAAAGGATTCATAGTTGAACTCTGGGAAGTAACTGACTGCATTCTGCAGGGCGGTGGTAGCCGACCTCTGGGAACTGTTCACTCTGGCGGTGACCACCTGATTGACCCCATAGCCGGACTTCATGGTGCTGTCGCTGGCGGTGGGATTCTTCTCGTCTGGAGTAATTTCCATAGCAGCGGAAAGGCTGGCACTGTAGCGGTCCAGATCAAATTCCCACCAGCCGTGGTCGCACCAGTATCCGTCCTCATCATCGCCATGCCATACCCAATACTCCTGCCACCATGGGTCCCAAATGGTCCACTGGGCCGAGGTTTTCTCCGGCCGGTCTGGGACCGGGGAGGGTGTGAAGGAGTCGTTCCGGTCATCTGCTACTGGATTGGGCGGCGGATTCTCGTCCAGATCTACGATCTTACAGTGGATGGTGGCCTGTGCTGATCCTGGGCCGGATACATCCACATCGATGGTCATGTCCTGCGGCTCGTCCGGTGTAGTCCAGCGTACCCAGGCCAATTGGGAATCTCCGTCCGGGTAGTAGACATTGCTGACCGTATAGGTCGTCCCATCAATATGGAACTGTACAGTGACCGGATCATCCGGGTCACTTTGGCCACCGCTGACCTCTACCGCCGTGATGACCTCGGTATTGGTTCGGTATTCATAGTCATAGGTGCTGATCTCCGGCTCCTCCGGCTGCTCCTCAAAGCGGACGATACCAAGCCCAAGGGAGGACTTGATGTCCGAGTTGGACACATTCTTATTGGTGGGGCCGGACCATGCGGGATAGCCTAAATCTGGGGTTTCCAGAAACATGGACAGGGGAAGGTTTTTGGCCGTCAGCGATCCCATCCAATAGCGGAGTTGTCCTCCAACCACCTCGTCATAAAGGGCGGCCTCTGTCGCTGTTGTGGCAATCATGACACCTTGGAACTTATAATAGGCGATGGGTTCCAGCAGAATTTTGTATTCGCCGCTGATGAGCGTGTCATAATCCATACCAGTTTCTTCCGCAATGAACTTGACAACATATTCTGAACAAAAATACTTTTTGATGGCCTCGATGTTATTACGCCCGTTTGTACTTATGATGCGAGGCATTGGTTGTACAGGGTTTTTATAGCTATACCCGCCTTGTACGGGAGAGAGCCCAGTACCATTATTGTACTGGATTTTACTGACCTTTCCGAAATGATATATTCCTGCAGATGGTGTTTTGTTGGTCAAATCAAATGGTGTAGTAACAACGGCATGGTCACTTGCCCGCACTACGGTTACACGCACCCCTTCGTTTCCGGGGTTCCAACTGCCATGACTCGTCGCATCCCCCATACTCCCGCCGCCACCATCAATGTTACCAGACCCGCCAGTTCCATTCGCGGCATAAACTTGTATGCAAGTAAAGGAAAATATCATCACAACGGCCAGAAACAGGTTAAAGAGTCGTTTCACTTGATCTCCTTTCCCACAAAATAAAAAGCACAGCCAAAGCTGTGCTTTTTGAAGATGCGATATTACTTTATCCCATTATGCCAACCTGAGTATTGATATCTCCATCACTATCGATACTTCCACCTTGATTTGCGCCTGCGTTGGGAACATTATCGAAACCAGGCAGGCCGCCACTGGTGTTGGTGGAGGGCTGTTCAGGGGGAGGCGTCACATTGTTGTGATCTTGCGGCTCAGGAGTACCCTCGACCGGAGTCCCATCCGGCGTCTTGGTGGGGTCCTTCAGTTCATCCTCTGTATATTCCGGTTTGACCGGGTCCGGCTGAATGGTCTGCTCTGTGCCGGTAAAATCAGCGCCGTTTCCATCATCGGTGTTGGTACTGGCATCCGGGGTTTCCGGGTTAACGGTCACATTATCTCCCGGCTTCTGGTCATCCCCGGATTCTGCGGGAGGCGGGGTACTGCTGTCCGGGTCCACCACTACATCGCCCTGCTGGGAGCTGCTGGGCGGGAGCAGGTCATCGGTGACCTTGTCTTTGCTGAAGCTGCTTGCGATCACAGCAACCAGGATTGCGCAGACCACAAGACATCCGGCCACGGTCAGCCACTTCTTGGTATTCTCCGTCATCGTTTGGATTCCTCCTTTTTCTGTTGATTATGCTTCTTGTCAAACTGTCTGTGTGACTTCAGGCGGCCAAGGATAGTTCGGCTTTAAGATCTGCTGCCTACATTTTCCTATACCGCCCGTCCTTTGTCAACACGAACCCTACCACAAACAGGCAGAGAAGTCTATTGGGACAATAGAAAACTTTTTGAAAACTGCGTTAAAACCGAGGGGCATAGCCCGCGCTGACCTTGACTGTCATCCGCATGGGCGGCAGAAGCTCTCCTCCAAAAGACACTGGAACCTCCAATTCGATTTCACAGTCCGCCACAAAACGGTCGCCGGCGCTGTCGCCGGAAGCGAACGGTGCGTTGCGGATCTCCACATCAAGGCCCCACACACGGAACTCCATCCCACCATCCTCTGTGTACTGAGTATGGTAGCCGCCCCGATAGGTCAGCCCAAGGATATCGTCCAAGCGTCCATAGATATCGCCATAGTCCAGTGATTCCTCAAAATCTCCCGCCAACGGCTGGTAGGCGCCGGAGTAGCCCTCCCGGACGCCATGGTACACATCGTCATAGTTGTCGTTGACGGTGGAGATCACAGCCTCCTGCACCGCATCCCGAACCCCCTGGGCCACGATGAGCAGACGGAAATATTCGCTGATGCAGCACATCAGCATTACCAGCACCAGCACAATGGCAATAATCAGGGGGAAGGCCACGCCGCGCCGGTCTTTCAAAATCTGCCTGAGTCTGTTCATTTCCAGTACACCTCCGACTTTCCTGTGGCATCTGCCCGCAGGGTGATGGGGAAACTGCCAAAGCCGGCAAAGAGACCGAGGTCGATCTCATGAGTGAGCGTGACCGTGACCTCCTCGTTGAGCTGGATGCGGCCGGTATCGCTCCATTCAATCTCCGGGTCCAGGCCGGTCTGCTCCCGCAGGGCCTGTTCCCGGCGGTCAGTTTCCGGCCCGATCCTGCCGGCGATTTCCGCCTCACGCACCAGTTCAGTGGCAAAGGTATCGAGCTGCTGTTTGGCAATAAAGGCTGGGAGGACCTGCACTGCCAGCGCGATCACCAGCATGGCGCAGAGCACCAGGACGCACACATCGATGTATCCCTCTCCGCGTCGGGATCTCAAAATCCGTTTCAGCACATGGTTACCTCCTCGCCTAAAGTCAGATCCCTTTCCTGACACTGAGCATTATATTCGCTCAAAATACTGGAGATAGAGCTTTCCGATGAAAGATCAGTTTTATCACTTGTCAGGAATTGGTATAGTGCTTCCACAGGATTTTTTGGCTTAAGGATTAAATCCAAGTCATCATCGTCGAGTTCATAACTGTCATGGATAAGAGCAGAAAGCAGGCTTTCCTTTGCCGCAGTTTCAGCTGAATGGCGATAAATTTCATCGGCAGATAGCTGCTTCACCCTTTGAGCATATTCCTTCATTTCATCTTCCGCACGATCAATCAATCGATAGATGCTGCCTGTATAGTCCATTGGGCACCTCCTCTCTTAAAACATCCCGCCCAGGGAATGGATAATCTCGTAGATGATGATGGACAGATAAGTCACCAGGAAGCACATGAGCAGGACAAAGGAGAATACACGGATCTTAGGCGGGATTTTCATGGCCTTTGCCTTGAGGCGCTGGAGTTCCAGCTGCTTCATATCGTGGCTGAGCATCTGAAAGTAGTGGACCCCGTTGTCGCCTCGCAGCACGCCGATGAGTCCGCGGACAATGTCCGAAAGCAGCGGAGAGTTGAACCGGGCCTCAAAGCGGGTCAGCGCCGCCTCATAGGAGCCGGAACGCATATCCGCGGTGAGGACATCCAGTTCAGCGGAGAAAACAGGACCGGAATTCTGCTTATAATGCTCAATCATGCTCAGCACATCCCGGCTGGCGGCCAGTTCTTGGGTGATGGTGGCCACGAACCGGGGCAGTTCCGCCTCAATCTCGTCCCTCTTGGCAGAGAGTTTTTCCTCCGCCCTGCGAATCTCTTTGAAATAAACCGCCACCGCCAGAAGAACAACTATCAACGCCAACATTGGGAAAATCAACAGGCACGGAATCACCGTCAGCAGCACTGCACCGGTCTTGATCATGGCAAAGGCGGTGTACTCCTCCGGTGTCATGTTCAGCCCAGCAGCGGCCAGCGTATTTTTCAGACGGCCCCGCTTATACTCATCCATATGGATGTGTGGGGCCAGCTTGATCGCCCAGCCCATGAGCAGGGCCTCCACACTGCGGGCCTGCTTCTTCTCCTGGCGGCCCACCGAGAGCATGGCACGCTGGGTGGCCAGACGGGGGAGCCTGAGCAGATCAGCCGTCAAAAGAAACATACCCAGCGCAAGGAATATGCCAAATAAAAACAGAAGGAAAGTCATGGTTGTTTTGTTCACCTCCACATAAAAACAGAGCCAGTACACGACAGATGTGTACCGGCCCTGTTTTTCTTCTTATGCTGTATTACAAGGCACTCTTTCTATAGCATTATTGCATCACATCTAACTCCGCAACAAATGACGGATCAAAGTCATCCCGCCAGTTTCGATAGTCAGGATACAGTCCCAAACCCTTTCGGATGAGCTCCCGGTTTTCCGGGGTGTCAATATAGATACCGTCCGGGATGCCGTCCATCCCATAGATGAGCCGGACCCCATCCTGCTCCGCTGCCTTTGCTGCTTCAAAATCTCCATCATAGAGCGCCATGTCATCGATGCGTTCTACATGGAGGGCCTCCGGAATATAGGAACCATGGTTGATCGTTGCGGTAATAAAATAGCCCTTTTCCTGGTTACTGATGAGGATCACCTCCGATACTCAATGGGCTGGGTCAGCTTGATGACCGCTGCGGTGCTGATGAACATCACAGCGGCAATGGCTGCCAACAGCGCCTGCCCCAGCGGGGTGTGCATCAGAACATCGTACCAGTCCTGATTGAGCCAGTACAACAGCGGGATATTGCCGATGACCAGCACCTGCATGGTGATAAACTCCTTGCGGGGCTCAAACACCAGATTCTCCAGCTCACCGTTGACGATCCGCATATCGGAGAGTTTAGCCACGATGGGAGTCAGGATGGTCTTGAGCCCCCGGTCGTGTCGGCAGGTCAGCAGAGCGGCCACCCATTCCCGGAAAACCGCGTTGTCGATCCTGGTACTGAGATCCCGCAGAGCGGCATCCACATCCGGGTCGACCAGTTTGATCCTGGTGAGAAATTCGGCAAAGGCGCTTTTGACAGGCGGATTGAGGTATTCCAGATTCTCCTCGACGGCGGTCTGGATATCCTCGTTACGGAGATAGGATGTGGTAATAATGGACAGCGCTGTCTCCAACTCTGCGGAAATTGCCTTTTTGAAGTGGGACGCAGTCAGTTTAATGTACCAGAACGGAACGAACATCATGCCGGCTGCCAGAACCGGGACAAGAAAAAAGTTGCCCAACAGGAAGGCAGCGGCGGCGCCCACCAGAAAGAGCAGCAGAGACAGGGCGCAGATAGCAGGAAACTTTGCCTCCCGCCCTGTCATACGCAGAATATTTTGGGTTCCCTCAACCTCACGGCGCAGGATGGATTTTTTCTTGCGCTGCGTGGACTCGTTAATCTCGTCCCGGATGCTCCTGGGCTTACTGGTAAGCTGTCGGAATACCCCCTCGGTAAAATCCGAGGAGGTGATGCCAAGCAGCACAAAGAAACCGACCGTCATGCCGATGCAGGCTACCAGCTGTATGGCCATCACACAGGATCACCTCCCTGTTTTTGATGGAATCCCGCCAGGAGCCTGTCCAGCTCCTGTTGGGGCATTCCGTTGTCGATGAAGTGTTTTTGAAGATTGGCGGAGATCGGATGGACTGGCTCATGGTGCCCATCGATATAATACTTGCCGTCCTCCAGCCGGTTGTCCTCAATCGCAAAATGGTAGAGGGTATTATACTGGCGTGAGCCATCCGGCTGGATCACACATTCCATGATCTCCATGATCTTACGGCTCTTGTCCTCCAGTTGCTTGGCAAAGGCCACCACAGGAAACGCCTCGGTAACCAGATCCATGAGGGTATCATCGGACATCTCATGCTTGCGCTTACACAGCGTGACCATGCGCCGCCAAGTGGCCTGAGAGGAGTTGGAGTGAATGGTGGTCAACACACCGTGGCCAGTACGAGCAGCTTCTTGCGCCGCATACGCCTCGGCGGATCGCATCTCGCCCACGCAGATGATATCAGGGTGATAACGCAGCGCCATATCCAGCAGCATATCCTGGTCGATGTTCTGTTTGGCGTTCTCGGACTCACGGGTGATGGTGTGGATGACGCTGTTACAGACCTTGCCGTCCTTCTCACGAACCAGATCCAGCTCACGGGAACCATTCTCAATGGTGAACACACGCTTGTTGTCGGGGATCGTGGTCAGCAGCCATCCAGCCACTGTGGTCTTGCCGCTGCCTGTGGCTCCGGCCACACAAACAGAAACGCCGTACCGCAGGCAGGCGGACAGGAAGTCCAGCATGTCCCCAGTAGCGGTGCCGCCACGGACAAAGTCATCCTTTTGCATGTTCTGCGGGTTGACAATACGGATGGAGGCGGTGACGCCCACATCCTCATCGACCAGAGGAGTCTTGAGAACAGCGATTCGAATGTTCTTGCTGAGGTGGCCCAGGACGGCGGGGCTGGCGTTATCCAACACCATGCCGGAAACATGAAGCATACGGCGGATCACATTGATAGCATGGCTGGGACTGTCGAAATGTTCATCCAGCTTGACCATCTGCCCATTGGAGTACAGCACCTCGATGTCCCGCCAGGAGTTAATGTTGATCTCCTCAATGCCGGTCCCGAAGATATACTTGGTAAGGAGGCCAAATTCCGCCATTTCCGTGTAGAGGGCATCCACCAGTCCATCGGCGGAATATCCCTTGACCGCGATACGCTGGTCCTGCACATACTTGGTGATATACCGCTTGATCTGACTTTTCGCATCCTCGTTTCCACCATCAGTGATCAAGGAGGAATATTTGCCGGAGATATACTTCTGCACCTCTTTGAGAACACTGTTAAAGTCCCGGCTGTCACCGTCCGGAGCAAAGAAGAGTGCGTGAGTCCGGTTGCTCAATGCATCATTGTCGATTAGCGTTCTACGAGGAAAGTCATCTGGATACTGCGCAGCCATATCAGATGAACTGGCTTCTGCACCGGCCACAGGAATATTCTGTGGGCCAGGCTCAACAGACGGCGTTTCTTCTGCAACTGCATTTGTTTCATCCAAATCCGGGGCACTGTTCGGTATGGTATCGCTGATATTTTGGATGACAGACCAGTTGGAGCTGTAATACAGAGGGATATCTTTCTTTTCACCGTCTCGGTCCACTGTGACGTGCTTGTTCTGCGTTTCCTCCTGAGTTGATTGTGAACCAAAGAGGGACGAACTGCGCTTTTCTCCTAACACCCAAACACCTCCTTGGAAATCTTCTCAATTTCCTTGCGGAAGACCCGGCTATCCTTCATGGAGAGTTCGCCCAGCAGATCACCCGCCAGATACAGGGACTCCACCTCAGCGGAGTACGGCAGCGTAAATGCCACCGTCCCCAGCGCCTTTGCCATGTGGTCACCAGCCTGCTGTGGTTTGACATTGCTGGCGGTTTTATACTGTTTGTCCAAGTCCCAGCCAGCATCCTTCAGAAGTGGGAGCTGGCTGGACAGATAACTGATAGATTTCAGGTCTGCATTTGCGAGACGAAGGACAGCGTCAGATTCCATCAGCGCAACGGCAGACAGTATATCGTTGGCAATATAGCTTCCACAATCGATCACCACATAAGGCGCAATGTTCCGCAGGCCATCGATCAACTCACGGGCCTGCACATCGCTATAGGGTGGGTAGGTGTATTCCGACTCACCCTTGACCAGCCCCAATATGGAGAGATAGTCCAGCCGTTTATGGGTGGTAAGGTTATTCTTGATTAAACTGTCAGACACATGGGCGGCAGCCAAGACGCTCCCCAGAGATCCTTTGTTTTCGAGATCCT
>OHPX01000436.1_pt1 | contig 23253 bp, 12 predicted proteins | sample 1577801 | NCBI WGS metagenome assembly OHPX01 (sample SAMEA3879584, study PRJEB24766) | human gut metagenome | biome: human-associated habitat; feature: feces | place: USA | collected 1985/1987 | reverse complement strand
CTTTGGAAGCCATGTCCGTAGCACAGAACCAGATGACGACCGTTCTCGATCGTTGGCGTGGCGAAGGAACAAGCAACAGTATGCCACGTGCTGTATTCGGTGACCCGAATAAGAACGGGCGTGTTTCAAATCGTTTTATAGAAGACGGTAAATACTTGCGTCTGAAGAATGTGACATTGGGCTACACCTTACCGCCCGCATGGAGCAAGAAGGCGGCGATGTCTTCTGTGCGCTTCTTCGTTTCGGGGCAGAATCTACTGACATTAACCCGTTATACGGGGCTTGATCCGGAAATTTCCGGATCGGGAAATGACAATAACGTGTATCCCGTAGCCCGTAACATCACGTTTGGCGCATCTGTTTCTTTCTAACTACTTTTATATAGAACCTTTAATTGATTGACAAATATGAAAAAGTTCAGATATATACTTCCTTGCTTCCTGTTGGGCTTGACATTGAGCAGCTGTAATGAATGTTTTCCTTGATAAAGAACCGTGGGACTCTATCGATACTTCCAAGAGTTTTCAGGCAGCGGAAGATGCGATAGCTGCCGTAAATGGTGCTTATCAACCGCTTCAATGGCCCAAATTATATAATATGCGTATGTGGACACTGGATATCGTAGCCGGTAACAGTATTGTCGGTGCAGGTGGAGGTACGGATGGCATAGAGACTACCGATATGGCTAACTTCATAACCACCACCGATAATGCCGGTGTGCTTGATGTATGGCGCGGTCCGTCTCCGGGTATTCTCCGTTGCAACTTCGTTATTAAGAACGTTCCGGGTATGAATATTGATCAAAGTTTGAAAAACCGTTGTTTGGGAGAAGCTAAATTCTTGCGTGCCCATTATTATTTTATTCTGGTTCGTCTTTTTGGAGGAGTACCTTTACTGACAGAACCGCAGACTTCGGAAGATGATTTGAAACCTTTCCGTGCTTCGAAAGAAGAAATCTATAAGTTGATAGAAGATGATTTGAAAGAAGCGATCAACTTGCTTCCGGATAAATCTTCTTATTCCGCTTCCGATTTGGGACGTGCTTCCAAAGGCGCAGCGATGGGGTTGCTAGCCAAAGTGTATCTGACCCAAAGAAAGGAGTATGCGGAGATTGTACGTCTTTGTGAGGAAATACAGAAATTGGGTTATCGTTTGAATGATGACTATAGTGATAACTTTAATCCGAATAAGAAAAACGGACCTGAATCACTGTTTGAGGTACAGTATTATGGTAAGACCAATTATGATTTCTGGAGTAATGAAAACCAATCTTCTTGGTTGAGTGCGTTTACCGGCCCTCGTAATTCGGATATGGTGGCGGGCGGCTACGGATGGAACCAGCCGACTGCCGAGTTTGTCAGCCAGTACGAAGAAGGGGATAATCGTAAAGATAAGACTATTCTTTATTTGGGATGTCCTGACTTTGACGGAAAGCAATATCAGTCTTCTTATTCTACAACGGGATACAACTTGCGTAAGTTTCTGGTCCCGAAATCCATCTCTATGGATTACAATACCAGTCCGGCCAACTTTGTGGTACTCCGTTATGCGGATGTGCTACTGATGAAAGCGGAAGCGTTGAATGAACAAGCTTTGACAACTGATGCGGAAGCCCCTTTGTACGAGGTTAGAAAACGGGCAGGACTGACTAACCGGGCGGATATCGAAGGATTGACACAGGATCAGATGCGGGAGAAAATTATTCAGGAACGTCGTATAGAGTTGGCGTTTGAAGGAGACCGTTGGTTTGATTTGGTTCGCCTGAAAGACAACTATGCTCTGAAATTCCTTCACTCTATCGGAAAAACCAATGCGGCGGAAAAACATTTGTTAATGCCTATACCGTTGAAAGAGATTGAGGCGAATGGCAATTTGAAACAGAATCCGGGATATTAATAGTAAAAAAGAAAGATTATGAAAACAAAGATATATATTGCTCTGACGGCTTTATTGGCGGGCTTTGTATTTAATTCGTGTACTTCTGATGAGATGGAGACAGATAAAGGAAGTGAGTCTTTGGTATTGTCTGTATCGTCCGAAGTAGTGGAACTGGACCAGTTGATGAGTGATAGGGAAGCTTTTCATTTTGCTTGGACTGCTGGTAGTAACTATGGAACAGATTCCCGTATCAGCTATGTTCTTGAAATGGATTTGAAAGGTAACAATTTCGCAGGAGGACTGAAAAAGGATATGGGTGCAACGGATTCCCGTATTCTGGCATTTAACCATAAAGAGATGAATGACTTGTTGGCAGAAGTGTGGAATAGTTCTTTGGATGAAACATTGGAGTTTGAAGCTCGTGTGACTGCTGCTGTATTGGGGCATGAAGAGTTTACTCAGGTTTCTCCTGTCGTTACATTCAAACTGACACCTTATATAGAACGTTATCTGAATCTGTGGATGATTGGTGGAGCAACTGTAGGAGGATGGAGTCTGGATAATGCTACTCCGATGGAATCAATTGAGGATGAACCGAACGGATTTGTTTGGGAAGGCGTGCTTCTTTCAGGAGAACTGAAATTCGTCTTACAGAAAACTTCTTTTGTTCCTTCTTTTAATAAGGATGGTGAAGATGAGAATAAACTTGTATATAGGGAAAGTGATGACGAACCGGATGAGAAGTTTATGATAAGCACTCCGGGTAACTATCGGATAAAACTGAATCTAAGCACATTGGATATTGAGATTACGGATTTGGGCGGAGAGATGGTTTATCCTAATCTTTGGATGATTGGTTCGGCTACTACGGGCGGTTGGTCATTGGACGATGCAACGAAGATGACTCCGATAGCTGATGAACGGAATAGCTTTGTTTGGGAAGGAGAACTTAAAACAGGACAACTTAAATTTGTGACCCAACAGAGTAATTTTTATCCTTCGTTTGGTAAAGACGGAAATGCTGAAAATAAATTGATTCTTATAAATGAAGGAGAACATGATGGGGATGAAAATAAGTTCAATATTGAGCATGGTAACTATCGGATAAGATTGAACCTGAGTACACTGGATATTGAAATAACTAATAATTAATACAGATTGAATTATGAAACTGACGAAATATATAATGGCTTGTATCCTGGCTTTTTCATTGGCCGGTTGTATCGACGACGAGCCTTCGAACAATCCTATTACTTACGGAGACGGCTATATCACCGTACTGCTGTCTACCGATAAAGCCGCCTATCAGCCGGGAGAACCGGTACAACTTTCTTTGAACAATCTTCCCGAAGGGCAGGTGACCATTCGCTATAAGCATCTCAACAAGGTGCTTTCCGAAACTCCCCTCACCGGAAAGTCATGGAGTTGGAATCCGCCGACAGATGACTTTAAAGGTTATATGGTCGACTTATATACAGTAGAGAATGGCGAAGAGGTTGTTCTGGGCAGCATTGCCATTGATGTGTCTTCCGACCCTGCACGCTTTCCGCGCAACGGATTTCTCTCCGAATATGGCAAAATGAGCGAAAAGGAGATTAACAAGGTAATGGATAACCTGAACCGCCATCATATCAACTATGTGCAGTATCAGGACTGGCATTACAAACACCATAAGCCATTAGCAGGTTCGCCTTCTGCTCCGATGGATGTGTGGAAAGATATTATCAATCGCGATTGTTATCGTTCTACTGTGCAGGGGTACATTGACGCTGGTCATAAACGGGGCATGAAATCTCTTTTCTACAATCTTGCTTATGGAGCTTTGAGCGATGCGGCCGATGATGGTGTGAAAGAAGCATGGTACCTGTTTAAGGACAAGAAGCACGGAAACAAGGATTATCATCCGCTAGGTTCTCCTTTCAAAAGTAATATCTATCTGACGAATCCGGCATTGCAGGAATGGAGAGACTATATGGCTCAGCAGAATAACGACGTATATGAAGTTTTTGATTTTGACGGCTATCAGATTGACCAGTTAGGTGGTCGGGGAGAATTATATGATTATAATGGAAACTCTGTTGATCTCGCAGCTACTTTCCCGGTGTTTATAAAGGCGATGAAAGAAGCTCAACCGAAAAAGTCGTTGGTGATGAATGCTGTGGGACAATATGGTCAAGAAAACTTGATTGCGAACTCTCCGGTAGATTTCCTTTATACTGAAGTGTGGGAAAAACCGACCGATAACGGCTTTAGCGTCTTTTCAAATATTATCACAAACAATGATCGATGGTCGAACGGAAAGAAAACTGTATTGGCTGCTTATATGAATTATAAGCTTGGCGGTGAAGGGCGTGGCTATTTCAATACCCCTGGTGTATTAATGGCAAATGCCGCTATCCATGCATGGGGTGGTGCGCATCTGGAATTAGGAGAACATATGTTGACTACCGAGTATTTCCCTAACAGCAGCTTGGCAATGAAAGGGGAATTGAAGAAAGCAATGGTGACTTATTATGATTTTATCACCGGGTATGAGAATCTCTTACGTGATGGTGGAGAGTTTTATGGAGTTACAGCTTCTTCTACAGATGGGAAGATGACCGTCAATCAATGGCCCCCTGTCCGTAATCAGATTGCCACTATCGGGAAACGCTTTGATCGTAGGGACGTGATTCATTTCCTTAATTATACCAATGCTGTACATTTGGATTGGTGTGACTCTAATGGGACGCAGGTTGAACCCTCTTTGATTGAACCGGTCCAAACAAAGGTAAGCGTAAAGGGGGCGGTAAGAACAGTTTGGGCAGCCTCTCCGGATGCACGTTTCGGAGTCTCTCAAGAGCTTGATTTCGTTCAGGAAGGAAATGAGATAAAGGTAGCACTTCCGTCATTGAAATATTGGACAATGTTGGTAGTAGAGTATGAATGAGGCTGATAAATATGGAATAAATAAGAGGATAGTGTGAATATGAATAGAATAATAGGATGGATGATAGCTTGTTTGTTACCTATCTCTGTGCTTTGTGCCACAGATAACGCAAAGGTATGCACTTCTTTTACACAGCAAGGGCGTCAGGTGACTTTTCACCTGACGGACAGTGCTGCGTTGCAGCTACAGCTCTGTAGTCCTTCGGTAGTCAAAGTTTGGTTTTCGCCCGATGGACAGCTGCAACGGAAGAATGCCTCTTTTGCAGTGATTAATGAAGAGTTGGAAGATGTAGGGACCGTCCATGTGGACGAACAGACGGCCTGTTATGAGATCTTTACTCCGAAATTGCGTATTCGGGTAAATAAATCTCCGTTGAGTCTTCAGATATTTGATAAGTATCAGAAACTCCTGTTTAGTGATTATGCCGACAAGGGGCATGTGAGTGAAGGAACAAAGAAGACGGAATATAAAGTGCTCCGTCGTGACGAGCATTTTTTCGGATTGGGAGAAAAGACAGGAAAGATGGACCGTCGTGGCGAATCTTATAAGATGTGGAATAGTGACAAACCCTGTTACAGTATAGTGGAAGATCCGCTCTACAAGAGTATTCCTTTCTTTATGAGCAGTTATCGGTATGGTATTTTTCTTGATAATACGTACAAAACGGAATTCAAGTTCGGTACGGAAAGTCGCGACTATTACAGCTTTGAAGCTCCGAACGGTGAAATGATCTACTATTTTATTTTCGGCAAGGACTATAAGGAAATTATCGGCCAATACGTCGGACTGACGGGCAAACCTATCATGCCACCGAAATGGGCGCTGGGTTTTGCTCAATGCCGCGGTCTGCTGACAAGCGAAAAGCTAAGTCGCGAAATAGCCGAGGGTTACCGGAAACGTGGAATCCCTTGTGATATTATCTATCAGGATATCGGCTGGACGGAATATCTGCAGGATTTCGAATGGCGCAAAGGAAACTATGAGAATCCAAAGAAGATGCTTTCGGATTTGAAAGAGATGGGTTTTAAGGTAGTAGTATCTCAAGATCCGGTAATTGCACAAGCTAATAAAAAGCAATGGGAAGAAGCTGATCGTTTGGGTTATTTTGTAAAGGACAGCACGAACGGTAAAAGCTACGATATGCCCTGGCCGTGGGGTGGAAACTGCGGAGTGGTAGACTTCACCCTGCCTGCCGTAGCCGACTGGTGGGGAACTTATCAGCAGAAACCTATTGACGATGGTGTCTCCGGCTTCTGGACAGACATGGGCGAACCTGCCTGGAGTAACGAGGAGCAGACGGAACGCCTGGTGATGAAGCACCATCTCGGTATGCACGATGAAATCCATAACGTCTATGGCCTGACTTGGGACAAAGTGGTAAAAGAGCAATTTGAAAAGAGGAATCCGGACCGTCGTGTGTTCCAAATGACCCGTGCTGCTTATGCCGGATTGCAACGTTATACGTTCGGTTGGACGGGTGATAGCGGAAACGGAGACGATGTACTGCAAGGGTGGGGACAGTTGGCTAATCAGATTCCTGTAATGCTTTCCGCCGGTTTAGGACTGATACCGTTTTCTTCCTGTGACATTACCGGTTACTGTGGAGACATTGAAGATTATCCGGCTATGGCGGAACTCTATACCCGTTGGATTCAATTCGGTGCATTCAATCCTTTGAGTCGTATCCACCATGAGGGAGATAATCCGGTGGAACCGTGGCTTTTCGGTCCGGAAGCGGAAAAGAACGCAAAGGCAGCTATCGAGTTGAAATATCGTTTGTTGCCGTATATCTACACTTACGCCCGCGAAGCGTATGATACAGGATTGCCTATCATGCGGCCTCTGTTTCTGGAATATCCAATGGATATGGAAACTTTTTCTACGGATGCCCAATTCTTGTTCGGTCGTGAGTTGTTGGTAGCCCCCGTGGTGAAGAAAGGTGCCCGCACAAAGAATGTGTATCTTCCCGAAGACACATGGATAGACTACAACAACAAGCAGACGGTCTACACCGGAGAGCAATGGACTACCGTTGACGCTCCCTTGTCTTCTATTCCCATGTTTGTGAAGCAAGGTTCCATCATCCCTACGATGCCAGTGATGAACTACACCCATGAGAAACCGGTATATCCACTAACTTTTGAAGTTTTCCCTGCACAGGAGGGTGCACAGGCTGCCTTTACTCTCTATGAAGATGAAGGAGAAAACTTAGGATATCAGCGTGATGAATTTGTCAAAACACCGATTGTTTGTAATACTTTGGCGAATGGATATGAATTGACTGTCTCTGCCCGTGAAGGAAAAGGATACACTGTCCCCGGTCCGAGAAATCTGTTGTTCCGTATTTATTCTGCGAAAGCTCCGAAAGAGATAACTGTCAAAGGAAAGAAGATAAAGAAAACTAAACCGGAACGCTTGGAAGAAGATTTAGAGAATGACACGGAATCTGTATTATGGAGTTGGGATAAAGAAACTGGTGTCTGTAGTGTGAGAATACCTGATAAAGGTGTTGATGAACAGTTGATGATTACTTTTAAATAAACAGGGAGCTGTTGGCAAGCTAATATTCAGAGTTTTTCTTTCGTTTTATATGGATAATGTGTAGATTCGCACGAAACTCATATCAGAAATGTGTAAGTTATCACATTTCTGATATCAAAAGTGTGATTCATTATGAGAAGCTTTTCAACCCGCTTACCTGATTCGCTATTCAATGCTGAATTTGAAACAAGATGGTAATTTGATTAATATCCCCCTGTTTTTGGCGGATAAGACAAAAGAACTATTGAAGGATAAAAGTTGAAAGAGCCTTCTGAAGGAATCAATAACCTTCTTAAAAAACGATGATTCTTAAAAAAGGAATATTTAATCATCGGAGAAGGACATAAATCGCAGTTTGGTAAAGAAAAGCCGGAAAATGCCATGCATTTGTAATTACGTGATTCTCTATTCTCGCTGTTTTGAGAATATACTAATCGAATTGCGATAGATTCTTGATTCTTTTTGTTATTTGGAGAGTAGATACCTGAATAACCAATCATTTTATTATTTTCTCCTTTCCAATATATTATGATAAACTAGGGAGAAAATATTTCTTAATAGTCCATTTTTATCTTCTTCACCGGAGAACGATAGCTTCCTCGGTGAGGAACAAGTCGATGCACACCGAGGAACACTTCGTTGGTTTTAAGGCAATGAACGGTTCCTGAATAGAGAAAGATGTATATCTTGTTTGGCTTTATGCAATATTAGACTGTTTTTTGTATGCTCATGCGTTTATTTATACAGTTTATTTTCTAGTTTGCTACTTTCTAACTGGCTATTTTCCTGTAGAATATTAAAAGTAGAACATTGACAGGCCTATGCTATCATTTCGAGTTAATTCATCACACGCATTTTCATACCTTATTTCTCTGGAATAGTTGCAGGATGGACATTTTTCCCCATTATTAAACATTTGTTCTACATAAATAAATAAGTGGTGGCTAAATTTGCATCGTTATTAACTACATAATATTATGAAAAAGATAATCTATCTAGTTCCTACGTTGTCTTTAGTAGGTTGTACCTCACAGCCAGTAGAAGAAAAGCCGAATGTGATTGTGATTCTTGCCGATGATCTGGGATTTGGTGATGTCAGCGCTTATGGCTCTACTACGATTCATACTCCGAATATCGACAGTCTGGCTCATGGCGGAGTTTGTTTCACGAACGGATATGCCACTTCGGCAACTTCCACTCCCAGCCGTTATGCTTTGATGACCGGAATGTATCCGTGGAAAAATAAGGATGCAAAAATCCTGCCGGGAGATGCTCCTCTTATCATTAATGAAAATCAGTTTACCTTGCCGAAGATGATGCAGCAGTGCGGGTATGTGACCGGAGCTATCGGAAAGTGGCATTTGGGGATGGGAGACGGCAATGTCAACTGGAACGAAACCGTCAAACCGGGTGCCAAAGAAATCGGTTTCGACTACTCTTGCCTGATTGCAGCAACCAACGACCGTGTCCCGACGGTTTACGTGGAAAACGGCGATGTAGTAGGACTCGATCCGGCCGACCCTATCGAAGTGAGTTACGAGCATAATTTTGAGGGGGAACCGACTGCCATCTCTCATCCGGAGATGCTGAAAATGCAGTGGGCACACGGACACAATAACTCTATAGTAAACGGAATTCCCCGTATCGGATATATGAAAGGCGGACAGAAAGCCCGTTGGAAAGACGAGGATATGGCCGACTATTTTGTAGATAAGGTAAAGAACTTTGTTACTGAACACAAAGATGCTCCTTTCTTCCTGTATTATGGCTTGCACGAACCTCACGTACCTCGTGCTCCCCACCAACGATTTGTGGGCAAAACAACGATGGGGCCTCGTGGCGATGCCATCGTTGAGGCAGACTGGTGTGTCGGCGAACTGCTTGCCCACTTGAAGAAAGAAGGATTGTTGGAAAAGACACTGATTATCTTCTCCAGCGATAACGGGCCGGTTCTGAATGACGGTTACAAAGACGGTGCTCCCGAACTGGCAGGCGATCACCTTCCTGCAGGAGGTCTGCGCGGAGGTAAATATAGTTTGTTCGACGGTGGTACGCATATTCCTCTGTTTGTTTATTGGAAAGGAAAGATTCAGCCGGTCGTATCCGATGCACTGGTTTGTCAGGTAGATATTCTCGCTTCTCTGGGTTCGATGATACATGCCGATTTGCCGGAAGGTTTGGATAGTCGGAACTATCTGGATGCTTTCTTCGGAAAAGAGCAGACTGCCCGCAAGGATGTAGTGTTGGAAGCGCAGGGACGTATGGCTTATCGTTCAGGCGACTGGATTATGATGCCTCCTTATAAAGGTTCCGAACGAAACCTGACCGGAAATGAATTAGGCAACTTGGGTGAATACGGTTTATTCAATGTAAAAGCCGACCGAACTCAATACCAGAATATGGCGGCACAACAGCCCGAACTTCTGGACTCCCTGAAGCAGAATTTCTTTGCTGAAGTGGATGGTTATTATCGCAGCGAAGTAGAAGAAGAACCATTAAAATAAGGTCAAATGTTTATTCTGAACATAAATCCCGTTGATAAAACAATCGTTCTATTCTACCGGGATTTATTTCTCTACCTTTGTTCTGTTCGATGTCGGACAATTAACCTTGAAGTATGTATATGAAAATGAAAGCTTTTTTAATGTTTGTATTGCTGTTCTTATGTTCGATGGGAACAAAGGCGCAGGATTTGGGGGCGAACTATAATGAAAATATAGATTACCCGATTACGGAAATAGAGATGTTGAAACAGTCGAAAGTGAGTTGGGTGAGAGGATTTGTCAATATCCCCAATCTGTTTCTTCAGAATGAAAACGGGAAGATTGTTGGTGTGAAAGAAAATGCCATCAGGACACATATTCCTACATTGAAATTTATTCAGGCCAAGAAAGCCTTGGGCGACCGTGTGAAATTTATATTGAGCCTGAAAATACCTTTTGAATTATATACCGACACGGTTCCCAAAGTAGGAACTAAGGAGATGGAGTACATATTTCAGGCAACGGAAATATTACTGAAAACCTATGATATGGCGAAGAATATTGAAATACTTGTCATGGGTAACGAGCCGGAATGGGAGAATGCATTGGATACCGATCTCTGTCATGCGGATGGTGAAGATTATCGGGCATTTCTGAATGAGTTTGCCAATCGGCTGACTACTTGGAAACAGACTAATGGCTGGACATTTGATATTTATGCCGGAGCATTGAACCGTGTTTCCGAGTTGCCGAAGAGCGAAACGGTACCTGCAGTAGTCTCTGTGGTTAATAACAATCCTAATGTTGTAGGGCTCGACTTGCACGTTCACGCATTGAAAATCAACCAGGCGGAAGATGATTTCCGTATTATCCGCGATAAATATGGTGTAACAAAGAAACTGATTTGCACGGAATTCTCTATGGTGCGTGCTTTAAATCCTCATGTGGCGGATGCACTGGGAGAATGGGGAACCAAGCATGGTTATACGGCCGGGATGAAAATTTACGAATACCTTAATCTGATAGCCGAAAAAGCTAACGCCGGTACACCGGTGAGTGCAACCGAGTTCAAGAGCCTTTTTGAGAGTTATTCCTGGTATCCGAAGAATTGGTATAAGACTTTTTATGAAGTATTCAAGAAATATGATACGTATGCCATTACCGGACGTTTTAGTGTGGTTCCCGGTGGAGCGAGAGCTGTTTACGATGCGAAGACTGAAATGTGGGAACTTGGAGGAATTTATTTTTCCCGTTATTTAGGACTGGATGCAGACGGATTCTACAATCCCAATCCATTGTTATATCCTGATTTTATTGCTGCCCGGGATGGATTGGCAGTTTCCAGCCTTGTCGGAGGACAACGGGAATTGTTCATAAGTTGGGGTAATGGAGCCGATAAAACAGGTATATTGTCAGTAACAGATGAGGAGGGAACAGAGGTGGTGCGTCGATCGCTTGATTCGGAGAATGACTATACATTGGTTGAAAATCTTGCTCCCGGAACGACTTATCATGTAGCATTGCTGAAATCGGATGATGCCGTGTTGTGGAAGGATGATGTTAAGACCAAGTCTGTAACAGGAAAGTTTCCTTTGTTGAAATATCAACAAGTGGATGGATATATGTTGGTACAACTATTAAATTTGCCGGCTGATGTCTCATCTTATAAAGTAAAGCTGGATGGACAGGAAATCAATATAGTGAATAAGAACCTGAACGGACAAATACTTACCGCTGAAGTGACTTATAAGGATGGATCGGTAGAAATATTGTCGACAACTATTAGAAAGTAATTATCTTAAATTTATTCGCTTATGAAAGTAATATATGTAGTGTTGGTATGTTTGTTGACTTTCACCTCTTGTGCGGAGACGGAATATGCCGAAAACGGGGTTGATAAGAAGAATATAACAGGATATACCGAAGTTGGGTTTTATAGTTTGGATGGAATTTGTACTTTTACAGAGCAGGAACAACTTCAGGCTGCAATTAATCCTAAACGGTTGACTTATCGCCTGCAAAATTCGGATCAAAGCAAATACATTCATGTGAAGTTTGACGGGAAGCCCACGGCTGTTGGTCAAAAGATAAAGACTGAATTCTCATTCCAAGGAGTTTCTTTCCTCAAAGAAGGGATGGAGATGGAAGTAGTTCGTATAGATGGAGATAAAGTTTGGTTGTCAGGAGATAACGTCGGTATAGTAATCCCTGTTTTTAATAATTAAAAGAAAGATATTATGAAAAGATACATTCCTATTGTAGCGTCATTAATGGTGTTTTCGTTGATATCATGTGATGAAGTCATGGATCTGACACAGCCGGAAAAGGCTGAAGTTACCTATTCCAATATTACCTTGTCGCTTTATCAGACAGGCAAATATGATTTATATCTGGATGAGCCGGAATACCAATATAACATTATGGTGGAGAAAAGCCATTGCGAAAAAGAAGCAAAGGCGAAATTGGCTGTTGTCGATGCCAAAGAGTTTGGTGAAGAATATCACCTCTTACCTGTGGAATATTATGATCTGGATGGGAGTAATTTTAATTTTAAGGGGGACGATGTCCTGCGTATGGTAAATTTGCGCTTCCATGATTTAGGTACGCTTGACGGATCAAAGAAATACGTTCTCGGTTTGAAACTGGTTTCCGACGATCTTGCAGTCAATCAAGAGAAAAGTACAATGACTTTCTTCCTGCAACAGAAACAGGGAGAAATCGACAACCCTTATACCGTGGCGACAACGAACGACTTGATAACTCTCGGAGAGAAACTCAAAGATGGTAAGACGATCTATGCCAAGATAGAGAATGATATTGATTTGCAAGGTGTAGACTGGCAACCGATAGAGACTTCGGTTTCCAAACAACTTGTATTGGATGGAGGCGGACATACGATTCGTAATCTGAAAGTAAATACTTCCTCTTCTGTTAATCAGGGATTCTTTGGATTGTTGGTTGGTAAGTGTTCCAATATAAACTTTGAAAATGCGCAGATTACAGCCAATACAAAGATGGCAGGCATCCTTGCCGGACAGGTGGGAGCTGCTACTTCTCCGGGTATTGTGGAGAATGTTCGGGTATCCGGTACGATTTCTTTAACTTCGGGAACGGGAGCGACTGCCTGGGATAACGGTCAGGCTGGTGGTATCTGTGCAAGACTTCATGGTGCAGATAGTAAAATTCATCAGTGTACATCGGCAACGGATATTACTGCCGTATGGTGCGCCGGCGGTATTTGTGGGGAAACGAGAGGCGGAGCAACGATCTCTCAATGCTCTTCCACTGGGGATATTGTGACTGAATCATGTGTAGGAGGCATCGTTGGACGTATGTTATATTCTATCGTTACGCAGTGTTATTCTTCAGGTCTTGCACAAGCTTTCCCGATGAAAGTGGCGAATCCTGCGGGTGGTATTGCCGGATTTGTAGATCCTAGTCCGACAGCTGTGATCTCTTATTGTTATTCCGATTGCGAGATTTCCGCTCAAAATCAGGTAGGCGGTATTATGGGATTTGCTAACAAGGCGACAGGAATCACCGTAACACATTGTGTGGCTTGGAACCGGAAATTATTCTCTAACGGTGCACCTAAGTCGGGAAGAATTTGCGGACGCTTTAACAAAAATGAGGCTAATAATTGCTATGCGAATCCGAATATGGAATGTCGTTTTTCTGCCAATACGCCTGCTATCGTAGATGAACAAATACCCAACTACGCAGCACAAAACTTTGGTGCCGACCGTTACAATGGTCTTTCTACGATGAGCACCCCGATAGATGCTGCCAAGGCTCTTTCCTGGGATGAATCAATATGGAATCTCGCAGGGGAGAAACCCGGTTTGGTTTGGATGTTAGATTGAAATTTTGTAGATGAGATAAAGATCAGATATAGAATAAAATAGGTATGAAAAAACATAAAATGACAAAAAGACTTATTCTCGCATTAGGAATCATTGGTTTGTCTGTCACTGGGGTACGGGCTGATTCGGTTAATGAGAAGGAGATCACTTATGCCGATCCTACAATTTATGTGGAAAACGGAAAGTATTACCTCACCGGCACACGCAATCAGGAACCACAGGGCTTTGCTATCCTCGAATCGACCGATCTGGAGCATTGGACAGTGCCTGATGGCAGTTCCCTGCAACTGATTCTGCGGAAAGGAGATCGAACGTATGGTGAAAAAGGCTTCTGGGCACCTCAATACTTTAAGGATAAAAGAACTTATTATTTCACTTATACCGCTAATGAGCAAACAGTAATTGCTTCCTCAAAATCGGTATTCGGACCTTTCCGGCAGAAGGAAGTCAAGCCGATAGACGCTTCCGCTAAGAATATAGACTCTTTCCTATTTAAGGATGATGATGGGAAGTACTACCTATATCATGTCCGCTTTAATAAAGGTAATTACCTTTGGGTAGCCGAGTTTGACATAAAGAAAGGAAGTATCAAACCGGAAACATTGAAACAATGTATGGACTGTACGGAGCCTTGGGAAAAGACTCCGAACTATAAGTCTGCACCGGTGATGGAAGGACCGACTGTTATGAAGTGGGACGGGGTATATTACCTCTTCTATTCTGCCAATCATTTTATGAATATCGACTATTCGGTAGGTTATGCCACTGCTTCTTCCCCTTTCGGTCCGTGGAAAAAGCATCCGAACAGTCCGATCATTCATCGCAGTCTCGTAGGAGAAAACGGATCAGGACATGGAGATGTATTTAAAGGTCTGGATGGAAAATATTACTATGTTTACCACGTTCATCGTTCAGATTCCACCGTGTCCCCTCGTAAAACACGTATTGTTCCGCTCATCCTGAAGAAAGGAAATGACGGCGTATACAACATCACCGTAGACAAAGAGCATGTCATAAAGCCAATGTGGAAGTGATTTGTTCAGAAATGTAGTAGAGAAATCTATTTTGCACATTTGTACGGGTTTTAAGGAGATTCTTCCCTTTCATTTGAAGATTTTCCCGCTTAATTTGTGCTATGAGATAAAGAATTTGTTAACAGTTAAAAATAATGTTTATGAAAAGGAACAGACTTTATTTTTCTTTCTTCTGTCTTTGTTGCTTTTTGCTTTGTGCGCTGGACGTGCAGGCACAACAAATCTATTGGAAGGGACAAGTGAAGGATGCAGTATCCGGTGAACCGATGATTGGAGTCAGTGTTCGCGTGAAAGGTACGGGAAGCGGTACGATTACTGATTTTGACGGTAATTTTACTGTGAAGGCATCGAAAGGAGACATACTTGTCATTTCTTATGTGGGTTATAAAACTCTGGAACTGGATTTAAAGAATAAAACGACTTTAGGCGTAATCTCTTTGGGAGAAGATACGGAGACACTGGAGGAAGTGGTAGTGGTTGGATACGGCGTACAGAAAAAGGTATCCAGTGTCGGTTCCATTGCCACGGCAAAAGGAGATGATTTATTAAAGATAGGTAGTGTGAACTCCGTTTCCGAAGCTTTGCAAGGGCAGATGCCGGGCGTGGTTGCCATCAATTCCACCTCAAAGCCGGGAGCTGATAAGGCTTCTTTATTGATTCGTGGTAAGTCTACCTGGGGAGAAGCGGATCCACTGGTATTGGTGGACGGTATCGAACGTGACTTCAACGATGTAGATGTGAATGAAATCGAATCTATTTCCGTACTGAAAGATGCTTCGGCAACTGCGGTTTACGGTGTGAAAGGTGCGAATGGGGTGATCCTGCTGACTACCAAACGCGGACTCGAACAGAAACCGGAAATATCATTCACAGCTAACTTTGGTTTTAAACAACCTTCTGCCGCTCCTGAATGGTCTGACTATGTGACCTCTATGAAACAGTATAACAGAGCACAGGCCAATGATGGTAATTGGGGAGCAATGGTTCCCGAATCTACCATTGCCGCATGGGAGAATGCGTATGCTACCGGAAATTACGGCCCGTATAATGATGTCTTTCCTGAAGTGGACTGGTGGAAAGAACTGGTAAAGAATGTAGGTTATGAACAGGCTTATAATCTTAATGTACGCGGTGGTACGAAGAAAATGAGTTATTTCGTTTCTTTGGGTTATTTGCATGACGGAGATATTTTTAATACTACCAAACAAGAGGATTTCGATCCTTCCTTCTCTTACCGTCGTTATAACTGGCGTAGTAATTTCGACTTCAATATCACAAGTACTACTAAACTTTCGTTCAATGTGGCCGGTAAGATGGGTTATCAGAACCAACCGTCTTATTATGAGAATGTCGATTCTCCGGATGAACGTTTTTTTAAAACGTTCTTTACGGCTCCAAGTAATGAATTTCCGATTAAATATAGTAATGGAATATGGGGAGACGGGTTAAGCTCCGATCAAAATATAGCCTGTCTGATGAACGAAGGAGGTAGTCGTAATATTAAGCAACATCAAGGTTTCTACGATGTAATCTTGAATCAGAAGCTGGACTTTATTACAAAGGGACTGTCATTGAAAGCATCATTGTCTTACACTACTTCTTCTTCATGGACTACCCAGATCATGCCGGGTAAGATTTTAGGTAAAGACGATTTGGTTGCCCAACGTACACATATTCGTATTAATCGTGTGTATGATTACGCCAATCCTATTTATAATGCTGACGGAACAATTACTTATAATTATACCGAGAAACGCTATCCGGATGAAAATGCTCCCGGAGATTTGCCTGTTGGTGGTGTTTATGACGGTTTCAAGGCTTACGGACGTAAACTTTATTACGAATTAGCATTGAATTATAGTCGCCAGTTTGGCGATCACGATGTAAGTGCCTTATTTGTATTTAACCGTAAGATGAACGAATCAACCAATACTGCTAATTCGGGTGTGATGAACTTCCCGGCTTACGAAGAAGACTGGGTAGGCCGTGTCACTTACAACTTCAAAGAGCGTTATCTTGCTGAATTTAACGGTGCCTACACTGGTTCGGAAAAATTTGCTCCGGGACGCCGTTTCGGATTCTTCCCCTCTGCCTCTATTGGTTGGCGTATCAGTGAAGAACCATGGGTAAAGAAATTGACCAAAGGTGTACTGACCAACCTGAAAGTGCGCTATTCGTATGGAGTAGTTGGTAATGATAAAGGTGCTACCCGTTTCAACTATATTCAGAAGTTTGAGCAACTATCTGCCAATGCGCAGTTTGGTAAATATCAGACCAGTAACTGGGGACCTTTATACAAAGAAGGAAAATTGGCCGACCCCGATGCTACCTGGGAAGAATCTATTAAGCAGAATATCGGTATCGAAATAGGTTTGTGGGGTAAACTAAACTTTACTGTGGACTTGTTCGATGAAAAGCGTAATAACATTTTGATGACACGTAATACGATTCCGTCATGGGCCGATAGTGGTATTGCTTTTCCGCAGGTGAATCTGGGTAAGACTAAAAATCACGGTCTTGAACTGGATATTGCTTGGAACGACCGTATTGGAAAGTTTAATTATTACGCGAAGTTTAATTTTGCAACCAGTGAGAACCGTGTTGTCTTTATTGATGACCCGAAGAATCAGAGCGAATATTTGAAAAAAGCCGGAAAGTCAATCGGATATGTGAATAAATACCTGGCAACAGGAAACTTCCAGTCATTGGATGATATTTATAACTCGGCGCAGTCCACTATTGCCAATGGTACACATAATACATTGATTCCGGGAGACTTGTATTACATCGATTATAATGGTGACGGCATGATTGATGCTAAGGATATGGTTCCGATGAAAAACCTGAACTATCCGACTACTACCCTCGGATTTACATTGGGAGGTTCTTACAAAGGAATCGGATTCAATATGTTGTGGTACAGTGCTATGGACGTTTATAAAGAAGCGATTCCTTCCTATTTATGGGATTTCCCGGAAGGTAATATCAAGGCTCAACCAAATACGTTGAATACATGGACAGCCGATGCTCCGATTCAAGGCGGTCCGATTCGCCCCAGTATTCATGTTCAGAGAAGTTATAATTCGGTGGCTAGTACATACACATATACCAACCATGCTTATCTTCGCTTGAAGAACCTGGAAGTGAATTATCAGATTCCGAAGCGTTGGTTGCAGCCTTTACGTCTGACAAAACTGCAAGTATATGTCAACGGTACCAATTTGTTGACGTTCTCGAAAGGTGATTCCCGCCGTGACCCCGAACATTCGGGACAGAATGTTTATCCGGTGGTGAGACGTTATAACATTGGTTTTAGATTAGGATTATGAGACACTTTAAATTTACTGATATGAGAAGACATAAGTTGAATTGGATATGGATCATTCTATTGGGGTTGTTTGTAGGAAGTTGTGAGGACTATCTGGACCGCTCTCCCGATGACGGACTTTCCGAAGATGATGTTTATAAAGATTATAGCAGTTTGTTAGGGTTCATGGACCGCATCTTTCAAAATGATGATATATTAATCTTTACACATGGTATCAACTCTTATTCGAATACATACGTAACGGTAGGTAATTTATCGGATGAATATGCATCCGTTCGCGATAATGATCCGTCGAAGTTTGTCAATGCAGGTAACTGGCTGGAGAATGCCGGTACACGTTTCGAAATAGGAAGTAAAAGTGATGGGAAGAATTTCAAAAGTGCTATTTCTCGTGCTTATACCGGACTTCGTATCGTGAACCGTGTAATTAGCGGAGTAGATCAAGTGAAATCCATCACAGACGACCAAAGGAGAAAACTGTTGGGACAGGCTCATTTTCTGCGTGCCTACTTCTATTTTGAGATTATCAAGCGATATGGCGGAATGCCCATCTTTGACCAGCTTTGGGGAGCATCGGACGACTTTGACTTTCCCCGTAAAACTTATCAGGAATCCAATGCTTGGATGCAGACAGACCTGGATAAAGCCATTGAATATTTACCTATAAGCTGGCCTGACGAGGAACATGGACGGCCTGACAGAGTAAGCGCCATGGCATTAAAAGCGATGACACAGCTTTATGCTGCCAGCCCTTTGATGCAGAACGACTTGAATTCTATTGAAAACAAAGGATATGGAAAAGACATGGCTGCCGAAGCTGCCCGTAGTGCGCAAAAGGCAATCAACGCTATTGAAAGCCACGAATATTATCGCTTGATGAATCACGACGAATATCGTAGTATTCAATTAATGCCTAATTCCAATCAATTCGCACAGCCGGAATACTTATGGTTCCTGCGTTGGCATCATGGCAACTGGTCTGCTTTCGTCAGAGCGCAATGGCTGACACAACCATACGATAATAAAACCGGTGCCGAAGGTACTCCTTATAATGCTCCGACACAAAATGCGGTAGATATGTACGAACGTAAGGGAGCTGACGGCAACTACTATCCGATCACTGATCCGCGTTCCGGTTATGATGCGGTAAAGACTACCAATCCTTACTCGGATAGAGACCCTCGCTTCACTAATAATATCCTCGTGCCCGGTGAGCAATGGGGAAAGAATTTACAGGGTGTTCCTTATTATCTGACTACTTATTCGGGCGGTTACTCCGAGAACTTCATTTCTACCAATCAGTTTACGAGAGGCTCTCAACAGACCGGATATATGTGTAAGAAGTTCATTTGGCCGGAAGCAAGTGTGCCTTTGTTTGGCGAAGCTGGTTTCCAATTATATCGTTTGGTGGCTGTGTACATTCGTGTTTCGCAAGTTTATCTGGATATGGCAGAGGCTTCATACGAGGCGACAGGTGATCCGGATGCAGTCGTTACGGGTTGTACGATGTCGGCCCGTCAGGCTTTGAATAAAATCCGTGTAAGAGCCGGAATCGGCGAACTACCGGATGGAGTGGATTTTAGAGAAGCTTATCGTCGGGAACGTGGTGTGGAATTGATGTTCGAAGGACACCGCTGGTATGATATCCGCCGTTGGATGATTGCTGAAGACCTGTTTAAGGGTGAATATCCGATCATGGGTGTCAAAGCAACCCCGATCAATCATTCTTATACGGCCGACCAGTTGAAAGTGGAAAAAGCCTGCACTTATAAGTTGACCGACTTTACTTACGAGTATGTTCCGGTGAGGACAGCCGTGCGGACGTTTAACAAGCGTAATTATTGGTATCCGCTACCGATGGATGAAGTGGCGGCTTTGGATAATCTTCAACAGAACCCCGGATGGTGATACCTAAAATAAAGAAAAGTATATGAGAAACAAGATTAGATATATAAGACTGATAGGGCTCATATTTGTCCTTATCGTTGGCTCTAGCCTGACTTTCGCACAGAATAAATCAAAGAGAAAGTCGGCGAAGAAGCCTTTGGTGGAAGTAGTTTCTATTGTTACCGACGAGAAAGGTAGCCCGTTGAAGAATGTTTCTATCATTTGTGGAGAAGGCGCAGTCGTTCTATATACAGATGCAAAGGGACGTTTTCAGACGAAGGTCGAGAATGACGCAACCGTCATGGTGGAGGCTTTGGGATATGAAGATAAAGTGTATAAGCTGACAGGCAGCAATATCGTTCCTGAAAAGATTGTCCTGAAGAAAGAGCCTCTGTTCCTGACCGAAGAATCGCTGGTGAATAGAGCCGATGGTGGCAAGACATATAAAGGGAATGAAGTAGGCGCAACGAGCGTACTGGAGAATGGACAGTTTGGAACCTTCCCTGATTTGACGCTGACTAATATGCTGCAAGGTAAAATGTTAGGTCTGCAAGTTCGCTCCACAGTCAGCGGATTGGGTAATAATACGCCTGATTTATTTATCCGTGGCCAGCATGGCATGTCGGAGAATACAGCTATTGTTATCATCGATGGTGTGGAACGTCCGGCAGCGGATTTGATTCCTGAAGAAATCGAACGTATCGAGTTGCTGAAAGATGCCACTGCCAAGATTCTTTATGGGGCGCGTGCTGCGAATGGCGTACTTTGGGTGACTACCCGCAGAGGAAAGGCCAACCGCCGCATTTATAACGCAACCGCCGAAGCAGGTGTGGTACAGATGACGCGTACTCCTGATTTTCTGAATTCTTATCAGTATGCTAATCTGTACAATGAAGCGCGTGCAAATGACGGATTGACTCCTTACTATAATCAGAAACAACTGGAAGGATATAAAAACTCCAAAGGAGCCAATGACCTATTGTATCCGAACGTCGATTTGTACGATCAGTTATTGAACAAAAATGCCAACTATCGGAAAGTATCGTTCGATATGACGGGAGGTACCGACAGAGTGCGTTATGCCCTGATTGCCGGATATGTAGGAGGTAGCGGATTTGAAGACGTTACCTATACTCCGCAACTGCACCGTCTGACTCTTCGCGGAAACCTCGACTTCAATGTAACGGATTTCCTGACTATATCCGCAGACGTTGCCGGACGTATGGAAATGCGTAAATGGGGGCAATTGGACTGTGGTCAGGTATTTACGGCCCTGTCTACGCATCGTCCGAATGAATACCCGCTGACTATGTCACCGGAAGAAACCGGACTAGCCAGCTCGGACGGAATTCCTTTGTTTGGCGCAAGTCTGCTGCGTCCGATGAATGCATACGCGGAAACAATGTACGGAGGATATACGGATGAGCGTTATACACGCAGCCAGACCAATATCGGTTTGAAATTCGATCTTGATATGCTGACAAAAGGGTTGAAAGCCGGTGCTTTCCTTTCTTTCGACAACTATGATTACCTGCAACTCTCTTTGAGCAAAGTCTATCCGACGTATGCCATCAAAACATATCGTAACTTTGCCGGTGAGGAACAGATCATGTACACCCAGATGAAGAAAACAGATGTAGCCACTTCACAGAGTCGGAAGTCGACTACCTTACAACAGACATTGGGTTGGAATGCCTTTGCTGCATACGAGAATACATTCAACCAAAAGCATGATGTATCGGCACGGCTGACTTACATGTACTCGAAAACAACGAATCAGGGAGTGACCCAGGACATCATCAATGCAAACTACGCATTGCGCTTAAACTATATGTATGACCGCCGTTATGCTGTGGAAGCCGACATGGCATTGATGGGAAGCAACCGTTTCAAATCGGGAAATAAATACTTCTTCTCGGCAGCGGGCGGCCTTGCCTGGATTCTAAGCAATGAAGATTTCCTGAAAGACAATGAATACGTGAACTTCCTGAAACTGAAAACCAGTGCTGGTATCTTGGGATATGACAGAAGCACCGAACATTTATTGTATGAACGTGCCTGGTCACAAGACGGCAGCTTCCGGTTCGGAACAACGAACAACGGTGCTACGGCTTACTATTCCACTTTTGTCCGTGCAGGCAATCCGAACCTGAAATGGGAAAAGGCAGCAGAATGGAACATCGGTGTGGAAGGCCTGTTCCTGAACAACCGCTTATATACCGAAATAAACTATTTCCGTGAGAAACATACGGACATCATCGGTTCTGTCGATGCCTCTTACGGGGATTATACAGGCAACTTTACCTACCAGGATAACATGGGCTCCGTCTTGAATCATGGTATAGAAGGAATGTTCACTTGGAGCGACCGTATCAACGACTGGTCTTATTCGGTAGGAGCTAATTTCGTATGGTCTAAGAATAAAGTATTGAAATGGAACCAGGTGAAACATGGTGAAGAATACCGTTATACAGTGGGGCGTTCTACCGATGCTATGATGGGACTGGTTGCCGAAGGATTATTTGGCAAAGATGTAGCCATCAACGGACATGCCCCCCAGACGTTTGCCGATTATCAGGAAGGCGACATCGCCTACAAAGACCTGAACGGCGATAAGATCATTGACGGTCGTGACGTAAAGGAACTCGGAAACTCATTCCCACGTACTACATTGGGCATCGATTTCAATGTAAGTTACAAAGGCTGGGGATTGTATCTTCAGGGATATTCCGAACTGGGCGTTCACACTTGGGCAACAAATGCTTATTATTGGAACAATGGAGAAGGTAAATACTCTAAACTGGCATTAGATCGTTATCATCCGGCAAACAATCCGACCGGAAGTTATCCGCGCCTGACAACCACTGCCGGTGAGAACAATTTCCGCAATTCTTCTTTCTGGTTGAAGAATACAAGCTTCTTCCGTATGAAGAATGTTGAATTGAGCTACACGTTCAATCAGTTCTCCCCAAGTTCGGTCGTGAAGAAGATGAAGGTTTTCGCTCGTGGTGCAAATTTGTTTGTGCTTTCTTCCGTGAAAGATTTGGATCCTGAATTGCTGAATGCCGGTGTGACAAACTACCCGGTGACGCGTACTTTTACAGGCGGAGTCTCTTTTGTATTTTAATTTTGAACAATTAATAGATGGCAATATGAAACATATATTAGGAAGTTGCGTTTTAGCAGGTCTGTTTCTCTTTTGTGCTTGTGACGACACATTGGATACAAAGGTGACATGGCAGATCGGAGACTCTGATACCTGGAGAGTGCCGGAACTTGCTCAAGGCGTACTATATAAAGCTTATAATGG